>Ga0134104_1000117_pt1 | contig 101340 bp, 92 predicted proteins | sample 15_3_2metaG_FD_94455 | JGI IMG/M metagenome (GOLD analysis project Ga0134104, IMG submission 94455) | Switchgrass degrading microbial communities from high solid loading bioreactors in New Hampshire, USA - 15_59_3.3_214_A2 metaG | ecosystem: Engineered > Bioreactor > Semi-continuous > Anaerobic...
GTTCTTGGCAAAGCTGATGGACGCGCTGCCGACGGAGGCCAGCAGGATAAAGAAGAGGAACAGCTTCCAGAAGGACAGCCGGCGGACCATCTCGCCGGCGGTGTAATCCCGCGCGACCTCCCCCGCCGCCTTCTTCGCGTCGGCGCCTTTCGGGGCGGGAAACGCCATGTCCTTCGGCGGCTTTCTGATGATAAACGCCGCGACGGCAAGGACGGCCGCCGTCACGACGGCGATGGCAAAATACGTCTTCCTCCAGCCGATGTCCGGGTTTTTCATCATGTCCGCGGCGATGCGGCCGATGATGATGGAGTTGAGGCCAAAGCCCATGAGCAGAAGGCCGGAGGCGAAGCCGCGCTTGTCAGGGAACCACTCCGTCACGACGCCGATGATCGTGTTGTACGCGAAGCCGATGGCCGTCCCGCCGAGGACGCCGTAGGCTATGTACAGCACGCCGATACTGCCCTTCAGGCGCGAGGAGATAAAGAAGCTCAGGAAAATCAGGACGGCGGCGGCAAGCAGGCGCGCCATGGGCGTCGTCTTCTTCGATATGATGCCGGAGACGAACCCGCCGACGCAGAAGATCGACAGCGTGATGGTAAAGTTCAGGCCGATCTGGCTGTTCGACCAGCCAAATTCCGCCGCGAGGGGCGCGGCGAGAATCGACCAGGCGTAGATGATGCCGGCAAAGAGGAGTCCGATGACCCCGGTGACAAGCTGCAGCCATCTGTTGTCGACAATCTTTGTCTTCATTCGCTTTGCTCCTTCACATAAGGCTAACTCTTATTCTGAACGGCGACGATGGCGTCGGCGCCGTACATGGCGCGCAGTTTCGGCTTTTCGATTTTGCCCGTCGCGTTGCGCGGCACGTCCGCGAAGATGATTTTGCGCGGACGCTTGTAGCGCGGCAGCTGGCGGCAAAACTCGTTGATGCTCTCCTCCGTGCAGGTGTGGCCTTTCTTCACCGAGATGATGGCGCAGGCGATTTCGCCGAGGCGCCTGTCAGGGATACCGATGACGGCCACGTCGTTGACGTCCGGGTGCGCCGCGAGGAAGTTTTCAATCTGCACGGGGTAGATGTTCTCGCCGCCGGTGATGATGACGTCCTTTTTGCGGTCGACGAGGAAGATAAACCCGTCTTCGTCCTGCATGGCCATGTCGCCCGTGAGGAGCCAGCCGTCTTTGAGGACCTCGGCCGTCGCCTTCGGGTCCTTGTAGTAGCAGGTCATCAGGCCGGGCCCCTTCACGCACAGCTCGCCCACTTCCCCCTGCCGCACGGGATTGCCGTTTTCGTCGACGATCTTCACTTCCCACCCGTAGCCGGGGACGCCGATGGCGCCGACCTTGTGGATGTTCTCCACGCCGAGGTGGACGCACCCCGGCCCGATGGCTTCGGAAAGGCCGTAATTCGTGTCGTACTGGTGGTGCGGGAAGTATTCCTTCCAGCGGCGGATGAGGCTCTGGGGCACGGGCTGCGCGCCGATGTGCATAAGCCGCCACTGGGAAAGCTCGTAGTCGGAGAGCTTTAAGTCGCCCCTGTCGAGGGCGTTCAAAATGTCCTGCGCCCACGGCACGAGCAGCCAGACGATGGTGCATTTTTCGTTTGAGACGGCGTCGAATATGTATTTGGGCTCCGTCCCCTTGAGCAGGACGGCTTTCCCGCCCACGAGGAAGGAGCCGAACCAGTGCATCTTCGCGCCGGTGTGGTACAGCGGCGGGATGCACAGGAACACGTCGTCCTTCGTCTGGCCGTGGTGCTTCTGCTCGACGATGCAGGCGTGCATGAGGCTCCTGTGCTTGTGCAAAATCGCCTTGGGAAAGCCCGTGGTGCCGGATGAAAAGTAGATGGCCGCGAAGTCGTCGTCCGTCAGGGGGACATTGGGGTTTGCGCTGGAGCAGTCGGCCGTCAGGGCGCTGTAGCTTTCGGCGAAGGGCGGGCACACGCCCTCGCCCGCGTACAGAAGCAGACGGTTATGTATGATGTCCTCCGCGATCTCCTCAAGACGCCCGATAAACTCCGGCCCGAATATGAGGACGTCCACGTCCGCCAGCTCCACGCAGTAGCGGATTTCCTCCGCGCTGTACCGGAAGTTGAGCGGGACGGCCAGCGCCCCCGTCTTTAAGATGCCGAAGTAAATGGGCAGCCACTCAAGGCCGTTCATCATCAGGATGCCGACCTTATCCCCTTTTTTCACGCCCGACGCGAGCAGGAAATTGGCCAGGCGGTTTGCCTTTTCGTTAAAGATGTTCCACGTTATCTCACGGCGGTAATACGGCGCGCGCGAGGGCTCTATGAGTTCGTATTCCTTCCACGTCACGTGGCGGCGGACGGACTGCTCGGGATTAATCTCCACAAGGCACACGTCGTCGCCGTAAAGCTCGCAATTTTTTTCGAGAATATCAGTAATTGGCATAAATTGCAATACCCTCCTTTTCCGACGCACATAACCGCTTGGGGCTTTTATGCTTTAATGCTTTAGTGATTTTTAGTCCCTAGGCTTTAACGTATTGAAGCCAATTTAGCAGACCAATCGCACTTTGTCAAGTCAAAACAGCAAATCGTGAAAATATCGTCATATTGGGCAGTAAAACTTGTCAAATCGCCTGCGCTTTTGGTAATATGGGCTACGAGTTTGGAAGGATCCGGCACACCCGGGAAAGGAGGCGCCATGCGAATCCTGGCAACGGCGGCATTTTCTTTTTGCGCGGCCGTCTTTTTGTCTCAATATCTCATCCCCGGCCCGTGGCAGTTTGCCGCCGCCGCGTCCTGCGCGCTCCTCGCGGCGCTCGGGTTTGCCCTCCCCCGCCGCTTCCGGCTTCGCGCGGTGCTGATTTTCGCGGGGCTTTCGGCCGGCTTTTGCTTTTGCGGCGCGCACCGCCATTTTTATTTCGAGCGCGTCATAGCGCTCGACGGGCAGACGCTCTCCGCCCGCGCCGTCGCCGTTGAGCGCGCGGAGGAGACGGATTACGGCGCGCGCGTTTTAGTCAGGCTGGACGTTTCCGGCGTGCCGAAGGCGAAGGCAAGGCTGTACCTGCGCGGCGGCTGGCCCGCCATCGCGCCGGGGGACGAGCTGTCCTTCACGGCGCGCTTTCGCGCGGCGGACACCCTGTACGGCGAGGAGACGGACGTTTTCTTCAGCAAAGGCATCTTCCTGACGGCAAGCCCCGAGGGGGACGTTTTAGTCACCGGCTCGTCGCGCGCGATCGCCTACCTCCCCGCGCGCCTTGCCGCCGCTGTGAGCGATAAAATCTCTGAAATCTTCCCGCGCGAGACGGCCGTTTTCCTCCGCGCCCTGCTCATCGGCGAGTCGGACGGCCTCTACGCCGACAAAACGCTCTCCGAAGCGCTGCGCCTGACGGGGACGGCCCATATCGTGTCCGTCTCCGGCATGCACGTCGCGTTTCTCATGAACACGCTTGCGCTTGTCATCCGCAGAAAGCGGTACCTGCCTATTGTCGGGTTTCCCGCCCTCCTGCTCTTTATGGGCATGGCGGGCTTTCAGCCGGCCGTCGTCCGCGCGGGCGTCATGCAGGTGTTTTTGATGCTCGCCCCCCTCGCGCGGCGGGAGAACGACCCGCCGACGGCCCTTTCCGTCTCGCTGGCGCTCATTCTCCTGAATAACCCCTACAGCGCCCGCAGCGTGAGCCTGCAGCTCTCCTTTTCCGCGACGGCGGGGCTCCTGCTCTTTTCCGAGCGGCTTCTGGCGCTTTTCGAGCGCCCCTTTGCGCGCATCAAAAACAAGCTTGTCCGGCGCGCGCTGCGCCCGGCGCTTGCCGCGCCCGCGTCGTCGGTTGCGGCGCTTTCCCTGTCGCTGCCGCTTGTCGCCCTGCACTTCGGAACGGTCTCGCTCATCTCCCCGCTGGCAAACCTCGCCATCCTGTGGGCGGTGTCGCTCGCTTTCTCGCTGGGCGTTATCACGCTTGTCATCGCTTTTATCACGGCGCCGGCCGGCGCGCTCGCGTTTATCCCGGGCGCCGTCGCTTTCCTCACGGCGCTGCCCTGCCGCTTTGTGCTCTGGGCGGTAAAGATTCTCGCCCGCGCGCCCCTCGCTGCGGTGTACACGTCGAGCGCGCTTGTCGTGGCGTGGCTTGCCTATCTCTACCTGCTTGTCCTGCTGCTCTTCCTGCTAAGGAAGAACAAGGCGCGCCCGGTCATCCCCGTCTGTCTTGCCTGCGCGAGTCTGTGTATGGTGCTGGTCGTCACGTCCGCCTTCGGCGGGAAGGCGTCTTTTGCCGTCACGGCGCTGGACGTGGGGCAGGGCGCGTGCACCGTGTTCGAGTCGGGCGGGATGGTGGCCGTGGTGGACTGCGGGAGCGCAAGCGGTAAGGACGCGGGCGACATTCTCTCGCGCTACCTGTTAGGCCGCGGGCTCTCGCGCGTCGACCTTCTCGTGCTCACGCACTACCACGAAGACCATATCAGCGGCCTTGAGACGGCATTTGTCCGCATGCCCGTCGGCGCTATCGCCCTCCCCGAGCCCGCGGTGGAGGACATGGACGCGTACGCGCGCATCACGTCCCTTGCTTTTGCCGCCAAAGCGGATATAATCGAGATAACACAAAACGTCTCCGTCCGGCTCGGGGATATGGCGCTGACCCTGTTTGCCCCCGCCGAGAGCGACAGCAGCAACGAGCGCTGCCTTGCCGTTTTATGCTCCTTCGGCGCGTTCGACACGCTCGTGACGGGCGATATGAACACCGTCAGCGAGGAAAAGCTCCTGTACCGGGGCACCTTCCCCGACATCGAGCTTCTCATCGTCGGACACCACGGCTCGAAATACTCCACGTCCGACGCGCTCCTTAAAAAGCTCGACCCGGAGGTGGCCGTCATCTCCGTCGGCCGCAACAGCTACGGACACCCGGCTCCGGAGGTGCTGGAGAAGCTCCGGCGCGAGGGCATCGCCGTCTACAGGACGGACGAGGCCGGCCACATCACCATCAAAGCCTCCTGAATCGGAAGAAAGGGTTTGCCATGGCGCAAAAGAAAAACGCCTCCGTCTCTTACGATGCATTTCGCAAGCAGCTGCGCTCCGGCGATATCGGAACGCTGTACGTGTTCCACGGGAGCGAGCGCTATCTCCTTGAAAACAGCTTAAAGGCGCTGCGGGAGCAGCTTGTCGCGGGGGCGCTCGCCGACTTCAACCACAGGCGCTTCAACGCAGACGGGTTTTCCGTCGACGCGCTGATTGACTCGGTCAGCACGCTCCCCGCCTTCGCCGAGCGCACGCTCGTGGAGGTGCACGACGTGGATGTTTTCAAGCTGCCGGAAGAGGCGCGGCAGCGCCTTGCCGCGCTCATTACCGAGCTGCCGGAGTACGTGTGCCTCGTGTTTGTGTTCGACACCGTCGCCTACGCGCCGGACGGGCGGCAAAAGCTCGCCCAGCTCATCAATGCCAGGGCGCAGGTCGTGGAGTTTGCCATTCAGGAGCAGTCAAAACTCGTCAGGTGGATTGCCGCCCACGTCGAGCACAACGGGAAGACCATCTCCCCCGCCGACTGCGAGCACCTCGCCTTTCTGACGGGCGGCTCCATGACCACTTTGGTCAGTGAAATTGAAAAGCTCTGCCAGTACGCAGAAGGGGACGCCATCACCCGCGCCGACATCGACGCGCTCGTCACGCCCGTCCCCGACGCCGTGGCGTACCAGCTGACGGACCACATCGTCGAAGGGCGGTTTAACGAGGCCGCGAAAGTCCTCGCCTCGCTCTTTGCCATGCAGGAGCCGGCGCAAAAGCTTATCTACGCTATCACGATGGCCCTGCGCCGGCTGCATCTGGCCCGCCTTTACCTCGACGAGGGGAAAAGCCAGGAATCCTTCGCCCAGGCCGCCGGACTGCGCTTTGCGTTTCAGGCGCGCGCGCTCTTTTCCGCCGCGCGCAAGCGCTCCCCGGAAGAGTGCCGCAAAGCCGTGCTCGCCTCCGCGCGCGCGGCGCTTGCCATCAACTCGGGCGCAAAGGGCGAAGCGCGCCTTGCCGAGCTTCTCACGGAACTTGCGCTCATATTCAGGGAGGCCAAATGATACCGAAAATACGGGAAGTTATCGTCGTCGAAGGGCGGTACGACAAAAACACGCTCCGCCAGGTCGTCGACGCCACGATTGTCGAGACAAACGGGTTCGGCGTCTTCAACGACAAGGATAAAATCGCCCTGCTGCGCCGCCTCGCCGAAGCGCGGGGCCTAATTATCCTCACCGACAGCGACCACGCCGGCTTTTTCATCCGCGGGCGGCTCAAAGGCCTTCTCCCGCCCGGCACGGTCAAGCATGCCTACATCCCGGACGTGATGGGGCGCGAAAGGCGCAAAAATATCCCCTCCAAGGAGGGGAAGCTCGGCGTCGAGGGCATGCGCCCGGACGTCCTCATCGAAGCGCTGCGCCGCGCGGGCGCCACGTTTGAGGAAAACCCATCCGGCGCCCCCAAATACGGCGGCATCACGAAAACGGACTTCTACGAGGCGGGCCTGACCGGACGGCCCGGCAGCGCCGAGCGCCGCCGCGCGCTGACGGCGTACTTAAACCTTCCGGAAAACCTCTCGCAAAACGCCCTGCTGGACGTCGTCAACATCCTCATGACGCGCTCCGAGTTTATTGAACTAATCCGCTCCGGCGTTTTTGCGCAATAGTACAAAATTTTTGTCTTTTCTCCGAAAAATTCGCTTTCTTTTTAGCAAGAGCCCATACATGGTGTTTCGCCCCCCTCTTATCGCGCCATATATAGTGCGTCCGTCGATTTTTGTCGATTTCCCACATATACTGCCTGTGGAATTCTTGAATATTTTGTGAAATAATGCATGACAAAGAGGTTATTGCCTCCCGGAGCAAATAACACGATAAGAGGAGTTGGAGCGATGCGAAGTTTGGAAGTTCTCAGAAGAAGGACTCAGCTGGGCGACACCGATTGCACACTCGTATACTTCATCACGGTCGACGATATCGCAGACGCTGCAACGGAACTCCGGTTTGAGTCTTATGGCGTTGGAATTACAATCTGCGAAAGGGACGAGACTGCCGTCGTTCGCTGCGTCACGCAAAGCAGCCTGAGCGTTTTTGAGCTTGTCCGCAAGCTGCACGATCACACCGTCACCCCCGTCACCGTAGCCGACGTGGTGTACGATTGGCTGGCATGCTGTGAAGCGGCCAGCTGATGAAAGTTTTTTGGGGGTAAAATTCGTTCCTGATACAATTCGTTTATTATATAGAAATCGTGACACGCGCGGTATATAACATTTCGTTATATACCGTTACTTTTTTAGTGTACACATGTGGCAGCGTATGGTATAATGAAGGAAATGAACCATGGACATTCATTTTGATTCGGTACGAACGGAGGCTTCGCTATGAAATGCCCGTTTTGCGGCTACACGGAAAGCCGTGTCATCGATTCCCGTCCCGCCGAAGAAGGCACGACGATCCGCCGCCGCCGCGAGTGTCTCTCCTGCCAGAAGCGTTTTACGACGTACGAAATCATGGAGCGCGTCCCCCTCGTCGTCATCAAGAAAGACGGAAGCCGTCAGACCTTCGACAAGACGAAAATCCTCAACGGGATGCTGCGCGCGTGCGAAAAGCGGCCTGTCCCCCTCTCGGATTTGCAGCAGGCCGTCGACGAAATCGAGCAGGAAATCCAAAACTCGCTTGAGCGCGAAGTCGAGTCTTCCGTCATCGGCGAAATGGCGATGAACAAGCTCAAAGCCCTCGACGAGGTGGCTTACGTGCGCTTTGCGTCCGTCTACCGGCAGTTTAAGGACCTCAACACCTTCCTGGAGGAGCTCAACAGGCTGCTCAACAACAATCAGAATAATCAGGCCTAAAAAATGCTGCCCGGGCGGAGCTTTTCAACCTGCACGAGGTGCTCCAGCCGCGCCCGCGCGGCGTCCCGCGCCGCTTTCGCCGTGCGGGTGTTCTCGTCGTAGACCTGCTGCAGGTAGTTGTACAGGACGCCTTCGGCGTCGGTGATTTCCGAATGGCGCAGGAAGATGTGCGTGTACCCGTCGTAGCTCGTCCAGAGCCTGGCCGCCTCCTCGGCGAGCCGGCGCGCCTCGTCCCAGTTGCCGGTTTCGGCCTGCTCCAGCGAGCGGTCCACAAGGGCGAGCACGTCGTTTGTGATGCGCTCGAGATGGCGGTAGTTGTAAATTGACGCTAAGATCATCAGCACGAGGATGACGACGGCGAAAAGCTCCTTTTTCATGTGACCTCCTTGAGGGCAAAGAAGACGCGGCCGAAATCGTCCACCGAGAAGAGGTAGACGTCCCTCACGTTCGCGATATTCCGCGCGCGAAGCTGCTGGTCAAGCCACTGGGTGTCAAGCCCTAAAACCTGCAGGTTCTTTTCGAGAACGCGCCCCTCGTTGACGACGATGACGGGATAGCCCGTCTCGTCCACGGGAAGCTGCAGGTCCTTCGGCGTGACCGGCTGGTGCATGGACGAGAGGATCGGCGTGATTTTCCCGTCCGTTTCAAGGATGGCGTATTTGACGGTGCTGAAATCCAGCACGCCCTTTTTCCGAAGCTGCTCGGCCAGCTCGTCAACCGTCAGGCGGTTTTTCTTCATCTCCCGCTGCACGATTTTCCCGTCTTTGATGATGACGCACGGCTTGCCGCAGATAAACGCCCGGAAGCGCACGCTCTTGACGATCCCGAAGGAGATCAAAAGCTCGCAGATGACGAGCGTAGCCGCGGGAACGAGCCCGTAGATGAGCGGCGTCCCGATGTCCTGAAGCGGCTGCGCGGCCAGCTCCGAGATCAAGACGGCCACCACGAGCTCCGCCGGCTCAAGCTCCCCGATCTGCCGCTTGCCCATGATGCGCATCGACGTGATGATGGCTATATATAAAATCAGCGTCCTGACAATTGAAATCGCCAAGTCGAAACCTCCGATACCGTCTGACCGCGCCGTAAGCGCGCGCGTGTAAATAGGCTAAACTTTAGTATATCCCAACACCGCGGGGTTATGAGCCCGCCGCCGGGCCGCCCGCACCATCTCAAAAGGAGCCAGACCATGTCCATCCACGAAGAATGCGGAATTTTCGGTATTTACGACCCGGCCGGAAACTGCGCCAAAAGCGTCTATTACGGCCTTTACGCCCTGCAGCACCGCGGCCAGGAGCAGTGCGGGATTGCGGCGGTCAATAACCTCGAGCTCTCCTGCTACAAGGACTCCGGCCTCGTCGGGGACGTGTTCACCGAGCCCATCCTCGAAAAGCTCGGCGGCACGATGGCCATCGGCCACGTCCGCTACTCCACGACCGGCGAGTCCCGCCGCGAAAACGCCCAGCCCCTCACGCTCAACTACGTCAAGGGGTCTCTGGCCGTCGCCCACAACGGCAACCTCGTCAACACCATGGCGCTCAGGCGCGAATACGAATACAAGGGCGCCATTTTCCATACCACCACCGATTCCGAAATCATCGCCTACATCATCGCGCAGGAGCGGCTGCGCTGCAACAGCGTGGAGCTGGCCGTCCTGCGCGCCATGGACCACCTGCGCGGGGCGTTTTCCCTCGTCGTGATGTCCTCGAGAAAACTCATCGCCGCGCGCGACCCGTGGGGCTTCCGCCCCCTGTGCATGGGCCGGCGGGGCGACGCGGTCGTCTTCGCCTCGGAAAGCTGCGCGCTCGACAGCGTCGGCGCCGAGTTCGAGCGTGACATCGAGCCCGGCGAAGTCGTCTGGGTGTGCGATGGTAAGGTCCACAGCATCCAGGGGCCGCGGGCAGAAAAATCGAGCCTGTGCATCTTCGAGCACATCTACTTTGCCCGCCCCGATAGCGTCATCGACGGGCAGAGCGTGCACGACGCGCGCCTGCTTCTCGGCGCGCAGCTGGCGAAAGAGCACCCCATCGACGCGGACGTCGTCGTCGGCGTGCCCGACTCGGGGCTCATCGCCGCGGAGGGGTACGCGAAAGCGTCCGGCATCCCGTACGCCGACGGGTTCGTCAAAAACCGCTACGTGGGGCGCACGTTCATCAAGCCCGACCAGCACAGCCGCGAAGTGGCGGTGCAGCTCAAGCTCAACCCCCTGCGCGCCACCATCGCCGGAAAGCGCGTCATCCTCATCGACGACTCCGTCGTGCGCGGCACCACGTCGGGCCAGATTGTCCGGCTTTTGCGCAACGCCGGGGCGAAGGAAGTGCACATGCTCTCCTCGGCGCCGAAATTCGTCTCCCCCTGCTATTTCGGGACGGATATCCCGTCGAAAGACGAGCTGTTTGCCTGCCACTACTCGACGGAGGAAATGCGGCGCATCATCGGGGCCGACAGCCTCGGCTTCCTCAGCCTCGAGGGGCTGGAGCGCATCGCGCCCGACTCCAAATGCGCCTTCTGCACCGGCTGCTTCTCGGAGTACTACCCCATTCCCGTAAGCGGCGGGACGGAAATTGAATAGGAGGCTTTTATGAAGTTTACGAAAATGCACGGGGCCGGCAACGACTATATTCTCATAAGCTGCTTTGAATACGATATCCCCGACCCCTCCTCCCTCAGCGTGAAAATGTGCGACCGCCATTTCGGCGTGGGCGGCGACGGGATTATCCTCGTCTGCCCGTCCGACGTGGCCGACTTTAAAATGCGCATGTTCAACTCGCTTGACGGCTCCGAGGCCGGCATGTGCGGCAACGGCATCCGAACCTTCGGCAAATACGTCTACGACAAGGGGCTCACCGATAAAACGGTCATCACCGTCGAGACGCTCTCCGGCATCAAGACGCTCACGCTCAACGTCGCCGGCGGCAAGGTGGAGTCCGTGCGGGTCGACATGGGCCGGCCGCGGCTGAAATCTTCGGAAATCCCCGTCGACAGTACGCTTGAGCGGTTTATCGCGCAGCCTGTTGCGTCGCAGGGCGTCACCTACGAGATGACGTGCGTGAACATGGGAAACCCCCACGCCGTCACGTTCGTGGAGGACGTCTCGGAAATTGACATTGAAAAAGCGGGTCCCCCGCTGGAAAATCACCCGCTGTTCCCCGAGCGCGCGAACATCGAGTTTGTGCAGGTGGTGGATTCCCGGACGCTGAAAATGCGCGTGTGGGAGCGCGGCAGCGGCGAAACGCTCGCCTGCGGGACGGGGTCCTGCGCCAGCGTCGTGGCCGCCTTCTTAAACGGCCGCGCGGAGCGCCGGGCGAAGGTCATTCTGCTTGGCGGCGAGCTTGACATCGAGTGGGACGAGGAGACGGATCATGTGTTCATGACGGGCCCGGCCGTCCTCGTTTTCGAAGGGGAGTATCCCCTCTAGCCTTCAGTTTTTTCAATCATTTTCCGCATGCGCGGCACTTATACTGAGATTAAGGAGAGTAACCAGATGGTCAAAGTCAATGAAAACTTCTTGAAGCTTCCCGGCGGCTACCTCTTCCCGGAAATCAGCCGCCGCGTCAAGGCGTTTCTGGAGACAAACCCGCCGATGCCCCTCATCCGCCTTGGAATCGGCGACGTCACGCAGCCTCTCGCCCCCGCCGTCATCGAAGCGATGCACAAGGCCACGGACGAGATGAGCCGCAAGGAGACCTTCCGCGGCTATTCGGACGACTCAAGCGGCTACGATTTCCTGAAGGAAGCCATCAGCCGGTACGACTATAAAGCCCGCGGCGTCGACATCTCCCCCGACGAGATCAACATCTCCGACGGCGCGAAGAGCGACTGCGGGAACATCGGGGATATTTTTTCCGTCGATAATGTTGTCGCAGTGTGCGACCCCGTCTACCCCGTCTACGTCGACACGAACGCGATGGCCGGGCGCGCCGGCGAAGTCATGCCGGACGGGCGCTGGTCCAACCTCGTCTACCTCCCCTGCACGGAAGAAAACGGCTTTTTCCCCGACCTGCCGGAGCGCGTGCCCGACCTCATCTATATATGCTCCCCCAACAACCCCACCGGCGCCGCCGCCACGAAAGAGCAGCTGAAAGTGTGGGTCGATTACGCGAATAAGCACGGCAGCGTCATCCTCTACGATTCGGCTTACGAGGCGTTTATCACGGATGAGAACATCCCCCACAGCATTTTTGAAATCCCGGGCGCGGAGACGTGCGCGATAGAGTTTCGCAGCTTCTCGAAGACGGCGGGCTTTACGGGAACGCGCTGCGCCTACACCGTCATCCCGAAGGCGCTTGAGCGCGGCGGCGTGTCCCTCCTGTCCCTGTGGCAGCGCCGCCAGAACACGAAGTTCAACGGCGTGGCGTACGTCGTCCAGCGCGCGGCGGAGGCCGTTTACTCCGAGGAAGGGCGCCGGCAGGTAAAAGAAACCATTGACTACTATCTGAACAACGCTAAAATCATTCGGGAAGGATTTGCTAAAGCGGGCCTGACCGCCTACGGCGGCGTCAACGCCCCGTATATCTGGGTCAAGACGCCGGGCGGCATGCCCTCGTGGGACTTCTTCGACCTGCTTTTAAAGAAAGCGTGCGTCGTCACCACCCCGGGCGCGGGCTTCGGCCCCTCGGGCGAAGGCTTCATCCGCGTGACCGCCTTCGGCGACGTCGACGCCACGCGCGAGGCGGTCGAGCGCATCACGAGTCTCCTTTAGCCGCATTTTCCCAATACGGCCTGCGCCTTAAAAGGCGGGCCGCGCCCATCTATAGGAGGACATTTATTCATGTGCGGTATTGTTGGTTATGTCGGGTCACGGCAGGCTGCCCCGATTATGCTCGACGGGCTTAAACGGCTCGAATACAGAGGATACGACTCGGCGGGCATCGTCGTCTGCTCCGGCGAGGGCCTGACGCTCTGCAAAACGAAAGGATACGTCGACCATTTAAGCGACATGGTCTGCAATGGCGACGCGCTGCGCGGCACCGTCGGCCTCGGGCACACGCGGTGGGCCACGCACGGCCGCCCGTCGGACGAAAACGCCCACCCGCATTTAAGCGACGGCGGTAAAATCGCCGTCGTCCACAACGGCATCATCGAAAACTACGCGCAGCTGCGCGAGATGCTCGTGGCAAAAGGCGTCACATTCCGCTCCGAAACGGACACGGAAGTGGCCGTCAACCTCATCTCCTACTTCTACAAGGGGGATCTTCTCAAGGCCGTCGCGGAAGCGGCGCTGCGGCTCGAGGGCTCCTACGCCCTCGGCATCCTCTGCGAGGACTGCCCCGACATGATTGTCGCCGTCCGGAAGGAAAGCCCCCTCATCCTCGGCATCGGCCGGGGCGAGAACTTCCTCGCCTCGGACGTCACGGCCCTCATCCCCCACACGCGCGACGTCATCTACATGGAAGACGGCGAAATCGCCACGCTGACGAAAGACGAGGTGCGCATCTACAGCCGCGACCTCGTGGAAATCAAAAAGGAGACGGCCCGCGTGGAGTGGGATATCTCCGCCGCCGAAAAGGGCGGGTACGAGCACTTCATGTTCAAGGAGATCATGGAGCAGCCCGAGGCGATCCGGAAAACCGTCTCCCCGCGGCTGCGCGGCGGGCGCGTCCAGATCGAGGGGCTTGACTTTACGCCGGAGTACTTAAAGAACCTCAAGAAAATCTACCTTGTCGGCTGCGGCTCGGCGTACCACGTCGGCGTCGTCGCCAAGTACAACATGGAGAAGATGCTGCGCATCCCCGTGGAGACGGCGCTGGCCTCGGAATTCCGCTACTCCTCCCCGCTCGTCGACGAGCGCACCCTCGTCATCTGCATCAGCCAGTCGGGCGAGACGGCGGACACCATCGCCGCCATGCGGGAGGCAAAGCGCCTCGGCGCGAAGGTGCTCTCCATCGTCAACGTCATGGGCAGCACCATCGCAAACGAGTCCGACTACTGCGTCTACACGTGGGCCGGCCCTGAAATCGCCGTCGCCACCACGAAGGCGTACAGCACGCAGCTGGCCGTGACGTACCTGCTCACGCTGTATTTCGCCGAGCTGCTCGGCGTCATCCCGGACGATGAGTACAAAAAGCTCGTCGAGGCGCTTTCTGAGCTGCCCGAAAAAGTGGATGAAATCCTCAAAAACAAGGAGCACATCCAGTACCTTGCCTCCCTGTACTTCAACAAGGACAACATCTTCTTCATCGGGCGCAACATCGACTACGCCCTCACGCTCGAAGCGTCGCTCAAGCTCAAGGAAATCTCCTACATCCACTCGGACGCGTACGCCGCCGGCGAGCTCAAGCACGGCACCATCTCCCTCATCGAGGACGGGACGCTCGTCATCGCCATGGCCTCGTACGTGCGCCTTCTGGAAAAGACCATCAGCAACATCGTGGAAGTGCGCTCGCGCGGCGCGGAAATCCTGACGCTCACGACAAAGTCCGCCGAAGCGCAGGTCAGCCGCGTCTCGGACCACGTCATCGCCATCCCGGACGCGGAAGAGATGATCCTGCCGTCCCTCGCCGTCGTCCCCATGCAGCTTTTCGCCTACTATGTGGCGCTCTCGCGCGGCTGCAGCATCGACAAGCCGCGCAACCTCGCCAAATCCGTCACGGTCGAATAATGTGATACCGTTTCGGTCACGGCCGGGCTTAAGTCCTCTCCTTCCGCCCGGCCGTTTCTTAAACCTTTCGCCTGTCAAATTTTAGCTGGATTAGCCGAATTTGCCGTTTATGCCGGCAAGCGGAAAGGAGGAGTTCATAATGGCCGCCTGGTGGGAATCGCTCAGCCAGATTCAGCACATTTTCGCCTACATTGCGCTCCCTGCAACCATCATTCTCATCCTGCAGACCCTGCTCGCCCTCTTCGGACTGGGCGACAGCGACGCCGACGCGTCCGCGGACGCCGGCGCCGGCGTTGGTTTTGACGGCGACGGTATCCCCGACATCACGGACACCGGCGTCGACCTGGACGGCGACGGCATCCCCGACTCCGCCGAAGCCGGCGGGGACGGCGGCGGAGGCCTTGCGCTCTTCAGCCTGCGCGGGATACTGGCGTTTTTCGCCGTCGGCGGCTGGGCGGGCGTCGCCGCGGCGGGGGTTATCAACTCCGCGCTGTTTGCGGCGGCGTGCGCGCTGATAGCCGGCACGGTGGCGCTGTACGCCGTGGCGCTCCTCTTTAAGTATACGGCGCGCCTGCAGTCGGCCGGCAACCTAAACCTTTACAACGCCGTCGGCAAAACGGCGACGGTGTACGTCACGATTCCGGCATCGCGCGCCGGCGCGGGGAAAGTGCACGTCATCCTTCAGGAGCGGTACAGCGAGCTGGACGCTGTGACCGACGAGGAGACGCCGCTGCGCACCGGAACCGTTGTGGAAATTGTCGGCGTCGCCGATGAGAATACGCTGCTCGTTGCCCATAAGGAAGAGATCGGCAGCGGCGTCAATTAACAAAGGGGTGGAAAAATTGGATTTCATCATCTACTTCGTCGTCTTCGCCATCGTCATTCTCTCAACCGTTATTTTCATCCTCTCCCGCTACCGCAAATGCCCCTCGGATAAAATCATGGTCATTTACGGTAAGGTGGGCACAAATCCGGACGGCACCTCCCGTTCGGCCAAGTGCATCCACGGCGGCGCGGCCTTTATCTGGCCGGTCATCCAGTCGTACGCGTACCTCGACCTCACGCCCATCTCCATCAGCGTCGACCTGGAAAACGCGCTGTCCCGCCAGAACATCCGCATCAACGTGCCCAGCCGCTTCACCGTCGGCATCTCCACGGAGCCGGGCATCATGCAAAACGCCGCCGAGCGCCTGCTGGGATTGCAGCTCCATGAGATTCAGGAGCTGGCCAAGGACATCATCTTCGGCCAGCTGCGCCTTGTCATCGCCACGATGGACATCGAGGAAATCAACACCGACCGCGACAAGTTCCTCGAGGCCGTCTCGTCCAACGTGGAAACGGAGCTGAAGAAAATCGGCCTGCGGCTGATTAACGTCAACGTCACCGACATCACCGACGAATCCGGCTATATCGAGGCCCTGGGCCGCGAAGCGGCGGCCAAGGCCATCAACGAGGCGCGCATCCGCGTAGCGGAAGCCGACCGGGCCGGCGCCATCGGCGAGTCCAACGCCAACCGCGACCGGCGCGTCCGTGTGGCCGCCGCCGAATCGGAGGCCATCCAGGGCGAAAACGAGGCGAAGGCGAAAATCGCCGAGTCCGACGCCACCCGCCGCGAGCTGGAGGCGGAGGCCAAGCGCCGCGCCGTGGCGGCCGAGAAAATCGCCGCGGCCCGCGCGCTGTCCGAGGCGTACGCCGCCGAGCGCGAGGCGGAACAGGCCCGCGCCGAGCGCGAGCGCGCCACGCTCGAGGCCGACGTGCTGGTGAAGGCCGAAATCGAAAAGCAGCAGCTTAAGATTGAAGCCGAAGCCGAGGCCGAGCGCCTGCGCATCAAGGCCCAGGCGGAGGCCGACGCCATCGTCGCCAGGATGGATGCGGAAGGCCGCGGCATGCAGGAAATCCTCACGCGCCAGGCGGCGGGCTTTGCCCAGATCGTGCAGGCCGCCGGCGGCAACCCGGCCGACGCCATCCGCCTGCTCGTCGCCGACAAGATTGAAGACCTCGTCAAGACTCAGGTCGAAGCCATCAAGAACCTCAAGATCGACAAGGTCACCGTCTGGGACGGCGGACAGGGCAGCGCGTCCAGCACCGCCAGCTTCGTCTCCGGCCTCTTTAAGTCCCTCCCGCCGCTGAGTGACCTGCTCAACATGGCGGGGCTTAACCTTCCGGAGTTTCTCGGCAAGCCGAAGGAGGAAAAACCCTCCGAATCGCCCGCTCCTGCCGCGGCGGCTTCCCCCGACAAGTTGGCAAGCGAGAGCTGAAACAAATACATATAAAGCAAGACCCGCGGGTGTGCGCTTCACCCGCGGGTCTTGCCCGTTTGTGTGGCTTTCATGCGCCGCCTTGGCGTGAGCGGAGCGATTTAAGCCCGGAGGATTAGAATGTGAGCATCAAGTCTTAAACGTATGATACGTTTGTTACGTTTATTATATCACAGCAGGAGAATTTTGTAAAGAGGGAAAAGAAAATTTTACCACTCTTTCCCCTCTCCTTCGCGTCACGCGGCTTTTTAGGCGCGCCCGATGTCGAACTGCGGCGGGCTTCTTTAAGACATGAGAGCGTCTCCATCGCGCATATAGTAGTACTACTTGTACTTATGGACTTGGCCGCTTTGGAGGGTTTCTTATGAGCCGAGGACGCGCCGTCCTCTTCAACACGCTGCTGCTGACGGTAACGTCGCTCCTGATGCGCTCCGTCGGCATGATGTTTCAGGTCTGGCTGTCGAATAAAATCGGTCCGGCCGGCATCGGCCTGTTCCAGCTGATTATGTCCGTCAGCGCGCTGGCTTCGACGTTTTCCATCTCCGGCATCCGCTTTGCGACGACGCGCCTCGTCTCCGAGGAGCTCGGCCGAGGAAACGCCGCGGGGATAAAGGTTGCCGTCCGCAACGGGATGCTCTACGCCCTGTGCTTCGGGACGGCGGCGGCCCTCGCCCTCTTTTTCGGCGCGGAGTTTATCGGCACGCGATGGATCCGCGACGCGCGCACTATCCTCTCCCTGCGCATTCTCGCGCTGAGCCTGCCCTGCTTTGCCCTGTCCGCCGTCCTCGCGGGCTATTTTACGGCGGTCACGCGCGTGATTAAGTCGGCGGCGGTGTCCATTGCCGAGCAGCTCATTCGCATCGGCGTCGTCGTCGCGGCGCTCACGCTGTCGACGGGGTACACGCTCGAGACGGCCTGCGCCATCGTCGTCGCCGGCGGTGTGGTGGGGGAAATCGCGTCGTTTGTCATGCTGTACGTGCTCTACGTGCATGACCGGCGGCGGTACAACTCCCGCAAGGCCAGCGCCCAGGGCGTGATGAAGCGGCTGCTTGGGATTGCCGTGCCGCTTGCCCTGTCGGCTTACGCCCGCTCGGCCCTTTTGACGCTGGAGAACCTGCTCGTCCCGCGCGGGTTTAAGAAGTCCGGCGCGTCCGCGGAAAAAGCGCTGGCCGATTACGGCATCATCCAGGGGATGGTCTTCCCGGTCATCACGTTCCCGTCGGCGCTGTTTTACGCGCTGGCGGAGCTGCTCGTGCCGGAGCTCACGGACGCGCAGGTGGGCAACCGCAAGGCGGAGATCTCCGGCATCGTCAGCCGCGTGCTGTATTTCTGCCTGCTCTTTGCCATCGTCATCACCGTCGCCATGTTCGCCTTTGCCGACGCGCTGGGGATGACGATCTACAACAACGCCGACGTGGGGCGGTACATCCGCATCCTCAGCTTCCTCCTGCCGGCGTATTTCATGGACGGCGTCACCGACGGGATGCTCCGCGGCCTCGGGCAGCACATGCACTCGATGAAGTTTAACATCCTCGACTCCATCCTCAGCGTCCTGTTCGTCTACTTCCTGCTCCCGCGCTTTGCCATGGCCGGGTACATCTTCGTCATCTACTTCGCCGAGCTGTTCAACTTCTCCCTGAGCATCCACCGCCTCTCCGTGGTCACGCGCATCCGCCTGCCGCTGCGGAAAATCCTGATGGCCGCGCTCTCCGCCGTCGGCGCGGTCAACTTCTCGGCGCTGCTTTTGCGCGCGGCGCGCCTGCCGCTTGCAAACACAAGCATGTCGCTGACCCTCCACCTCACCCTCACGGCGGTGCTGTACGCGGCTCTGCTTTTCCTGACGGGCTGCGTCGTCAAGGGCGACCTTGTAAAGTTTAAAAATATGATAAAAAGCGGCGGGCTGAAGCAGTCGGCTTAAAAAGCGGGCGGCTCTTCCATCGCGGGAAAAATCCGGCTATAATGGAGCCAAACAGAACGCAAAGGAGAGCCGCCATGCCTGAGATGAAGATTTTGCCCGCGTCCGAGACGCAGAAAATGCTCGGCCGCTTTTCCGCCTTATCGATTGAAGCCGATAAAATCGCGCGCAAATACCTCGATATCCCCTACGGGCCGTCAAAGCGCCAGAAAATCGACATCTACCTCCCCGACGAAGGCGACGGGCCCTTCCCCGCCATCGTCTTCCTCCACGGCGGCGGATGGGAGTTCGGGCGAAAGAGCGACGCGCAGATCCTCCCCTTCATGCCGGGGCTGGGGCGCGGCTACGCCGTCGTGGCGGCGGGGTACCGCCTGATGCCCGAGATCCGCTACCCTGAAAACCTGTTCGACGTGAAGGCCGTTTTGCGCTGGATTGCCGAAAACGGCGCGGCGCACCATCTCGACGCGGCCCGCGTCGTCCTCGCGGGCGCGTCCGCCGGCGCGCACCTGGCGATGGTCGCCGCCTTTACCCACGGTCAGCCCGCCTTTGAAGGCGCTCCGCTCATAAAGACAAGCCGCATCGCCGCCGTCGTCGAGCAGTACGGGCCGACGGACTTCCTCCGCCAGCACGCCCAGTACGACGAATCGGGCTACCCGCGCTCGTACGCGCCGGACGAGGAGTCCGCCGTCGACCGGCTCCTCGGCGTCCGGGCGCAGGATGTTCCGAACCTTATGCATTTTGTCAGCCCCATCCACCTTGTCCACCCCGGCATCCCGCCCATCCTCATCCAGCACGGGCGGTACGACCCCGTCATCCCCTACCAGCAGGCGACGGAGCTGTACGAAAAAATCTGCGCCGTCTGCGGACCGGGCCGCGCCGAGCTTGACATCAGCGAAACGCTCACCCACGCCGACCCGGGTTACGCCGAAAAAGAGAGCGTCGAGACGATTTTCGGCTTTTTAGACCGCGTCGTGCAGGCAAAATAGCCGCCGCCTGAAGCAGCGGCGCGCGCGGCGGCATTCCGAAACGGGCGGTGCTGTGTTTGCTGCGTGTTAAGCCGCACAATACCGCGGCGCGCGCATTGAAAACAGGAAAAAGCGCGGCGTTCCCGAAACAGCATACCGTTTAGGAATGACCCGCAAGACGATAACGCGCGTGCCGCGAAAGCCGCGCACGGCGCCACAGCGGCGTGCCAAAGCCGCGCATTTCAGCATAACTGCGCGACCTGGCCGCCGTCGTAAAAAGTGTAAGCCATAATGGCAGCCGTAAACTCCCTAAAAACGCGAAAAGCCTCCTTCCGTATCGGAAGGAGGCTTTGCTTGCTTTTAGATTACTCGAAGAACTTGGCGTGGATGGCCTGCACGGCGCGGTCCGCGTCGGCGGCGTCGATGAGGACGGAAATCTTGATTTCGCTTGTGGAAATCATCTCGATGTTGATTTTGGCGTCGGCAAGCGCCTCGAACATCATCGACGCGATGCCGGTGGACGACATCATGCCCGCGCCCACGATGGATACCTTCGCCACGTTGTCGGAGACGCGGATGTCCTCAAACTCGAGGGACTGCTGCACTTCCCGCAGTGCCTTTTCGGCCGCCTCCATATCCTTTTTCGCGACGGTAAAGCCGATGTCCTGCCGGCCGTTGCGCCCGTAGGACTGCACGATAATGTCCACGTTGACCTTCGCGTTGGCCAGGCACCGGAACACCTTAAACGCCACGCCCGGTTCGTCCTTCACGCCGAGCAGGGCGATGCGCGCCACATCCGTATCCTTCGCGACGCCGCTGATTTTCGTTTTTTCCACCTTGACAACCTCCTTGACCACCGTGCCGGGCGCCCGGACGAAGCTGGACAGCACCTCAATCTGAACGCCGTAGCGCTTGGCCATTTCAACTGATCTGTTATGCAGGACCTGTGCGCCGAGAGAAGCCAGTTCAAGCATCTCGTCGTAAGTAATCTCGTCGAGCTTGCGCGCGCCCGGAACCTTGCGCGGGTCCGCCGTGTACACGCCTTCCACGTCCGTGTAAATCTGGCACAGGTCGGCGTGCATGGTCGCGGCGATGGCGACGGCCGTCGTATCCGAGCCGCCGCGCCCGAGCGTCGTGATGTCGCCGAGGCGGTTTATCCCCTGGAATCCCGCGACGAGGACGATGCGCCGCTTGTCGAGCTCCTGCCGGATCCGCTCGACGCCGACCCGCTTGATGCGCGCGTTGCCGTAGTCGGTGTTTGTCTCTATTCCAACCTGCCACCCCGTCAGGGAGACGACGGGCAGATTCATCTTCTCCAGCGCCATCGCCATCAGGGCGATGGAGATCTGCTCGCCGGTCGAAAGGAGAACATCCATCTCCCTCTTTGAGGGGCGCTCATTAATCTCGGCCGCCTTCGCGATCAGTTCATCCGTCGTGTCGCCCTGCGCCGAGAGGACGACGATGACGTCGTTGCCCTTGTTGTACGTATCGGCGATGATTCCTGCGACACGGAAAATCCTCTCTGCGTCGGCAACCGAGCTGCCTCCGAATTTCTGCACAATTAACGCCATGATCTCTATCCTCCACTGTTCCGACCGTTCGGAACGAATAACGAATACAAAAAACAGCGGGCGCCTTATACATTCATTATCTGAGTATGCGAAACGCCGCCCGGATGTTCAGGCCGGCAAGCTTTTCATCCAGCGCGTACCGGTTCATCACCGGCGTGATAAACACTCTCTCGCCATCGCCTTCAATCGTCTCCACGTCGCCAAACCGCTTTTCGATTTCCTCTTTCGGGGACGCGGTGCGCACATACCACGCGTTTTCCAGAAGGTCGCTGTCGTAGATAATCTCGTCCGACCCGTCTTCCCAGCTGAGCCACTTGCGCGCGCCGATGTGCTTGGCGGCGTCGATGACGTCGGCCACGACGGCGCTGGCCGTCGGCAGTTTGCCGGCGCCGGCCCCGTAGAACATCACGTCGCCGATGGCGTTGCCGCGCACGATGATGCCGTTCATCACGCCCTCGACGCTGGCGACGAGGTTGTCTTCGTCGACGAGATGCGGGGCGACGTAAGCGGTGATTTTCCCGTCCTCCTCGCGGTGAATGGCCCGGCCGAGGAGCTTGACGCGGCAGCCGAGCTTTTCGGCGTAGGCAATGTCGGCGAGCGTCACCGACTCGATGCCCTCCGTCTTGACCTGGCGCGGGTAAACGTGCCGCCCGAAGCTCAGCGCCGCGAGGATGCAGATTTTGCGGCACACGTCATATCCTTTAATATCGGCTTCGGGGTTGGCCTCGGCGTACCCTCTTTCCTGCGCGCGCTTGAGAGCCGTCTCAAACGACAGGTTCTTCTTGATCATCTCCGTGAGGATGAAGTTCGTCGTGCCGTTGAGGATCCCGTAAATCTCCTTGATTTTGTTGGCGGCGAGGCACTGGGTGATCGGGCGGATGATCGGGATGCCGCCGCCGACGCTGGCCTCGAACAGGTAGTTGACGTTGTTTTTCTTCGCCAGCTGCGTCAGCTCGTAGCCGTGCGTGGCGACAAGCTCCTTGTTCGCCGTGACGACGCTTTTGCCTTTCATCAAGCTGCGTTTCGTGTATTCGTACGCCGCATCGACGCCGCCGATTGTCTCGACGACGATGCGCACGTCTGGGTCGTTTTCGATGACCGAAAAGTCCTTCGTGACAAGCTTTTCGAAGGGAGCTCCGGGGTAGTCTCTCCGGGCAAGAATATACTTGACCCGAATCTCCTGCGCTGCGCTTTGGGATATCGCGTCTGAGTTTTTTTCAATGACCTCGAGAACGCCGGAACCGACGGTCCCGAGCCCAAGTATCGCAACGTCCAGCATCCCAAATCCCCCATCCTAAAAAATGTCTTATGTGCGCGAAAAACGAATAAAAACGAATAAATATGTAATCGGCGCCGTTTCCTGGTGAAATTATAAATGCGAATATACCTTTACGTAATTAAGTATACTACCATAGTATCTAATTTTCTGCAACAGTTTACGCACTGTATACAATTATATGAATACTGTCTTGTGACGTGTGCTAAATGTATATTCTGCATAACATGGCAGGTGTCTCCAGCGCGCCGCGCGCGCAGAACACGACGAAAGGGCGGTGGGCCATAATGCCTGAAAGCAAGCATCTGCGCTACGCTCTGTACGCGCTCTATGCGCTTGCCGCCTGCGCCATCCTGTGGCTTTTTATCCGGTACGCCCTGCCGTGGCTTTTGCCCTTCATCCTCGCCTTCGCCATCTCGCGCCTGATTGAGCCGGCCGTCTCCTTCCTCGTGCAGAAGGCGCGCTTTCGCCGCACCGCGGCGTCCGGCCTTTGCACCCTCATCATCTTTTCCGCCCTCGTCACGCTCACGGCCCTCGCAATCGGCCGCGCCGTAATCGAGCTGACGGCCTTCCTCCGGCGCCTGCCCTCCCTGCTGAAGGACCTCTCAAACGTATTTTCCACGCTCGGCGCGCACGTTGAAAACTTCGTCAGCAACGCCCCGGAAGAAATTCAAAATTACCTCAACGGGATGCTCGACGGGTTTGTGAAAAAGAGCGCGGAGCTTCCCGCGGAGCTGTCCGCGAGGCTGCTTCCGCTCCTCTCGGGCGCGGCGAAAATCACTCCGCGTTTCCTCGTGTTCTTCATCACCTGCGCCATCAGCACGTACTTCATCAGCAGCGGTTACGCCGAGGTGCGCGCGTTTATCCTGCGCCAGATCCCGCGCGACAAGCACCGCGCGTTCAAGGAGCTGAAAAACGACCTTATCAGCACCTTCGGAAAATGGCTCAAAGCCCAGCTGATGCTCTCCGGCATCACGTTTGCCGAGATGGCCGCCGCCTTTCTCTTCATGCGCATCGAGTTTGCCATCCTGCTGGCCCTGCTTATAGCCGTCGTCGACGCGCTGCCCATGCTCGGCTCCGGCACGATCCTCGTCCCGTGGGCCGCCGTGTCGCTCATCAGCGGCGACACGCGCTTTGCGTTCGGGCTCGTCCTGCTCTTTGCCTTCAACACCGTTTTGCGCAACATCCTCGAGCCCAAACTCATCGGCGTGCAGATCGGCCTGCCGCCGTTTGCCACACTGCTGGCCCTGTACATCGGCTTTTGCGCGGCGGGCGTTTTGGGGATGATCCTTTTCCCCTTGGGGCTCATCCTGCTCAAACAGCTCAACGACAAGGGCTATATCCGCCTGTGGAAATCATAGCGCGCCGCTTTACCGGCGTTTTCCCGTGCTATACGCGGACTATCAACTTAAGGAGGACAAGCCTCATGCTTTCGGATAAAGCAAAAAGCGCCCTCGCGGGCGCGGCGGCCGGCGTCGTCAACGGATTTTTCGGCGCGGGAGGCGGCATGGTGCTCGTGCCGCTTCTCATCGGCTGGGTCAAAATGGACCAGCGCAAGGCGTTTGCCTCGTCCGTCTTTATCATCCTGCCCTTGTGCGCCGTCTCGGCCGCCGTCTACCTGCTGAGGACGGAGTTTGACTTCCTGCGCGCCCTGCCCTACCTCATCGGTGGGCTTGCCGGCGGGTTTATCGGCGGCCGGATCTTCGGCAAAGTCCCCACAAAGCTGCTGCACCGGATATTCGGCATCCTGCTGATTATCGGCGGCGTGCGCGCAATCGCAAGCTGATGAAGGACTGGATTATCGCGCTTCTCGCCGGCGGCGTGACGGGCGTCCTGTCCGCGTGGGGCGTCGGCGGAGGGTCGCTGCTCATCCTGTTTATGACGGGCGTGCAAGGAATGGACCAGCCGCTTTCACAGGGCATCAACCTTCTCTATTTTCTGCCGACGTCGCTGACGGCGCTTGTCTCGCACCTGAAAAACCGCCTGATCGACATAAAGCTCGCCCTGTGCGCCGTCGCCGCCGGCGCCGTCACGACGGCGCTCTCCTCCCTGCTCGCCACGGGGCTTGACACACAGGTCGTGCGCAAAATTTTCGGCGCGTTCGTCGTCATCATCGGCATCACGGAGCTTTTCAGAAAGTGCCCGGAGACGCGCCGCCCTGACGAAGGGACGCAAGATACGCCTCGAGAATAAGCGCGGCGGCGACGGCGTCGACCGTCTTTTTTCGCTTTGTCCCGCGCACATTGACCTCCGACAAAATCCTGTGGGCGTCCACGGTGGTCAGCCGCTCGTCCCACAGCACGACGTCCAGCCCGTGCCTTTCCCTTAGCAGTCCGGCAAACGCCGCGCTTTTTTCCGCGCGCGGGCCGGCCGAGCCGTCCATATTTTTCGGATACCCGAGGACAACGCGCGAAACGCCCCGATTTCGCGCCTCCTCGGCTATTTTTTCGGCCACGGCCTCAGGCTGCCAGCCGCCGATCACGAACGTCTCCCCGGCGATGGTGCCGCTTAAATCCGACACGGCCACGCCCGTCCTCTGGTCGCCGAGGTCCACTGCCATAATCCGCATGTTCCACCTGTCCTTTCCTTCATCAGTATACACGCCCCTCCCCGCCAGCACAAGCTTTTGCCACCAGTAAAACCGCTCCCGCCCCGCGCGCACGGCGTCTCAGGGACTTTTTTGGCCGTCTGAGGCCTCTTTCAAGCCGGGCTGCGCGCCGAAATGACGCCGCTTTCGGCGTTTTCCTTCATTAAATTTCCCTATTCATCCCGCATATTTGGACTTTCTTCTTGTAACTTTGAATAATATTTGCATTTTTAAGGGAAGCCTCTTGTTCTTTTCAAGGAAACGGAATATAATGATTTTGCAACTGGGAACTTCAAATCTTGCATTTTCTCAAGGGAGGCGGTTGTCATAGCCGTTAAAGAATTTAAAAAGGTCCTCGCCGCAAACCGCGGCGAGATTGCGATACGAATCTTCAGGGCCTGCTACGACCTTGGTCTGAATACAGTGGCGATTTACTCCAACGAAGACGCGCTCAGCCTGTTCCGCACGCACGCAGACGAGTCCTACCTCATCGGCAAGAACAAGAGCCCCCTGGGCGCGTACCTCGACATCCCCGCCATCATCGACCTGGCCAAGCACCACCATGTCGACGCCATCCACCCCGGCTACGGCTTTTTGTCCGAGAATCCGGAGTTTGCGAGGGCGTGCGAGGAGGCGGGCATCACGTTCATCGGCCCGCCGTCGAGCGTCCTGGCCAAGATGGGCGACAAGCTCAGCGCCAAGGCCATCGCGCAGTCCTGCGGCGTCCCGGTCATCCCGGGCGTGACGGAGCCGCTGAAAGACGCCGACGAGGCGCTTGAAAAAGCCATCTCGTTCGGCTTCCCCGTCATTTTAAAGGCGGCCGGCGGCGGCGGCGGGCGCGGCATGCGCCGCTGCGACAAGCCGGAGGAGGTCAAGCCCGCGTTCGAGCTCGTCAAGAGCGAGGCGAAAAAGGCGTTTGGCAACGACGACATCTTCATCGAGAAGTTCCTCGTGGAGCCGAAGCACGTCGAGGTGCAGATCCTCGCCGACACGCACGGCAACGTCGTGCACCTGTTCGAGCGCGACTGCTCCCTACAGCGCCGCTACCAGAAGGTCGTGGAGTTCGCCCCCGCCTTCTCCATCCCGAAGGAAGTCCGCGAGAGGCTCTATGAAGACGCCGTCAAAATCGCGAAAAAGGTGGGGTACGTGAGCGCCGGCACCGTCGAGTTCCTCGTCGACAGGAACGGCAACTACTACTTCATTGAGATGAACCCGCGCATCCAGGTCGAGCACACGGTCACGGAAATGGTCACGGGCATCGACATCGTCCGCGCCCAGATCCTCATCGCCGAAGGGCACCCCTTAAGCCACCCCGACATCGGCATCACCTCGCAGGAGGACGTGAAACTCAACGGCTACGCCCTGCAGTGCCGCGTGACGACGGAGGACCCCGCCAACAACTTCGCCCCCGACACGGGCAAGATTACGTCCTACCGCTCCGGCGGCGGCTTCGGCGTGCGCCTTGACGGCGGCAACGCCGCGACGGGCGTCGTCATCTCGCCCTACTACGACTCGCTGCTCGTCAAGGTCACCGTCTGGGACAACACCTTCGCCGGCGTGTGCCGCAGGGCGGTGCGCGCCATCAACGAGCTGCACATCCGCGGCGTGAAGACGAACATCCCGTTCGTCACGAACATACTCCACCACCCCGTCTTCCTCTCAGGCAACTGCCACACGAAATTTATCGACAACGCGCCCGAGCTGTTCGAGTTTACCGGCTCGCGCGACCGCGGCACGCGCCTGCTCCGCTACATCGCCAACATACAGGTCTCCGGCAGCGCGTCGGAAAAGCCGGAGTACGTCGAGCCGCGGATTCCCGAACCTGTCCGCCGCCCGCCCCCGCCGGGCCTCAAGCAGCTGCTTGACGAAAAGGGCCCCGAGGCCGTGCGGGACTGGATCCTCGCCCAGAAAAAGCTCCTCATCGCCGACACGACCATGCGCGACGCGCACCAGTCGCTGTTCAGCACGCGGCTGCGCACCATCGACATGGTCAACGTCGCGGAAGCGACGGCCGACATCCTCTCTGACGCTTTCGCGCTGGAGATGTGGGGCGGCGCCACGTTCGACGTCGCCTACCGCTTCCTGCATGAAGACCCGTGGGAGCGGCTCGACCGGCTGCGCAGGAAAATACCGAACATCCTCTTCCAGATGCTCCTGCGCGGCTCAAACGCCGTCGGCTACACGAACTACCCGGACAACCTCGTGCGCGCGTTCGTCCAGGAGGCCGCCCGCAGCGGCATCGACGTGTTCCGCGTCTTCGACTCGCTCAACTGGATTCCCGGCATGGAAGTGGCCATGGACGAAGTCTTGAGGCAGGGCAAAATCCTCGAGGCGGCCGTCTGCTACACCGGCGATATTCTCGACCCGAAGCGCGACAAATATACGCTCAAGTATTACGTCGACATGGCCAAGGAGCTTGAGCGCCGCGGCGCGCACATCCTCGCGATTAAGGACATGTCGGGCCTCTTAAAGCCCTACGCCGCGAAAAAGCTCATCTCCGCCCTCAAGCAGGAGATCGGCATCCCCGTCCGCCTGCACACGCACGACACAAGCGGCAACCAGGTCGCGGCCATCCTCCTCGCCTCGGAGGCCGGCGTGGACATCGTCGACACGGCGATTGCGTCGATGTCGTCATTCACGTCGCAGCCGTCAATGAACTCCGTCGTCACCGCCCTTCAGGGCACGGAGCGGGATACGGGCCTTAACCCCGACCGCCTGCAGAAGCTCGACGAGTACTGGTCGGACGTGCGCAAGTACTACAAGGCCTTCGACACGGGCCTGACCGCCCCGATGACGGAAATCTATCGCTACGAAATCCCCGGCGGCCAGTACACAAACCTGTACCCGCAAGTCGTCTCCCTCGGCCTCGGCGACCGCTTCGAAGAGGTCAAGGAGATGTACAAGACCGTCAACGACATGCTCGGCGACCTTGTGAAGGTCACGCCGTCGTCGAAGATGGTCGGGGACCTGGCCATCTTCATGGTGCAAAACAACCTCACGCCGGAGAACATCGTGGAAAAGGGCGAGGCCCTCACCTTCCCCGACTCCGTCGTCAGCTACTTCAAGGGCATGATGGGCCAGCCCGCGTGGGGCTTCCCGGAAGACCTCCAGCGCGTCGTCCTCAAGGGCGAAAAGCCGATTACCTGCCGCCCCGGCGAGCTGCTCGAGCCCGTCGACTGGGATAAGGTCCGCGAGGAAGTGAGCAAGTACACGCCCGACCCGACAAAGCGCGACCTCATCTCGTGGTGCCTGTACCCGAAGGTCATGATGGAGTATTACAAGCACTGCCAGGAATACGGCCCCGTCACGAACCTCAACAGCCACGTTTTCTTCGAGGGCATGGCCGTCGGCGAGACGACGACGGTGGAGATCGAAAACGGCAAGACGCTCATCATCAAGTTCCTGGGCCTTGGCACCCTCAACGAAGACGGCACGCGCAACGTCCACTTCGAGCTCAACGGCCTGCGGCGGGACGTCACCGTGCCCGACCCGTCCGCGGAGAAGTCGACGAAGCACGTCGTGCTGGCCAACCCCGAGGACAAGAGCCAGGTGGGCGCGTCAATCCCCGGCATGATTTCAAAAGTCAACGTCAAACCGGGCGACAAGGTTGAAGTCAACCAGGTGCTCGCCATCATCGAGGCCATGAAGATGGAGACGAGCGTCGTCGCGCGCATGTCCGGCACGGTGGACCAGGTCCTCGTGGCCCCCGGACAGACGGTCAAAGCCGGCGAGCTGCTCATCACCATCAAGTAAACAGCCTAAAAAAGCCCTTTCCGGCAAGCCGGAAAGGGCTTTTCTCATTTCATGAAGCGGTCGAGGAAGGCAAACGTCCGGTCGATGTACTCCTTGTCGTTCCAGCGCAGGTCAAACCCGCCGTGGTTAAACCCCTCGAGGATGTCCACCTCGTATTTCTCCGGCGGGAGGACTTCCCGCAGCTTTTCGGCGAGGAGCAGCGACTGCTCCACGTTCACAATCACGTCGGCCGTCCCGTGGGAGACGTAAATGGGCGGGAAGTCGGGCGTGATGAAGTTGAGGGGGTTGGTAAAGTACATCAGCCCCTCAATGTCCGTCGACGGGGCGCCGAGGAGCAGCACGTCGATATCCGGAAAGTCCGGATTGGCAATCGGGGAGTCGGGCGCGATGGTGCGGCGGATGCGCACCATGTCGTAGCAGCCAAACCAGCTGACCACCGCTGACACGGCGCTGGAGACACCTGCGTTGCCCATCGAATAGTCCTCAAAGGCGGGGTTGCCCTGCGTCGCCGCCGCCATGACGACGTAATAGCCGCCGGCGCTGTCGCCGCAGGAGGCAAAACGCTCCGGGTCGAGCTTGTACTCTTTCGCGTGGGCGCGCAAAAAGCGGATGGCGGCCTTGACGTCGAACAGCCCGGCGGGGAACTTCGCCTCTCTGGCGCGGCGGTACTCGACGGAGACGACGGCGTAGCCGCGGTTGATGCCGTCGAGGGCCTGGAGGAGCTGCGTGTCGCGCTTGTCGCCGAAGATGAAGGCGCCGCCGTGGACGAAAATGAGCGTCGGGAACGGGCCGTCCCCTTCCCCGGGCAGGTAAATGTCCAGCTTCTGGCTGGGGGACCCGTCGGCGTACGGTACGTCCAGGAACTTGCGTGTGATGGTGCTCACGTCGACCATCGGCGTCTCGAAAGAGCCGGGCGGCGGCTGGATGATTGACCAAGTCTCCACTTTCGTGACCTCCTCAAAAGTTTCTTGTTATCCTCATTTTACCATACCGCTTTAAACAAAAACAGCGTTTTTTTCGCAATCCCGCCGCCTTTCCGGCGGGCGGTGTCGCGATTTTGCGCGAAAAAGGCGCTTTCCGCCGAAACGGTAAGCGCCTTAATATGCAATTCTTTATCCAGCCATGCCGACAGCCCGCCGTCTATTCGACTGCGCTTTCGGTCTGGAGGATTTCGCTTAAGTCGGTGAGCGGCTTGTCTTTCGTGATGAGGATGACGCTGTCGCCCTGCTTCATCTCGTCGTTGCCGTGCGGGATGATGATCTCGTTGCCGCGCGCGATGGCGGCGATGAGAATCCCGTCGGCGATGGGCAGGTCTTTAAGCGGCCTGCCGATTAAGGGCGACAGGTCGTCCACCGAAAACTCCACTGCCTCCACGCGCCCGCCGACGAGCCTGTAGAGCGTCTTGACAGGGTTGCCGACGGCGTTTTTCAGCCCGCGGATATAGCGCAGGATGTGGTTGGACGTAATCGCCTTGGGGCTGACGACGTTGTCGATGGGCATGTTTTTGATGACGCTGAAATACGCCCCGCGGTTGATCTTCGCGATGACCTTCTTCACGCCGAACTGCTTGGCCAGCAGCGCGGAGATGACGTTGTCCTCGTCGTGCCCCGTGACGGCGATAAAACCGGCCATATCCCCGACGTTTTCGGACAGCAGGAGCTTCTCGTCCGTCCCGTCCCCGTTGATGATGAGCGCGCGCGGAAGGAGTTCCGTCAGCACCTCGCAGCGCGCGCGGTTTTGCTCGATGACTTTGACCTTCATTTCCATCTCGCCGAGCGTCTTGGCGAGGTAATACGCCACGCGCCCGCCGCCTAAAATCATGACGTTGCCGATCTTCTGGACATGTACGCCGATTTTGCGGCTGAAGTCATAGACGTGGGACGGCCGCCCGACGACGTAGACGATATCGCCGCTTTCAATGACGAAATCGCCGCGCGGGATGACGACTTCCTCCCCGCGGAGCACCGCGCCGATAAGCACGGACGGCAGGCCGCTTTGCGCGATGTCGCGCAGCGCCTTTCCGGCGATGGCCATCTCCGCCGTCACCTTCATCTCCGCCATGATAACGCGCCCGTTCGCGAACGTCTCAATCTCGATGGCGGGCGGGAACTCCAGAAGCCGCACAATTTCGGCGGCGACGGCCTGCTCCGGGTTGATGACGAGGTCGAGCGCGAGGTCGGCCATGAGCTGGTTGAGCTCGCTGGCGTACTCGGGGTCGCGGATGCGCGCGATGGTGTGCTGCGCGCCGAGCTTTTTCGCCATCATGCAGCAGACCATGTTCAGCTCGTCGCTGTTCGTGGTGGCGATGACGATGTCGGCGTTTTTCACGCCGGCTTCCATGAGGGCGGACGCGCTCACGCCGTTGCCCTTGACGTACATGACGTCAAGGTCGTCCGCCGCGCGGCGCAGCGTTTCGGCGTCGTTGTCGATGACGGTGATGTCGTTGTTCTCGGCGGACAGGTTTTCGGCGAGGCTGTACCCGACCTTCCCGTACCCGACGATGATGATTTTCATCTACTTTCTGTCTTCGCGGCATTAACGCTTTGTGCTCCCCGCGCGCGTTCTCAAAACGCTCGCAGGGCGATGCAGCCGCGCCTCCTTCCTTATCTTGTGCGTATTATAACCCTCCCATTCCCAATTCGCAAGGCGCAGTTGCGCTCGCACAAAAGAGGCCCATAAAAAACGCCGCAAAGCGCGATTTCACCGCGCGCTTTTCAGGTCAGGCAAACGCGGCCGCCAAAGCACAGGGCGCCTTGCGGGCTACAAGGCCTGCGCGCGGCCGGCTCAAGCAAAAACGCGGCCGCAAAGACTTGCGGCCGCGTTTATTGTACCCGCTATTTTGCCGGAAAGCCCGGGACGCTTTGCTGCTTTTCAAAGACGGGGTTGTATGTAAGCATCGGGAAGACTTTCTGGAAGTCGGGATTGTCCGGCTCGTCGGGGAAGGCGCGGGAGATGGCGGCGGCGCGGGCGTCCCAGCCGCGCTTGAAGTCGGCGTGGGTGAGGATGTACAGGTCGCCGCGCTCGACGCCGCGCAAAACGCGCTCGCCCGCGTCCTCCGGATAGCGGATGACCTTCGTGTAGTCGACGTCCATCCGCGGCGGGGGCGGCGCTTTTCCGTCCTTCGGCCCGAAGCTCGGCATCTCGACGCCGAGCCGCTCGGCGCGGATGCGCCCGGACGAGTAGCCGAGGTTGCTCTGGTACGGCCCGGGGCAAAACACGCTCGCGCCGACGTTCGTGCCGCGAAGGTCCGTGGCGAGCGTTTCCATGACGGTGACGATGGCCATTTTCAGCGAGTTGTAGAGCGTAAAGCCCGGGACGGGCACGAGCGCCGCCTTCGACGCCGTGCTCACGACGTGCCCCCACTCCCCGTGGCGCAGGATGCGCGGGACGATTTCCTTGATGCCGTTGAGCACGCCGCGGTAGTTGATGTCGATGGCCAGGTCAATGTCCTCGTCCCTGTCCTCCCAGAGCTTCCCCTCCGGCACGGCAATGCCGGCGTTACACACAAGGAGATGGATTTTCCCGAACCTGTACTCGGCCTCGTCCGCGGCTTTCTTAAAAGCGGCGCGGTCCGTGACGTCAAGCTTCACTCCCAGCACAGGCCAGCAGTTGTTGTCAAAGACCTCGGTAATCTCTTTGAGAGCCTGTTCGTTGATGTCCGCGATGACGACGTTCATCCCGCGCCGGGCGCACGCTTTCGCGATGCCAAGCCCGATGCCGCTGGCACCTCCGGTAATAAACGCCGTTTTCCCTGTGAAATTGACCATGTTTTCCTCCCCGTTTCTCACGCTTTTTGTTCATTATACACCCACGGGCACACGCGTCAAGTAGAAATGTGATTCGCGCCCTCCCGCCGCAGGGAAGCCCCGCCAGGCTGCCGCGCCTTCGCCCCGACCACCGTCAAAAATTCATCCGCGGCGGGCCGGGGAAACCCCCAAAGCGGCGGCGCGGAGCGCAATATTTGTGCCTTGATTATACCCTTCATGTCCTGTATAGTAGAGTTTAGAAAAACCACGCGGCGGCCTTTTGGCTGCCGTCCGGAATCATGTGCCTGGCGCCGCGCCTTGCGGCTTTGCGCGACACGGCTGAAAGCGCGGCGGCTTGAGCAGCGAAAGGAGTTTTCTTATGGCCGATTTAGCAGGCGTAAACGGACAACGTGAAGAGTTTCGCGTCGTCGGCAAGCCCAATCTTCCCGGCGTTTTGTCCTACGCGATGGCGACGGGCATGGCCAAATTCGGGCTCGACCACGTCCTGCCCGGCATGCTTCACGCCAAATTCCTGCGCAGTCCCTACGCGCACGCCCGCATCATCAGCGTGGACACGTCGAAAGCCCGCGCCTTAGACGGCGTGGTGGACATCCTCACATGGGAGGACGAGGACATTAAAAACCTCGTCAGCTACGGCGAGCACTGGGGCCCCGTCCGCGCGTGGCTCGACAACACCGCCGACCAGGAGGGCGCCGAAGTGGGCGTCATCGTCGTGGCGGAGTCGGAGGACATCTGCGAGGAAGCGCTGCGCCTTCTGGACGTTAAGTGGGAAGTCCTGCCGCACGTCGTCAACATCATGGAAGGCCGCAAGGAGGACGCCTTCGTCATCCGCCCGTACGACCGCCACACGCCGACGTTCGGCCGGCCCGACCCGAACGCGCCGCCGCAGCCCCCGAAAAAGGGCAACGTCGCTTACTCCAACGTCTGCTGGGGCGACATTGAGGAGGGCTTCAAGCAGGCGGACTATATCGCCGAGGTTAAAATGTACATCCCCGCCTTCGCCTCCCACTTCCCCAACCCGCCGGGTTCCGTGGCGTGGTGGACGAAGGATCCCTATAAGGGAGACGCGGAAATCCTCCACATCGAAGGCGCCGTCCGCGAGCGCATCCCCATCAGCAAGATGTACAACGTTCCGCTCGAGAACGTCGTGCAGGAGAGCCTGTTCATGGGCGGCAAATACTGCGACTGGGGCCTGCGCCGCGCGCAGGAGATTACCCCCCTCCTGGCAAAGCGCACAGGCCGTCCCGTCCGCTGCGTCAACACCCGCGAGGAGACGTTCGACTTCGCCATGAAGCAGCGCTTTGTCCACCTCCGCGTGGGCTTTACAAAGGAAGGCCTCATCACCGCCATTGACGACCACTCCGTCGTCGACGGCGGCGTGTACGGCAGCTCCAGCTTCGGCACCGTGGGCGACCAGAAACACGGCCCGTACAATTCCGTCAAGTGCAAGAACATCCGCCAGTGCTGGGAAATCGTCGACTCCAACCGCGGCATGATGTACGTCAGCGGCCAGCACAGCCCCTTTAACTGGGACTGCATCACCGTCGTCAACCAGCTCATCGCCGAAAAACTCGGCAAGGACGTCATCGAAGTGGCGCGATTGAACCTGCACGGTCCCACGGCGAAGGACGATCCGAACCCCGTCCCCAGCTTTGAGCGCTGCGTCGAGGCGGGCAAAAAGCTGATGAACTGGCAGTGGCACCCGGCGCGCACGAAGAGGCTGCCGGACGGCCGCTGGCACGGCATGAGCTTCCGCTACCAGACGTCGCCGCGCCACTCCGTCTCCGGCTACATGTGCAAGCTGGAGTACAGGGACGGCGCCGTCGTCCTGCCCACGCAGGGCCCCGTCTTCGGCGCCTATATGGTCGAAGCCGTCGCCATGGTCGTGGCCGAGGAAGTGGGCATCAACTACGAGGACCTCAAAATCCTCTACGACTACAGGGAGCCGTTCTCACCCGTCGGCGGCGGCTCGGACGGTTCCACCGCTTCGGCATGGGCGATGAAGGAGTGCGCCAACATCCTCAAGCGGGAGATTCTGAAGGCCGCCATCGAGTACGCCGATTCGATGCCGAATTTCGCCTTCATGCCCCTCCAGTCCAATCCCCCGCCGGAGCCGGGCCCGTTCAAGGGCCTCAAGCCCGAGGACCTCGACATTAAGGACAGCATGATTTACGTCAAGGCCGACCCCTCCAAGGCCGTTCATATCAGCCGCGCCACGCCGAAGCCCCTCGTCGCCACGTACATGGGCCGGCCGCCTCTCTCCTCGTGGCTGACCGGCGGCGGTCACGTCTTCGACTGCATGAACACGCTCTACTGCGAAGTGGCCGTCGACGAGGAGACGGGCGAAGTCGAGATTCTGCGCTTCGGCGCCGTGGTGGACCCGGGGAAGATTCTGCGCCGCACGTCCCTTGAAAGCCAGGTGGACCAGGCCATGTTCTTCAGCCAGGGCTGCCAGCTGTTTGAGGATTACGTCTTCGACGAGCGCACCGGCGTGCGCCTGAACGCGAACATGATCGATTACAAAAAGCCCACCATGAAGGACGTCCCGCTCGTCGAGCGCGATTTTATCGAGTCCAGAAACGGCAACGCCGCCTACGGCGCGACCGGTATCAGCCACTCGATGGCCAACACGCACCTTGTCATCACGGCCATCTACAACGCCATCGGCGTCTGGGTTGATCCTCCTGCCACGCCGGACAAAGTCCTCAAGGCGCTTGGAAAGGCTTAAAAGCATCCGCGCTTTGCGGCGCGCGGGATAGCGCGCATTAAATGCGTCATCCGCGCCAAATGCGGCTTTTTGAATTGACAGTGAACAAACGGCAACGGTACAATGTAAACAAAAAAGTTGGGAGGAACACCATGATAAATGAGGAAAATGCCGGAAAAGGCGCCGTGAACGCGGTTCCGGTCGCGAAATCCCCGTTCACGCACGCGTCGACGTCGGCCCAGGCCGCCGCGGCCATCGGCGCGATCCCTCCGGTGCTCACGGAGTTCAACTGCCCGCTGTGCAATAAACTGTATTACAGCATCGGCGATCTGACGAAGCACTACGAGGAGTGCCACCCCGGCAGCGTCGTCCCGAGGATCGTCGTCCTGCACATCAACGGCAAGGACTGCGAAGTCCTCGTCGAGCCGCACTGGACGCTCAAGCGCACCCTGCAGTTCCGCCTGGGGCTCACGGGCGCCAAGCACATGTGCGACCGCGGCGTGTGCGGCTCGTGCACCGTCATCATCGACGGCCGCCCCGTGCTCTCGTGCACGACGCTCACCGTCGAGTGCGAGGGCAAATCCATCACCACCGTGGAGGGCATCGCCGCCGACCCGAAGTGGAAGCCGCTCATTGACGCCTACTGCCGCTGGGACGCGATGCAGTGCGGCTACTGCACGCCCGGTTTCGTCGTCTCGGCCAAAGCGCTGCTTGACAGGAATCCGCACCCCACCGAGGAGGAAATCAAGGAAGCCCTTTCCGGCAACATCTGCATCTGCGGGACGTACCCGCGCCACGCGCAGGCCATCATGGAAGCGGCGCTGAAGATGAGTGCGGAGGGCTAAGGCATGGCGGATTTAGTCGGCGTAAACGGGCAGCGCGAACACTTCAGGGTTGTCGGCAAGCCCAATCTCCCCGGCAAAGTCTCGTATGCCCTCGCTACCGGCGTGGCGAAATTCGGCATCGACTACGTCGTGCCGAACATGCTGCACGCGAAAATCCTCCGCAGCCCTTACGCAAACGCCCGCGTCAAGCGCGTCGATGCGACCCGGGCCTGGCAGCTGCTCGGCGTCGTGGACATTATCACGTGGGAGGACGAAGACATCAAAAATCTCGGCGCCGGCCCCTTTATGCCGGGCAAGCGCCGCCCGTGGCTGGACAACATCGCCGAGCATGAGGGCGCCGAGGTGGCCGTCATCGTCGTCGCGGAAAACGAGGATATCTGCGAAGAGGCGCTGCGCCTTCTCGACGTCGAGTGGGAAATCCTGCCCCACGTCGTCGATATTCTCAAAGGCCGCGAGGAGGACGCGCCCGTCGTCCGCCCGCCCGAAATATGGGACATCCCCTCGGGGCCCATACCGGTCCCGCTCGACCCGAACCGCCCCAAGCGCGGCAACGTGTCGTACGCCATCACCGTGCAGGGGGACGTCGATAAGGCGTTTGCGGAGGCGGAGAACATCATCGAATACGAATTAAAGCTCCCGGCGTTCGCATCGCACATCCCGAACCCGCCCGCCTCCGTGGCGTGGTGGTTTGACGACCCGTACGAGGGCCCCGGCAAGAGCCTGCACATCGAGGGCGCCGTCCAGCGGCGGGAGGCCATCGCCGCCATGTACGGCATGCCCCTCAACCGCACCGTTCAGGAGGGCATCTTCCAGGGCGGCAAATACTGCGACTGGGGGATGCGCCGCTGTCAGGAAATCACGCCGCTTCTCGCCAGGCGCACGGGCCGCCCCGTCCGGATGGCCAACACGCGGGCGGAGACCTTCGATTTCCTGATGAAAGAGCGCTACATGCGCCTGAAAGTCGCCTACACAAACGACGGGCTCATCACCGCCATCGACGACTACTCCATAGCCGACGGCGGCACGCAGGGCAGCTCCACGTTCGGCACGTCGGGCGATCAGGGCTACGGCCCGTACTATACGCTCAAGTGCCTGAACATCCGCCAGCAGATGGAGATCGTCGACTCCAACCGCGGCAAGATGTATGTCAGCGGCCAGCACTGCCCCTTCAACTGGGACTCCGGCACGATGGCCATCTACCTCATCGCCGAAAAGCTGGGCAAGGATCCCATCGAGATCGCGCGCCTCAACCTCCACGGGCCCACCTCGCAGGAGGACCCCAATCCCGTCCCCAGCTTTGAGGCGTGCATCGAGGCGGGCAAGAAGCTGATGAACTGGCAGTGGCACCCGGCCCGCACGAAGCGCCTGCCGGACGGCCGCTGGCACGGGATGGCGTTCCGCTACCAGATCTGCCCGCGCCACGCGTTTTCAGGCTACGACTGCAAGCTCGAGCTGCGCGACGGCGTCGTGCACATGCCCACGCAGGGCCCCGTCACGGGCATCTACGCCGTCGAGTGCAACGCGATGGTCGTGGCGGAAGAGCTCGGGCTCGAGTACGACGACGTCAAAGTCGACTTCGACTACCGCGAGAAGTTCACGCCCGTCGGCGGCGGGTCGGACGGTTCCACCGCCTCGGCATGGGCGATGAAGGAATGCGCCAATATCCTCAAGAAAATGATTCTCGAGGCGACCATCGACGAGGCGAACAACCCGCCCCCGCCGAGCCTGTTTGACTTCGGCAGGCCGAGGGGACCGAGCCCCTTCAAGGGCAGAAAGCCCGAGGAGCTTGACCTTGTAGGCGGCAAAGTCGTTTTGAAGGAGGACCCGTCCGTCGGCGTGCCGCTTGCGCAGGCGACGCGGCGCAACCTCGTCGCCACATACTCCGGCAGGCCGCCCGCGGCGCTCTGGAGCCTCGGCCGCGGCAAGATGCTCGACACCATGAACACGGCGTACTGCGAAGTGGCCGTCGACGAAGAGACCGGCGAGGTCGAAATCCTGCGCTTCGGCGTGGTGGCCGACCCCGGCAAGGTGCTTCGCCCCACTTCGCTTGAGAGCCAGATCGACCAAGTCATGTATTTCAGCCAGGGCTGCCAGCTCCTTGAAGAGTACGTTTTCGACGAACGGACCGGCGTCAAGCTCAACAACAACATGATCGACTATCGGAAGCCGGGCATGCTGGATGTTCCGCGTGTCGACCGCAAGTTCCTCGAAACCCGCGCGGGCAACGCAGCCTACGGAGCAAGCGGTATCAGCCACTCGCTGGCCAATACCCACCTTGTCATCATCGCGATCCACAACGCCATCGGCGTATGGGTCGACCCGCCCGCCACACCGGACAAGGTGCTCAGAGCACTGGGAAAGGCATAGGTGAAAAATATGAGACCTTTTAATCACATCAACGCGAGGTCGGTGGAGGAAGCCGTTGCGGCGCTGAAGGACCACAACATGGTCATCTCCGGAGGGACGGACCTCCTCGGGACCCTCAAGGACAACATCCTGATGAACTACCCCGCCACCGTGGTTAACGTCAAGTCCATCCCCGGCATGGATTACATCAAGGAAGAAGACGGCGAGCTCCGAATCGGCGCCAACACGCGCCTGGCCGACATCGCCGAAAACCCCGTCGTGAAGGAGAAGTTTACGGCGCTCGCGCAGGCGGCGCGGAAGGTCGCCACGCCGAACATCCGCAACATGGGCACCATCGCCGGCACCATTTCGCAGATGCCGCGCTGCTGGTACTTCCGCAAGAGCGAAAACCGCTTCCCCTGCCTGCGCAAGGGCGGCGACGAGTGCTTCGCCATCACGGGCGACAACCGCTTCCACTCCATTTTCGGCGGCATGAAAGTCGGCTCCTCGGCCTGCACCTTAAAGTGCCCCGCCGCGACGGACATCCCCGGCTACTTCGCCCTCATCCGCGACAACCGGTGGGACGAGGCCGCCGAGCGGATTATGCAGGTCAACCCCTTCCCCGTCGTCACCTCGCGCGTGTGCGCGCACTTCTGCCAGTCCGGCTGCCGCCGCTGCGCGGTGGACGAAGGCGTCCTCATCAGCGGCGTGGAGCGCGCCCTCGGCGACTACATACTCGAGCACGCTGGGCGCTTCTACAAGGCGCCGGAGAAGGAGACGGGGCGGCACGTCGCCATCGTCGGCTCCGGCCCGGCGGGCCTGTCGGCAGCCTTCTACCTGCGCAAGGCCGGCAACAAAGTCACCGTGTTTGACATGAAAGACGAGCCCGGCGGCATGCTCATGTACGCCATCCCCGCCTACCGCCTGCCGAAGGACATCGTCCGCAAGGTGATAAAGGCGCTTGAAGGCATGGGCATCGAATTTAAGACAAACACCCGCATCGGCCAGGACGTCACGCCCGAAGAGCTTGAGCGCAGCTTCGACAGCGTCCTGTACGCGACGGGCACATGGAAGCGCCCCGTCGTGGGCATCTCCGGCGAGGAGCTGACCATCTTCGGCCTTGACTTCCTCGTGGAAGTCAGGAAGTGGATGGACGGCAAAATCGGCTCGGAAGTGTTCGTCATGGGCGGCGGCAACGTGGCCATGGACGTCGCCGTCACGGCCAAGCGCCTCGGCGCGAAGAAGGTCACGCTCGCCTGCCTCGAGCCGCGCGACAAAATGCCCGCCAGCCCCGAGGAAATCGCCCGCGCCGAAGAGGAAGGCGTCGTCATCATGCCCGGCTGGGGCCTCTCCCGCGTCGTCGAGGAAAACGGCGTCGTGAAGGGCATGGAGCTCAAGCGCTGCATCAGCCCGTGGGACGACACCGGCGCTTTCAACCCGCAGTACGACGAAAACGAAAAAATCATCGTCCAGGCGGAGAACCTGCTCATGGCCGTCGGCCAGCGCGTGGACCTCTCCTTCCTCGATGAAAAATACCAGATCCAGCTCAACCGGCGCGGCCTCATCGACGTCGAGGAGTCCGGCATGACGTCCCGTCCCGGCATCTTCGGCGCCGGCGACGCGACAACCGGCCCCGGCACGGTCATCGGCGCCATCGCCACGGGCCACAAGGCCGCAAACGGCATGAACGCGTACCTTGACACGACGCCCATCGAGCCGAAGACGAGCCCCAACAAGAAGCTCACCTTCGACCACGACGCGCTCCAGATGAAGCAGCGGGCGCTCACCATCCGCGAGCTTGACCCGGAAAAGCGCCGCATCGACCTGGAGGACACCGTGTCGCCCACGCGGGAGGAGGCGCGCCTTGAGGCAATGCGCTGCCTCAACTGCGGCTGCTACGCCGTCAGCCCCTCCGACGTGGCGCCGGCGCTGTGCGCGCTGGACGCGCAGATCGTCACAAGCAAGCGCGTCATCGAAGCCGAGTACTTCTTCGACGCGCGCGTCCCCGGCAGCACCGTTCTGGACAAGGACGAGATTATCACGGAAATCCGCATTCCGAAGCAGCCGGAGGGCAGCAAGTCGGCGTTTATCAAGTTCTCCTTCCGCAAGGCCATCGACTTCCCCGTCGTCAACTGCGCCGTCAGGACGGGCTCTCGCCCGCGCGTCTTCCTCGGCGCCGTCGCCCCCGTCCCCTACCGCGCCTTTGACGCGGAAGAGGTCATCGCCGGCAAGGAGATCACGGAGACGCTCGCCGAGCAGGCCGGCGCCGCCGCCGTCGTCGGCGCGCAGCCTTACGACGCGAACAAATACAAAGTCCAGCTGGCCAAAGTTATGGTCAAGCGCGCGCTGCTGTCGACCTTAGAGTAAGTCAAAGCTCAATCAGACGCGCTCCGAAACGGGAGCGCGTCTTTTTTTATCAACACCAGCGTTTCCCCGCCCCGCGCCTTGCAGACGACGGGGGCGGCGCTTTACGGGGTATTCCCGCCGCCGTCTTATCCCGCGCTGCCGAACGTTCCGAATACAGGCCCGGCCTGAAATCACATGCATCGGCGGATAGGACAGGCGCCCGCGCCGCCGGCTGTTTTCTCCCGAAAGTGGATATGAAAAACGCCCCATTCCCGCGGGAATGGGGCGTTTTCACGACTGGCTAAGTTTTTGCGTCAGCGCGGCTTTACGGCAGGGGGACCGTCACGGCGCTGCCGTCCGGCTCGTGGTAGAACGTCAGGACGACGGCGGCGATGTCCTCCACGTCGTACACGCGGCTGAAACGCACAATCTGCGTGTAGACGCCGTCCGCGTAAAACTCGTTTTTCGGCCCTTCCACAAAGCGCGGCCCGTCCTTCATCGCGACGGTCACCGCGCACAGCCCGCCGGCTTCATTGAGGTCGGAGCGCTCAACGAGCCGCTCAAGGCCCTCCCCGCCGAGTTTGAGCGTCATGGACAGGGGCGTAAGCTCAATCTTCTCGACGGTGACCTCGCAGCCGCTTACCGTATACGCCGCGTCCAGATCATAGCGCCGCGTGTCGCTAGAGTACGCAAGCGGCCACGACAGTTCCCACGTGCCGGGGACGACGACGCTTCCCCCTTCACCCCGGGAGAGGTCGCGCAGGTCGCTAAAGCGCACCGTGATCGTCTTGCCGAGCAGGTCGGCGCCGCGCGTGTTGTTAATCCAGAGCTCGAGGTAGTGCTCGTTTTCCGCGCCCTCGGGCTTCTCGGCATCCGGCAAAAGCTGCGCGTTCCAGCTGACGCGCTCTCCCTCGATATCCACGTCGAGGCCGAAGGCGCTGTCCTCTTCAGAAAGCGCGACGCCCTCCGGCGCTTTGATGTGGAACAGGACGTACAGCCCGTTTTTATCCCCGAGCGTCTGCAGCGCCGTGATGGTCACGCCGCCGCTCGTTGCGGACTGGCCCACATAATTGGCCGCGCCCTCCTGGCTGAGCTGTTCCTGCTGCGCCGGACTTGCGTCAAAGAGCTGCGCGACCTTTTCGTGCCACCCGCCAAAGTACGCGGCCGCGGCCGAGATGCCGAGGATCGCGGCGGCGGCGACAAGCGCGAGCGCCCTCTTTTTCACGCCGCGCCTCCTTTCCGTTTTGCCCGCCGCCTCAAGCGCGCCCAGCACCGCTTCGTGGAAACGGCGGGGCACTTCGGGAAAAACATCCGTAAAGTCACTGCGCATGGTCTAAAACCTCCTCGTTTAGTGCGGCTCTGAGCTCCCTGCGCGCGCGGGAGAGCCTGCTTTTCACCGTGCCCTCCGGAATTTTGAGCACGGCGGCAACTTCCGCCGTCTTAAACCCCTCGACGTAGTGCAGGACGACCACGAGGCGCATATCCTCCGGCAGCGCCATGATGGCCTCGTACAGGCCGGGGCGGCCCGGCTCGCCCGCCCGCTCCGCCATGTAGTCCTCGAGGGAGACGACCCTTTTCCTCTCGCGGGCCATTTTGTAGCAGACGTTTATCAGGATGCGGCACAGCCACGTCCTGAAAAACCGCTCGTCCCGCAGGGTGTGGAGCTTCCTGTAGGCGATGAGGATCGCCTCCTGAACGGCGTCGGCGCAGTCGTCGTCGTTTTTCAAAATGGACTTGGAGACGTGATACAGCGTCTTTTCCGCCGCGAGGACCTGTGCGGCAAACTCGTCCCTGTTCATGGCCGGCGCCACCTTTTCTCGTGCATGCTGGCTCCCTTCTTTCTCTTTTGTTTCCATTGATTAGATGCTTTGCCAGGCCCTTTGGTTCACGAAAAAAGAGATTTTTCGAAAACGCACCGTATATACCTTATCATAGAAAGGCCCCCGCCTGTTTGAAAATTTCGGGAAATGGCAATGGTTATGAATGAGGAGGTTTTTCGCGGGCGTTTTTACCGGCTGATATTGCCAACATCCCGCGCGTTCGATATAATCAATATATATAAATTTCTGACGGATTTTTTCGGGCAAAACCACAAAAGCTTGCGCCCCGTGCTTGCGGAAGGAGTTTGCTGCGTGCAAAAAAAGATCGAGGTCAGGAAAAGCTTTATTATCAGCGTTTTGTACTACGCCGTCGCCGCCGCGCTCATCTATCTGGCGTTCCGGTACGCCTTCCGGATTTTGCTGCCGTTTCTCATCGGGCTTGTCATCGCGCTTGTTTTAAAGCCGGTTGTGCGCGTCATCTCGCGCAACCTGCGCATCCCCCGCAAGCTGACGGCGCTGATCTGCTCGCTGCTTTTCTACTTCGTCGTCGGCCTTTTGCTCGTGCTCGTCGGCATGCGCATCGTCGCGTACATCCGCTCCATCGTCGTCAACGCGCCGACGATTTACGCCACATACCTGCAGCCGTCCGTCACGGAGCTGTTTGAGGACCTGCAAAACTTCTCCGCCCGGCTCGACCCGGCGCTGGCCCAGTACGTCGAGACGGCCACAGCCTCGCTGACAAGCTCAATTTCGCAGCTTGTGACGAGCCTGTCCTCCTCGCTCATCCGCTCCGTCTCGGGCACCGTCGCGGCGCTGCCGTCCATCCTCCTGACGGTTATTCTCTCGATTATCTCCACCGTGTTCTTCGCCATGGATTTCGAGCTCATCGGCGAATACGCAAAGCTCTGGCTCCCGGAGCGTGTCGTCGCGTTTTTTGTAAAGCTCAAATCGTTCATCGTGAGCACGGTGCTCAAGTACATCAAGTCGTACCTCATTTTGATGGTCATCACGTTCTTTGAGCTTTCGGCCGGTTTCCTGATTCTCGGCATCGATTACGCCATCGGGCTTGCCGCCGTCGTCGCCATCATCGACCTCCTCCCCGTCCTGGGGACGGGCACCGTCGTCATCCCGTGGGCGATTATCAATGTCGTTCTGGGGAATTACGGCCTTGCCGTCGGGCTCCTCGTGCTCTACGTCGTCGTCACCGTCATCCGCAACATTCTGGAGCCGAAAATCATCGGCCAGCAGATCGGCGTCCACCCGCTGGCCACGCTCGTGAGCATGTACGTCGGGCTGCGCCTGTTCGGGTTCGTCGGCGTGTTCGCGATGCCCATCCTCCTCGTCGTCGTCAAGGGCTTCCGCGAGTCCGGCTCTTTTGAGCCCACTCCGCAGCCTTCCGCCGAAAAGGCCCCGCCGCCCACAATCGCCGAAGCCGCCGCGGATAAAGCCGATACGGGAAAGCCCGCCCCGCCCGTATCATCCGAGACAGGCGAAGCGGAGAACGCCGATGCCGCGCCACGCGGCGAAGCGGAGAAAGCCAGCGATGCTGTCGGTGAAGCCGGAAAATACAAAGCGCCGCTTCAGGATGACGCGCCGCCCGGCGACGCTGTCGCGGCGCAGCAGCGCGAAACAAACAGCGCGTAACGCCGCGATGCCGTGCCAAAATAATTACAAAAAAGCGCCCGAACCAATGTCGGGCGCTTTTTTATCCGGGCGGCGGCGGGAAACTCATGTGGAGGCATTTGTCGATAAAGTAATGAATCGCCATCATGGGGCTGGGGATTTCGCCCCGCGTGACCTGCAAAATCGCCAGAATGAAGACGCCGGCGTAAAAGACCCCGAGAATAATCGTCTCCTTCCACTGCTTTTTGCTGATAAGCTCGGGAAAGTCGGCAATCCCGAGGAGCACGAAAACCAAAATCACAAGCACGATCAGCATCTTACGTCTCCCCCGGCGCCCTGTTTGGATTGTAGTCCGCGCTGTCATCGTTTCCGCCGTCCGTGCCGGCGTTTTCGCCGCCGGATGCCGCCTGCCTCTTTTGCGGATATTTCCCGAACCGCAGATACGAGACGAGCAGCATGATAATCGGCAGGATGATCAGGAAAAGCGTGGAATTAATCGGCGCGCTGCGTTTCCACTCGTTGTGCTCAAACGTCGATTCAAAGACGCCGCGCGTGGCGACGACAATCAAAACCCCGAAAATCCCGATGAAAATGTGGTAGTTTTCGATGCGGAAAAGCCGCGCGAGCCCCACGATGGCCGCGTAAAAGCACACGCTGATTTTAAATGTGAACGTCGTGATGAGGATGGACGCGTAGAGGATTTCAAGGCGCGTGAGAAAGTCGCCGATTTCAATCAGCCGGATGGAGGAAAACGTCGGGTTGTTCGTATACTGCAGGTATCCGTCCAGCGCCGCGATGTCGCGCACAACGATGATAAACAGCAAAAACCCGCCGATGAAGATGCCGCCTTTGAGGGCGCTGCCGATGATCTCCGGCTTTTTCATGTCCGGCGCGAAGATCATGAAAACGAAGATTTCGCACAGCGGCAGCATCAAAAGCCCGAAGATGGCGAGGAAATAGTTTTTCGGCGGCTGCGTCAGAACAGGCAGGAAGTTTTCCAGCTCCATCTTGTTGAAGAGCAGCAGCATATTCAAAACGAATATGAACGCGACTAAAATCACCATCATCGTGCTGTACATGCACATCTTGTGCCCCTTCGACACCGCCATGGCGCACACGACGATCACCATGACGTACACAATGGTCACCGGCGTGCGCGGCAGGATGGAGACGGTGACGAAGCTGCCCGCATCCTCAAGGTTGAGTATGGCCAGGGAGAGGAAAAAGAAGATATACATCGCCGCGACCACTTTCCCCACCACCCTGCCGAAGACGGCCTCGCTGAGCTTGACCGGGCACATGCCCGGGTGGCGCCGGCCGAGCATGCCGTAGACCCCGATGACGAGAAGCGAGATTAAAATGGCGACCAGAACGGAAAGCCACGAATCCTGCAGCGAAAACACATAGACCGCTTTGATAAGGAGGCTCGACGCCACGATAAACAGCGCCGAGGCGTAGCTTAGCTGCTTTGCCGATAACATACTCACCAGCCCACATTCCGACGCCCGAAGGCCAGCGCCGTTCGGGCTTAATGTCATTGAGGTTTTATATACGTCGTCGTGCGCCCGCTCAGCTTCGTGACGACGTTGACTTCAACATCGTACTGCACCGAGCGGAAAAGGTTGTCCCACTGCTCCGCCATCTCTTTCCACTGCTCCGGGTAGTAGCGGCTCAGTTTCTTCCCGAAGCCGAAGATGTCGGCGTCGTACTCCTTGGCCTTTTCGATGGCGCGCGCGATCTGATCCTTGATAGCGTCCGAGACGGCGTTTTTCACCATCTCCATATTCTCCGGCGTAAAGAGGTTCACGCCCTCCCCCTGGTCGCCCAGCCCGGCGGTGACGTTCAGCTTCATGTGCATCATGATGGTCCCGTCGGTGAAGACTTCCGGCCTGAGTTGCGTCTTGGCGTCCAGAATCTCAATCGTCGCAGGCGTGTCCTGAATTCTGACGAACAGCACGCCCCGCTGAAAACGGTCCTGAACATGGAGCATCCCCTGCGTTTCATATTCGTCGAACTTGCCGACCATCTTCGAGTCCTTGAACACGGCCGTCCCGCTGATTTTAAGGTGCTTTTCGCCGTTTTCCTCGACGATTTTGATGAGCGGCGCGAACGCTTCCACGGATTTCTCAATCATGGTGCCGATAAAGTCGAGCTCCGTTATGATGGGGGCCGTCGACGTGATCTCCTGGTCGCGGATGAGCTCCTGTATCTCGGTGCCCGGGAGCTGCTCGAGGTGCGCCGACGTGCTGAGTATCTCCCCCGCCTTCCCTTCCGCGACGAGGAGGTTCACGGTCAGGCGCGCCTCGGACGCGCGGACGAAGAAGTCCAACACGTTGTTAATGCCCGTTTTCGCCATCTCCTCGCCGATGACGATGACTTTATTGTGCGCGAGATAGATGAGCCGGCTGACCTTGCTCTGCATGTTCCGGACGGCGTAGTTGACGGCCGGCCCCTCCTCCGTCACGTTGACAAAGGAGCTCGCTTCATTCAAAGCCGTCTGCGGGTCGGACTGTTCCGACGAACCGATATTCGCTATCTGCAGCGTGACGCGGACGTTGCCCTCCTCCCTGCCCTTATCCAGCCCCGCGCCGACGACAATGGCAATCGTGTCGAGCTCCCGCCGGTCGAAACAGCCGGAAAGCAGCAAGATCATCACAAGCGCTAAAGCGGCGGCGAGAAACCGGCGCGCCTTTCCTTTAATTGTCATGGGTCTTATCCACCCCCACCGGCGGGACTTTGTACACCTTGCGCTGCTTGTCGGTGGCCATGCCCTTCGGGCGGCTGATTTGCAGCCAGGTCGGCAGGAGGACGACGGAGTCCTTCTGGTCCTCCAGGTCAAACGGCACGGAGGGCGACAGGAACGGGTACCCGAACGACTCCAGCGACGACAAATGCACCAAAATCGCGTAAAGCCCCAGCGCGATGCCGACTCCCCCGAAACACGCGGCCAGCACCAGGAGAACCAGCCGCAGGATGATGGACGCGTCGTTTTGCATGGGGACAAGGAAGCCGGATATGGCCGTGATCGCGATGACGATGACCATCGGCGCGCCGATGAGCCCCGCCGAAACGGCCGCGTCACCGATGACGAGCGCGCCGACGATGCTCAGGGCCTGGCCGACGGGCCGCGGCAGCCGGATTCCCGCTTCGCGGATAATCTCGAACACCACAACCATGAGCAGGCACTCCACAAACGCCGGGAACGGCACGCCCTCCCGCGCCTTCGCCATGGCGATGAGCAGGCTCGTCGGAATCAGCTCCTGGTGAAACGTCGTGATGGTGACGTAAAAGGCCGGCGCTAAAATCGTGATGAAGTACCCGATGATGCGGATGACGCGCACAAACGTGGCAAAATAATACTTCAGGTAATAGTCCTCCGCCGCCTGAAAGCTCTCAAGGAATAAAAACGGAACCGTCAGGACAAACGGCGTGCCGTCCACGATAATGGCCACGCGCCCTTCGAGAATCTTCGCCGCGGCGACGTCCGGCTTTTCCGTGTACCCCACCGTCGCGAAAATCGAGCCGGGGTGGTCCTGAATGAACTGCTCGATATAGCCTGACTCCAGAACGGAGTCGGTGTCGATGGCGCGCAGCCGCCTTTTCACTTCCTTCACAAGCTCCGGCTTGCACACGTTTTTGAGGTACGCGATGCTCACCGGCGTGCGCGTCTTGCGCCCGATGGTAAACGCCTCGAAGATAAGCGCGGGGTTTTTGATCTTGCGGCGGATCAGGGACGTGTTCGTGCGCATGTTCTCGATAAAGCTCTCGCGCGGGCCGCGGATGACGCCCTCGCTGGCCGGCTCGTCGACGCTGCGCATCTCCCAGCCCTTGGCGTTGAGCGACAGCGCGCAGGGGACGCCGTCTATAAACAAAACGGCGTCGCCGTACAGGGCGCTGCCGAACGCTTCCTCCATCGTCTGCAAGACCTTAATCTCATTGACGTAGATATGCTGGTGCATAATGCGCGCGATCAGCTCCGACGGCCCGTTTAAGTCCTGCGAGATGTTCGCGCGCATGAGCGGCCGGATGATGTCCTCGTTGATCGTCCGCGATTCAATCAGGCCGTCGACAAAGACAAGCGCGCATTCCCGCCCGGCGCCGCCGAGGCGGAAGCCGCGGATGACGATGTCGTTGCTGTCCTGTACTTCCTCTTTCAGTTGTTTGAGAACGGCGCTCAAGTCCCCGACAATGGGCGTGTCCTCGTTTTTGACGTGCTCTTCGCCCCTGTGAGACTCCTGTTTCCGGGCAAACCAGACGCCGGCTTTGCGAAGCAGGAAACTAAACATGCTTGACTCCACCGTCTTTGCTTGTATTGGCTTATATTAGTATGAGGGGCCATCCCGCCTTTGCATACGCCGCACGCCCCGCCAAGTATTGGTAAAAATACCGCCCGGCGCCGGGCGGTTTTCCTTCGCGAAAATTCGCCGTAAATTGCGCGGGGCGTCCTGTATAATATTGGCAATTGCATGAACATGAAGGGGAGCGTGTCATGGAGATTCATAAGATTCTCATCCTTGGCGGCGAAAACCCGAGCCTTTGCTGTTACTGCCGGGACTGGAACGGGATTCCCGTTTATATAACGGACAGCATCGCCGACTCGCGCAGCGCCGTCTACCGCGACGGGACGGGCTTTATCATCATCAGCACAAGCCTCCTCAAGCTGCGGAACGAGAAGTTCCTGCTCAATAAGCTGTGGCACGAGGTCTCGCATTTATTCTACAAGGACGTCTGGAAGCCGTGGAGCATCGAGCACGAGTACCGCGCCGACATGCTCGCGGCGGCCGCGACCGGCAAGGAGCTGACGCTCGAGCGCCTTTACGCGGCGCGGCGCAACGCCCCGCCCGAAAGCGCCGCCGTGCTCGACAAGCGCATCCACCATATAAAAACGGCGCGGAACACTTTCACGAAGCGTTCCGCGCTGCATATCCTCTCAAGCATCCGCCCTGTGACGGTGTTAAACCATCCGACGTGCCTGTCACGGTAGCGGGTTTTGCCCGCCCTTCCCGAAGACAAACATCAGGTACTCGCGGATGGTGTCTTCGGAAAACTCCTGGTTTTTAAGCACGATGGCCAGCGTCATGTACTCCAGCGTAAGGATGAGCATCCGGATGACGACGGCCCAGTTCTCATCGTTGCCCAATATCGGCATCGCCTTTTGAAAATGCCACGCAATCTGCTTTTTCTCCCACGCGTCGACGGCGTCGTACAATTCTTCGTCGCCGTTAAACCGCAGGCTGACTTTCAGCCCGAGGCGGTAAATCTTCTTCTCCTCTTCGGTCAGCTGCCCGAGGGAGTAGACATACTGCGTGTAGTATTCAATCACGTCGCCGCTTTGTATCTGCTCGGCGCGGCGGGTGAGGAGGCTGAAGTAGTCGGACAGGATGATTTCCTTAAACAGTTCCTTTTTGCTCTTGAAATAATAGTAAACCGTCGGGAGCGAGCACCCCGCCCGGCTTGCGATATTGCGGATGGTCGTCCCGTGGTACCCTTCCTGGTCAAACAAGTCGATGGCGGCGCGTTTGATCCTTTTTTTCACGTCTTGTTCCATGCTCCGCCCTTCCTCTTACGCTTAAAAATCGGGCATCTTTCGCCTTATTATAGCAAACCGCCTCGGCGCGGTCAAACAACGAAGGCCCGGGATGAGCCCCGGGCCCTGTGCGTTTAAGCCTTTAAGCGCCAAGCCATCCGCTTACCGCGCGACTTCCGCCTGCTGATGTTTGAGAAGCTGGAGAATCTTTTTGTACGTCATGACCTCTTCTTCCAGCTCGTTAATCTTCGATACAATGATGTTTATATCTTCACTGGAGATTTTCGGAGCCTCGGCCTTTGACTTGCGGATCCAGCGATAGAATGTGGATTTCGGCACGCCGTACTCAGAACAGATCTGGTCGACGCTCATCCCTTCGTTGTAGAATTCAACCAACTGCTTTCTCAGGACATCCCTACACATTTTGCATTTTCTAACTCCCTTCCGATTAGACACTTAAGTATTTTTTAGATACAGTAAGCGCCTCAAAAATCGAAAGGCCCCCCTGCCGAAACTCGGCAAGGAGGGCGAAAAGCACCTTGTTCAAGTTCGGCAACCGGCTGTCATAGCCGGCGGCATGCCGCCGGCCTTAGACCCTATGGCTTTGCGTCCCTGCTTTTCAACAGGTTTGCCTTTTCGATTTGAAGCGGTTAGTACTATATCCACACGGAAAATTACCACAATTGCGCAAATATGTCAATATTCTTCCTCAATTTTCCCATTCTATTTCTTCTATTACTGAAAAAGAGCGGCCATATCCCCATTTTTGTGCCACCCTGATGCATTTTCTCACGGCATTCCTGCAAATGACCCGCGCGCCCCCAACGTCCTGCAGTTTCGACATTTTGTGACAAATCTTCGAAATCAGTCGAAATCGTGTGTTTCCCGCCTGCCGTCTTACCGGTAAACCGCCAGCGCTTTTCGTCTTTCGTCACCGCCGCCGGCGCGGCAAGGCAGCCCGCGCTCTCACGCCCGATTTACTGAACGCCTGAGCGGGACAAGCCTTAGCCGCCGTTTCGCGTCTTCGCCCGCCCCGCGCCGCCTCATGCCATTTCTGGAAGCGCAGGGAACTTTTTCACGGGCGCTTAAGTCTAAATGATACAAACTAAGAAACGGAGGAATACCATGAGAAAAAGGACCGCATTTTTCATTTTAGCCCTTGTGCTCGCGTTCTCGGCGGCCGTCCCGGCCAGCGCCGCTTTGATCATGCCCGCTTCCTCGCCCGTGGCATGGTACGCCGACGCCGCGGAAAAATTCGGCTATCAGGACATATTCGGAGACGTTTTCGAGCCCCAGCGCCCTGTCACGCGCATGCAGTTTGCCCGCCTTCTCACAAAAGCCTTTGATATATCGCCGGAAAACGGCAATTCCGCTTCGCGCAGAGCCGACGCGGACGTCCTTATGTCTCTCGCCGCCGCCGGCATCATCCCGGGCGTGGACGGCTTTAACCCCGACGGCGCCCTCGACCGCGCCACGATGGTGCACTGGGTGATCAAAACGCTCGACTACCTCACCGGCGGGCAGTACGCCATGATTATGATCATGCCGGAGCCCTTCGCCGACGACGCTCTCATCCCCGACGCGTATCGGGGGAGCGTTGTGAAAGCCGTGATCCTCAAGCTCGTCAACGGCCGCGGCAACAACATCTTCGCCCCGCTGGACAGCGCGACGTGCGCCGAAGCCGTCGTCATCGTCGCGCGGCTGAAAGACCTCGCCGCCACCCTCATCCCGGACGTGACCGTCAGGGCAAACCTCACAAAGCAGGATGACACAATCACCATGTCGCTTGCGCTGAAAAACAACACGGGCGAGCCGGTCGTCATCCACCACCCGAGCGCCCAGCGCTACGACTTTAAGCTCTTCGACGAAGGCGGAAAGCTCCTTTACATCTGGTCGCTCGGCCGGATGTTCTCCCTCGTCCTCTCGACGACGGAAATCGCCCCCGGCCAGACCGTCCTGTTCACCGAGACGGTCTCCGCCGAGGAGCTCGGCGAGGCGTACGGGAACGTCGCCTACATGATCGCGTACATCACCGGCACGTCCGAGGGCTTTGCCATCGAGGAAGACGGGTACAGCGCCTATCTCGGCTAATCGCGCAGGCAAACGAAAAGCGCCGCTTCGGAGGAAGCGGCGCTTTTTTCATTGTCTTTTGAAGCGACGCATGATCTCCTCGTTTCCCTTTTGCGGGTCGATGCCCATCTCATGCAGGAGTCTCATCTCGTCGTCCGTCCCCTTGCCCTGGTAGACGTGGTTGGCCCCCGCGTCGCTCCCGCAGGCGATGAGGACGCCTTTTTCGTACGCCCTGACGAGAACGTCCCTCTGCGCCTTGAGAATCCGGCGCATCACGTCGTCGTCGTACCGCCCCGCGCCGATCTGGTTGTAAACCGTCACGCTCGTGGGCACCCAGACGGCGCCGGTGTCGAGAAAGTGCCCTATGACGCGCTCGTCCGGCCAGAAGCCGTGCTCGACGCTGTCGACGCCCGCGTCGAGGGCTTCGAGGATGAAGTCCGCGCCGTTGACGTGCGCCATCACGGCAAGGCCCTCTCCCTTGGCGATGCGCACCGCTTCCCGCAGCTCTTCCCCTGTAAAGGGCCGCCCCAAGATCTCGCCGCCGTTTTCAAAGTCGAGCATCCCCGTGACGGTGAGCTTGACGAAGTCCGCGCCGAGGCGGAGCGCTTCCTCCACGAGCGCGCGGTACTCCTTCATCGTCTCGAAGGCGCGCCCGTACATGCCGCCGTAGCACCCTTTCTTGTGGGTAATCCAGATCGGCGTGCGGTAGTCGATGCCGTACTCTCCGGCGATGGTTTTCGCGTACGCGGAGACGAGGTACTTGTCGCCCCCATCCCGGTAAAAATCAACGCCGCAGCCGCGCACCTTTTCAAGGGCGCCGCGGACATAGTCAAAGTCCACCCCGTTTTTGTGCCGCTCCATCGCGGCGGCGTAGCTGACGCCGTCGGCTATGATGTGTCCGTGACATTCGCATTTCATGGCAAAACCTCTTATCCCTATAAAAACCCGCGCTCGGAAAGCCACAAAGCGGCCCTCCCGCCCTCGCGCGTCTCAATCGTGATTGTCGCGCCGGGGCAGCGACTGGCAATCGCTTCGACGACGTGCTCCATGTCGATGAGCCCTTCGTCGAGCGCGCTGTGGCTGTCCGACGTGCCGTCGTTGTTGTGCAGGTGCGCGTGGCCGAGGTACGGCAGCGCCTGCTCAAGCCAGTCCTCGAAGGAAATCCCCTTTTTCATCATCATCGCGTGGCCGGTGTCAAGGCAAAGCCTCAGGCGCTCGTCTCCCACCCGCCGGACAATCTCACAGAGCATGTCCGGCGCGCTCTCCAGCACGTTTTCAAGGAGGAGCGTAAAGCCCGGCGGCGTTTCCGCGAGAAACTCCGCCCAGAACGCGGCCGAGCGCTCGATAAAGTACTCCGGAAAATACACAAACGGCATATAGCCGGAGTGCACCACCATGCGGCGCGCGCCGTAGGAAAGGGCGAGCTCCATCGCCGCACGGTAGCGCTTTTTCGTCACGTCGAGCACAAGCGGGTCAATGGCCGCGGGGCACAGCTCGTTAAACGGCGCGTGAAAGACGCACCGCCCGCCCGCCAATTCGAGCTTTTCGCGCACCTTCCCGTCCCAGACGTCAAACTCTGTGTCCATGTTGGAGGCGGTGCAAAATTCGGCGATTTCGATGCCGAGCCCCCAGTCGCGCGCCGTCTTGGCGGCGTCGGGCGCGATGGTCGAGAGATAAATCCTGTCTTTAAGGCTGTCTTTCATGCGATTCCTCCCATCACGCATACGGTACCACTCCGCCGCGGCGTTGTCAAACAGCACCCAAAGAAGGCGCCAGACCTGGCCAGCCTTGACAAAGCCTGTCGTCAAGAGTAGAATTTATTAAAAACACTATCACGTTTCGCCGTGCTTTTGTGCGGTCTGCAAGCACAACCGGGCAGCGCCTTCATCGGAAGAGGATGTCTGGTGGCGCTTTTAAAATGGCGCCCGGCCACTCCCCATCGCCGGATGAGGGTTTTTCTTTTTTGCACATTATGCGGCTCGTTGCCATAAAGAAAGGGACTGTAAATGGACTTTGCCAAGCTCAACGCATCCATACCGCCGCGCGATGAAAACGCCGCTGAAGCGGCCCAGCGCCACTGGGACGGCATCGCAAAACCCCTCGGCAGCCTGGGGCTCCTGGAAGACATGGTCGTCAGCCTCGCCGGCGTCTTTGGAACGCCGGACGTGCGTCTCGAAAAGCGCGGCGTGATTGTCCTGTGCGCGGACAACGGCGTCGTCAAGGAGGGCGTGGCGCAGTCGACCCACGAAGTCACCCTTGCCGTCGCCATCAACCTCACGAAAAAGCAGACGTCCGTGTGCCGTATGGCCGCCGTCGCAAACTGCGACGTCATCCCCGTCGACATGGGCATGGTGGGCACGTACGACTCGCCCCTTCTTTTAAATCGCCGCATCGCCGCCGGGACGAAAAACATCGCCGAAGGCCCGGCGATGTCTCCGGAGGAGGCTCAGCGCGCGATTCAGGCCGGCATCGACCTTGTGAAAACATGCAAGGACGAGGGCTATAAAATCCTCGCCACGGGCGAGATGGGCATCGGCAATACGACGACGTCGAGCGCCATCGCCGCCGTCCTTTTAAATAGGCCCGTCGAAGAAGTCACGGGCCGCGGCTCGGGGCTGACCACCGAAGCCCTGAAAAAGAAAATCGAGACGATCAAGAAAGCCATCGCCATCAACAAGCCGGACGCGGGCGACGCCTTCGACGTCCTCCACAAGCTTGGCGGCTTCGACATCGCCGGCATGGTGGGGCTGTTCCTCGGCGGCGCGCTCTACCGCATCCCCATCGTCATCGACGGGCTCATTTCCGCCGTCGCCGCGCTGACCGCCGTGCGGCTTTGCCCCAAAGCGCGGTACGCCATGCTGCCGAGCCACATTTCCAGCGAGCCGGCGGGCGAGGCGCTGATGCGGGAGCTTGATATGTCCCCCATCATCCACGCGCAGATGCGTCTCGGCGAAGGCACGGGCGCCGTCGCCCTCCTTCCGCTGCTTGACATGGCCCTTGCCGTCTATCACGGCTCGTCCAGCTTTTCGGACATCGGCATATCCGCCTACGAAAAGCTCAGTTAAATCTCCGCCTTCGCGGAGAAGGGAGTGACCCATGCGAACACTCGTCTACGGCGGCGCCGCCTCCGGCAAAAGCGAATACGCCGAAGCGCTCGCCTGCGCCGGGCGCGCCCCGCTTTACTATATCGCCACGATGATGCCCTTCAGCGAGGAGGACAGGCAGCGCATCGAGCGGCACCGGCTCATGCGCGCGGAAAAGGGCTTTCACACGCTGGAACGCTACACGAATCTGAAGGATCTGAAAATTACGGAGCCCGGCTGCATCCTCCTCGAGTGCCTCGGGAACCTCACCGCCAACGAGCTGTTTTCCGAGACGGGCGCGGGCGAAAAGGCCCTTGAGGCCATTTTGGACGGCGTTTTCGCGCTTGAAGCGCAGTGCCACGACCTTGTTGTCGTCACGAACAACGTCTTCGGTGACGGCGGAAAGTACACGGACGGCACGCTTGACTATATTCTCACCCTCGCGGAAGTCAACAATGTGCTGGCGGCGCGGTTTGAGCGCGTCATCGAAGTCGTGTGCGGCATCCCGATTGTACTGAAGGAGCCTGCCAAATGAAGCTGCTTCGTTCGCTGTGTTTCGCCTTCTCGATGTTCTCGCGCCTGCCCATGCCGACGCTCTCGTGGCGGGACGATAACATGCGCTATATCATGGCGATGTTCCCCCTCGTCGGCGCGGCGGCGGGCCTCATCGTCTGGCTCTGGCTCCTTTTGTGCCAGGCCCTTGATTTGTCCGCCCTTTTGCGCGCGGCGGGCCTGACGGTCCTCCCCGTCGCCATAACGGGCGGGATTCACCTCGACGGGTTTTGCGACACGGTCGACGCGCTCGCCAGCAGAGCGCCGGCGGAGCGCAAGCGCGCCATCCTCAAAGACCCGCACGCCGGCGCGTTTGCCATCGTCGCGGCCGGGTGCTTTCTCCTCATCTACTTCGCGCTCTCGTACGAGCTTGACGTGACGGACTCGACGCCGCTGCTGTTTCTCTTTACGTTTACTCTGAGCCGCTCCCTTTCGGGCTTTGGCGTCCTCACGCTCAAAGAGAGCGCCGCCCCGGGGCTTGCCGGCGCGTTTAAGCAGGCGGCGGACAGGCGGCTGTCCATTCTCGTCCTTGCGGCGTTTTTCCTCGTGAGCGCGGCGGGCCTTATCTATTTCGGCGGGGCCACGGGCGCCGTCATGGTCGCACTGGCTCTTTTGTGCTTTCTCCGCCTGCGCCGCCTTGCCCGGCGCACGTTTGAGGCGATGAGCGGGGATCTTGCGGGGTATTTTCTCGAGGTGTGCGAGCTGTCCATGCTCGCGGCACAGACATTTATTCCAAAGGTGGTTACGGCATGGTTTTAGTCATCGGCGGTCTTGCGGCCGGAAAGCGCGAGTATGTGAAAAGGGAGTTCGGCTACACGGACGCCGATATGGCCGACGCCGCTTTAGACAGCCGCCCCGTGCTGTACAATCTACAGGACCTGGCGGCGAAAACGGACAAGTCTGAAGAGGAGCTGCTTGCCCTTCTTCTTCAAAAAGACGTCGTCATCTGCAACGAAACGGGAAACGGGATTGTGCCCGTCGACAAGGACGAGCGCTTTGCGCGGGAGCTCACGGGACGGCTGTGCATCCAGCTTGCCGCCCGCGCGGAGAAAGTCGTCCGCGTCGTGTGCGGGATACCGCAGGTGATAAAGGAATCATGAACGTACTGATTATGCGGCACGGCCAGACGGCCGGCAACCTCGAGCGGCGCTATATCGGGCGGACGGACGAGCCTCTCTCCCCCGAGGGCGCCCGGCACGTGCGGGAGACGGGCATAGACCCCACCGTCCGGCGCGTGTACGTCAGCCCCATGCGCCGCGCGCTGGAGACGGCGGCGATTAAGTTCCCGAACGCCGAGCAGATTATAGTGGACGACCTGCGCGAGATGGATTTCGGCGACTTCGAAGGCCGGTCCGCGGCCGACCTTGAGGGCAGCGACGCCTACCGCGCGTGGCTGGAGGGCGATTGCCAAGGCCCCTGCCCGAACGGGGAGAGCGGCGCGGGCTTTATCGAGCGCACCTGCCGCTGTTTTGACGCGCTTGTGCGCGCGTGCATCGCGCGCGGCGAGAAAGACCTTGTCATCGTGGCCCACGGCGGGACGGCCATGTCCATCCTCTCCCGATACGCGACGGAAAAGCGCCCGTTTTACAAGTGGTACGTCGGCAACGCCTGCTACTACCGCGCCGTGCTGGACGAGGCGTCGTGGGTTGAACATCCCGCCCTATTCGACGTGAAGTATTACGAGGTTCTTTGAGCAAATTCATGAAGTGATTTCCGTTATTTGACAGGCCATTTCCCATGTGCTATATTCGGATAAGAATAAGTTCATAAAATCTGTAAATACTGTCGCCCGGCAGGAAGGGCCATAAAGCCTTAAATGCCGCGCGGCTTTGGGTTTTTGCTTTAGGCGGCTAGCACCGGAAAATCGCATTTTAAGGAGCCCTCCAACATGAACCTGAAGGAATTTTTCGATCAAAACCCCCGCATTGCGATTGCTTTTTCAGGCGGCGTTGACTCCTCGTACCTGCTCTACGCCGCGAAAACGCACGGCTGCGACGTTAAGGCTTATTACGTCAAAACGGCTTTTCAGCCGCAGTTTGAGCTGGACGACGCCATGCGGTTTGCGTACATGCACTCCGTCCCCATGCGCATCGTCCATATCGACGTCTTCCAGTCGAAGGAGATCCTGGAAAACCCCAAAGACCGCTGCTATTACTGCAAGAAAGCCGTCTTTACCGCGCTGATTGACGCGGCGCGCGAAGACGGATACACCATCATCTGCGACGGGACGAACGCCTCGGACGACGCCACCGAACGCGCCGGCATGCGCGCGCTCGCGGAGCTTGGCGTCCTCTCCCCGCTGCGCGAGGCGGGGCTGACGAAGTCCGAAATCAGGAGATTGTCCCGCGAAGCCGGGCTGTTTACGCACGACAAGCCCTCGTACGCGTGCCTGGCCACGCGCATCCCCACGGGCACGGAAATCACGCAGGAGCGCCTCAATATCGTCGCCACCGGCGAAGACCTGCTCAGAACCCTCGGTTTCACAGACTTTCGGCTCCGCTATCTCGGCGACGTGGCGCGGCTGCAGATTCCGGCAAACCAGTTTAAGCTGGCCATGGAACTGCGCGACCGCATCACGGCGATCCTAAAGCCGTACTTCCAGTCCGTCCTGCTGGACCTCACCCCGCGACAAACTGAATCGGTCATCTAAGCCTTTCACGGCGCCTGCGACGTATCACGCCGGGCGCCGTATGCTTTATCTGGAGGATATACCATGGAGCAGGAAAAACTGCTTTCCCTTCTGCGCAGCGTGAAAGACGGCGCAATCTCCCCCGAAGAGGCCGTCCTGGCCCTGAAAATGCAGCCCTTCGAGGACATCGGCTACGCGAAAATCGACCATCACCGCCGGCTGCGGCACGGCATCGCCGAAGTCATCTACGGCGAGGGCAAGACGGTCGAGCAGATCGCCGGCATTGTCGAAGCCATGCGCAAAAACGGGGACCGCAACATCCTCATCACGCGGCTGTCCCCTGAAAAAGCCGATGAGCTTTCCCGCTCAATTGAGATTGAGTACGACCCCGTCTCCCGCATCGCCGTCTACGGCCCCGCCCCTGAAGTGACGGCACCGGGAATGATCGCCGTCGTCGCCGCCGGGACGAGCGATATGCCCGTCGCCGAGGAGGCGGCCATCACGGCGCAGGTGCTGGGCAACCGCGTCGAGCGGCTGTACGACGTGGGCGTCGCGGGGCTGCACCGCCTGCTCAGCCGGCTTGACACGCTCATGTCCGCCGACGTCGTCATCGCCGTGGCGGGCATGGAAGGGGCGCTGGCCACCGTCGTCGGCGGGCTCGTCGCCGCGCCGGTCATCGCCGTCCCGACGAGCGTGGGGTACGGCGCGAGCTTCCACGGGCTGGCCGCCCTCCTGTCCATGCTCAACTCCTGTTCGGGGAACGTGTGCGTCGTGAACATCGACAACGGCTTCGGCGCGGGGTATCTGGCAAGCCTCATCAACCGGATCGGAGGGCGCAGGGCATGACGCTGTACCTCGATTGCGCCATGGGCGCGGCGGGCGATATGCTCATGGGCGCGCTCCTCGAACTGCTCCCGGACCCGGACGCGTTTCTCGCGGAGTTAAACGGCCTCGGCCTGCCGGGCGTGCGCGTTGAGCGGGAGACGGCCGTCAAACGCGGCGTGCGCGGCACGAAGGTGCACGTCTTCGTCGGCGGCAAAGAGGAAGGCACGGGGCGCGACAAGCACCTCGTTGAGCATGAGCACGAACACATCCACGAGCCGGGGCATGAACACAGTCATGAGCACGCCCACGAACACGAGCACCTTGAGCGCCACCCGTTCCTCCACACGCACGAGGAGGACGCGCACGGCCATAATCACTTTTCCTTCGCGGACATCGCCGCCGTCATCGCGTCTCTGCGCCTCCCCGAAAAGGTGAGAAGCGACGCGCTGGCGGTCTACCGTCTTCTTGGCGAGGCGGAAGCGGCGGTGCACGGGGCGCCGCTTGAAGATATTCGTTTTCATGAAGTCGGCACGATGGACGCCGTGGCGGACATCGTCGGCTGCTGCCTGCTCTTTCACAGGCTGAGCCCCGCGCGGATCCTCGCCTCCCCCGTCCACGTTGGCTCAGGGATGACGCGCTGCGAGCACGGGCTCATGCCCGTCCCCGCGCCCGCCACGGCAAAGCTCTTAGAGGGCATCCCTGTTTACTCCGGCTCCATCCGCGGCGAGCTGTGCACGCCGACTGGCGCGGCGCTCTTGCGCCACTTCGTCGACGAATTCGGGCCTATGCCGCCGATGCGCATTCTGAAAACCGGCTACGGGATGGGGACGAAGGACTTTATCGCGCCAAACTGCCTCCGCGCCTTCTGGGCCACGGAGGAGATGGCGCAGGACACAATCTGCGCGCTGATGTGCAACCTCGACGACATGACGCCCGAGGCCGTCGGCTACGCCATGGAGCGGCTTTTTGACGCCGGGGCGCTGGACGTGTTCACAACGCCCATCGCCATGAAGAAAAGCCGCCCCGCCGTCATGCTCATGTGCCTGTGCCGGCCGGAAGAGCGCGAAAAGTTTTCGCGCCTTCTTCTGCGCCACACGACCACTCTCGGCGTGCGGTATGTCCAGATGCGCCGCGACGTGCTCGAGCGCCGGACGGAGACGGTCGAGACGCCCTTCGGTGCCATCCGCGTCAAAATCGCGCGCGGCGAAGACGGATGCAAGGTCAAGCCGGAGTACGACGACGTCGCCGCCGCCGCGTCACGCGAAGGCGTCCCCTTCGCCGACGTGTTTGACGCCGCCCTCCGCGCCGCGCAACCGCTCCTGTAACACGCGCCAATCCGCGCTTTAGACGCCTAAATAACAAGCCCGGGCCGTCAGCGCGGACTTAAATATTTGCGTGCGCGCAACCTGAGCTGTGGGAATGCGGCAGCCAAATAAAAAACAGCCCGGGCAGATTAGCCCGGGTTTTGTTTTCGGCGGAAAAATGGACGCGCTCTGCGCCGCGCCGCATTGTTTACTCGGTTTGGGCACACGTACCCCGCCGCGTTGGGAACGTAGCGCAAGCCTCACCAAGTATACTGACTCTGGCTTTATACGCGCCTGTGCGCTATATGCGTTACTTACATCCGTCTAGGAAGCGCCTATGATTTGCCGCGCGGCATGATGACACTCGCTGTGCGTGCTCTCGTTACCAACGCGGCTTTGTGCGCGCCGCCGCGCTGTTCGCGCCCTCGTGCACTTTAACACCCTAAATAACCCTCAAAGCCCGGGCCGTCAGCCCGGGCTTTGCTTATGAGCGGTTATATAGGCGCGTTTGTGCCGCGCCGCGTTTTAAACGGATTTTCTTTTGCATTCGCGCTGTCGGTTCCGCGCCGCGTTTCGTACCCGTTTCGGGCGCTTACCCCGCCACACAAGCTACCCCAAGGCCGATCTGATGGCGGGCAAACACCGCACCGCCGCCTCGTACCCGATCTCCATGCACTCGGCCATCCTGTCAAAGCTCAGCGCGCCGACGGTTTCAGGCAGCGCCGGCGTGATGCGGAACTTCTCGCCGACGGTCATATACTCCGTGAGCGTGCTGAGCATGAGGGAGATGGACGAGTCGGTGATGTCGATGATGTTCGCTTTCGGCTTGAGAGGGTAATTGCCCGACAAATCCACGCTCAATATCTTCTCCTCACCTGCCGCAAGCAAAAGCTCCACGGGGACGACGTCCGTCACGCCCCCGTCGACGAGCACCATGCCGTCCTCGTAGACGGGGCGGAACACGGCGGGGATGGCGCTTGACGCGCGCATGGCGCGGCTGACCGGCACGCCCGTTTTCCAGACGGTGTTCTTCTGCTCGGACACGCCGTGGAGCGTGTTCGTATACGCAATCGTCTTTCGGGAGACGAGGTCCACCGCGGTGATAATCAGACGCATCTTCACCTCGGTAATATTCTTCCCGCCGGTCAGCTCGTCGAGATAGCGCTCGAGCCGGTCGCCTTTTAGAAAGCCTGTAAACGTCACGGGCCTGCCCATAAAAAGCTCGGCGGCGGAAATAATGATGCCGAGGTAGTCGGCGTCCACGATGAGCTTCGTGTGGCGCGCAAGCTCCTCAACGTGCCTGCGCATCTCAGACGGCTTCATCCCGAGGGCGTACATCCCGCCCACGATGCTCCCCGCGCTCGTGCCGGCCACCGCCTGAGGGAACAGCCCCGCCTCCTCCAGCGCGCACAGGACGCCGACGTGCGCCGCCCCGCGCGCCCCTCCGCCCGAAAGGGCAACGGCAAAACGCATCGCGCTCACTCCTCTTCCCTTTTTACTGCGACAATATGAGGAGCGAGGCAGCCGATATGCCAGTCCAAAGAAAAAACCCGCTTTGCCAGCGGGTTTGAAGCGTTATTCGTTAGCCCACACTGAAAATCCTGCCTGTCTGCGCCGTCTCAAATCCCGCCAGCGTCTCCACTTCATAGCGGAACCGCTCGGACGTGATTACGTCGATGAGCGCGCGGAATGGGGCTTTCTCCGCGTCGGAGCGGCGGATTACCGCGTCGTAGCACTCCAGCTGCAGCGGGATAAAGTCGACGCCCTCAAGGCCGCGCATCTTCAGCTCGGCGCCGACGCCGACGTCCGCCTCGCCGGCGGCGACGTGCGCGGCGACGGCCAGGTGCGAGTTAAGCTCCGTCTCGTATCCGGCGATGGCCTCGCCGGTACGACCCATCAGGCGCAGCTTTTCGTCGATGAGGACGCGCACGCCGCTGCCTTTTTCGCGGTTGACCATCCTAATGTCGCGCCGGAGGAAATCCTCCCAGCCGGTGATGTTTTTCGGGTTCCCCGCGCGGACGTACAGCCCCTCCATCCGCTGCCCGAGGCGCAGCACCATGCACGGCACGCCCGGCATCATCTTTTTCACGTACGGGAGGTTGTAGGTGTCCGTGTCGCCGTCCCAGAGGTGGGCGGTGGCGACGTTGACGCGCCCCTGATACAGGGCGTAGATGCCGTTGTAGCTGCCCAGCGGCGAGCGGAAAATGGGGATCGCGTCGCCGAGCGCGCTCAGGTGCGCCACGAGGATGTCCAGCACCATGTCCTTCCCGCAGATGACGAGCCCGCCCCCGCGCAAAACCGTTTCGTCCCGCAGCGCGCCCGCCGGATGGCTCTCCCCCTGCGCGGGCGCGGGCGGCGGAGATGGAAGCGGTCTTTCAGCAGGCTGGGACTGCGCGAGGTAGCGGCCCAGTTCCGCACGGGAGACGCGCAGCTGCTTGCCGACCTTGACGGCTTTCAGCTCCCCGCGCTTGATGAGCTCGTAGACCGTGTTGCGCGCGATTTTGAGAACCGCGGCGACCTCCTGCACGCTCAGCAAATCGTTTTCCATGTCTGCCCTCCGCTTTTGCCGCTGCTTGTCTTCCTTTATGCCCATATTATACCACCCGCAAGACGCGGGCGGAAGACCGGTATTGTTGACTTTTGTGCGTTTTGCGCCCGTTTTGCCTCTTTTTTTATTGGTCATTGGCCTATTGACTTCAAATCTTCACGGTATTATGATTTTAGTAATGTTTCGTTACGTTTTATTCATTTTCAATATGTGAAAAACGTGATGAATCATACTAAAACGCCGCTTCACTTTGCGTTTTCGGAAAACATCGCTAAACTGAGGAGAATAAACATGAAAAAAGTCCTCCCCCTGCTTCTCGCTCTGACATTCGTCCTGAACCTGGCCGCCTGCGGAAAGGCAAGCGAGCCGGCACAAAGCACGCCGCAGGAGCCGCCCGCGAGCGCACCGCCGTCGGAGACGGCCTTAACCCCGCCGGAAGACGGCGTCTTTACGGAAAGCACCGACCTGTACATCTCCGCCGCGGCCAGCCTCACGCAGCCGATGGAGGAACTCAGGGCGCTCTACAACGAAAAAGCCGGCCCGAACGTGAACATCATCCTAAACTTCGGCGGCAGCGGCACGCTTCAGGCGCAGATTGAAAACGGCTCCCCCGCCGACATCTTCTTCTCCGCGGCGACAAAGCAGATGGACGCCCTCACGGAAAAGGGTCTTGTGGACACCGGCACACGCGTCGACCTCCTGAAAAACGAAATCGTGCTCATCGTTCCCGCAGGCTCCGAACTGCCCGTCTCTTCCTTTGAGGACGTGGCCACGGACGCCGTGGGCTTTATCGCCCTCGGCGAGACATCCAGCGTCCCCGTGGGGCAGTACGCAGAGGAAGTGTTTCAAACCCTCGGGATATGGGACGACGTTGTCGTCAAGTCCGTCTTTGCCACGGACGTCAAACAGGTGCTCTCGTGGGTTGAGTCCGGCAACGCCGACTGCGGCGTGGTCTACAAGACGGACGCGGCGTCCGAAAGCGGCGTGAAAGCTGTCGCCAGCGCGCCGGAAGGATCGCATAAGCCGGCCGTCTACCCTGTCGCCGTGCTGAAAAACGCGGAAAACCGCGCCGCCGCTTTGCATTTCCTCAAGTTCCTTCAGACGGAAGAGGCCCTCGCGGTCTTCGAGCGGTACGGCTTTACCGTCAATAAATAATAAATCCCACCTCATAAGGAGGCGAGGTCTTGGATTACTCACCGCTCTGGATATCGCTGCGCACCGCCTGCGTGGCGACGGTTTTCTCCGTCGCCCTCGGCCTTGTGGCGGCGTACTACGCCGTGCGGCTTGGCAGGGTGCTCAAAGGCCTTGTGGACGGGATACTGACGCTGCCCATCATCCTGCCGCCGACGGTGTGCGGCTATTTCCTGCTGCTGTTTTTCGGCGTGAGCGGCCCGGGGGGGCGGCTTTTTGAGGCGCTGTTTCACGAGCGCGTCGTCTTCTCGTGGTACGCGCCGATTATCTCCGCGACCGTCGTGGCCTTTCCCCTGTTTTACCGCACCATGCGCGGCGCGTTCGAGGAGTTTGACCGCACGCTCATCCACTCCGGCCAGACGCTGGGGCTCTCCGGCGCCTTTATCTTCTGGCGCGTGATCCTGCCAAACTGCCGCCCGAGCTTAGTTGCCGGGACGGTTCTCGCCTTCGCGCGCGCCCTCGGGGAGTTTGGCGCGACGATTATGCTCGCCGGCAACATCCCCGGGAAAACGACGACGATTTCCATCGCCGTGTACTCGGCCATGGCGGCGGGGCAGACGGAGCTGGCCAAAAAGTGGGTGCTCATCGACCTTGCCATCTCCTTTGCCGCGATGCTGATTATGAACTTCGCCGGCGGCGGCGCAAGGCGCCGGGACACCGGCGTGGCCCGCTGAGAGGAGGGCGCCATGGCACTGGATATTGATATTATAAAGCGCCTGCCGGGCTTCACCCTGCGCGTTCGGCTCAAGGCGGGGGACGAAATCGTGGGCCTGCTCGGCGCGTCCGGCAGCGGCAAGAGCATGACGCTCAGGTGCATCGCCGGCATCGAAACGCCCGACGAGGGCGTCATTATCTTAAACGGGCGGCCGCTGTTCGACTCCGAGCGAAAAATCAACCTCCCGCCGCGCCGCCGGAAAACGGGCTATCTCTTCCAGAGCGCGGCGCTGTTTCCGAACATGACGGTCGAGCAGAACATCCTCTGCGTGCTCAAGGGCAAAACGCGCGAGGAAAAGCGGCGCGCGGTAGAGGGCGTGCTCTCCCGAATGGGCCTTGAGAACCTCGGCAAACGGTACCCGTCGGAGCTGTCCGGCGGGCAGAAGCAGCGGGCGGCGCTCGCGCGCATCCTCGTCACGCAGCCGGACATCATCATGCTCGACGAGCCCTTCTCCGCGCTCGACACATACCTGCGCTGGCAGCTTGAGCAGGAGCTTGCCGCCGTTTTGCGGGACTTTACGGGCACGAGCCTGTTCGTCTCCCACAACCGCGACGAAGTCTACCGCCTGTGCGACTCCATCGCCGTCCTCTCCGGGGGGCAGATCGCCGCGTCGGGCGACAAGTGGGAGATCTTCAACAACCCCCAGTCTCACTCCGCCTGCCTGCTCACGGGGTGCAAGAACATCACGCCGGCGCGTCAGACAGGCGGCCTTTCCATCGCGGCAACCGACTGGGGCGTCACCCTACAGGCGGCGGCGCTGCCGCCCGAGCCGGTGCGGTACGCCGGTATCCGCGCGCACGACATCGCGTTTGCCGACTCCCCCGCCCTGCCGAATACTTTCCCGTACGAGCTGGTTGAGGAAATGCGCGACACGTTCAGCTACATCTTCATGGTCCGCTTAAGTCCAAACGCCCGCCCGCTCCGGCTTGAAATGTCGCGCGAGCAGTACCGGGCGCTGGGAAGGCTCCCGCCGTACGTCCAGCTCCCGCCGGAAAAGCTCCTTCTGCTCACGCGCGACTGACGTTTCCCCATACATGCGAAAACCCTGCGCACTGGGCGCAGGGTTTTCGCTTTTAAAAAACGCGGCAAGCGCAGCATTATCAAAGCAGGGACTCCTCAGTGGGCGCGTCAACTTGCGCCGCCTCCTTTTCCGCGCGGCGGCGCGCAAAGGAATCTTTCAGCGGGCGGCAGATAAAGCGCCCGACGGCGTAGATAAAAAGCTGAATGAGCGTTGCCGCCGCCACGACGAGAAGGAGATAGAAAACAATGTCCTTGACCGACATGGGCTTGAGCCGAAACTGCCTGTCGATGTTGCCCATGTCGCCGAAAAACTCAAGCATTTTCTTGGCGGGCGGCGAAAAATACGCCCTGATCCCCAGCTTCGACTTGATTATATCAACCAAACGCAGGTAGACGGGGACGAGCCCGAAATGCGTCAGGTACATCGTGAGCGTGATCTTGCCGAGGTTGTCCCAGATGCGGCGGTTTAAGAGGCGGGCAAAGAGCGTCACGTTCCAAAACGCCATGAGGACGATGATCATGACGTAAACCGTCCGGCGAAAATTGTCCACGCTGATGTCCTGATGAATCGTCAGGGCAAAGAAGCGGTAGATGGCGTACAGCTCAAGCGCCGAGAGGAGGACAATCCACGCTTTGCTCAGTTTGATGTCCTTTACGCGGTCGTAAATCAAAAACACCGTCATGCCGAAGGCCATGCTCGTTAAGGCGCGCACGACGCCGGCCGGAAACGGCCCCATTTTAATGTAAAAGTCGAGTATAAACGTGGAGTTGAGGGTAAAGTATGTCAGCCCCAGAACGCCGAGCAGCGGCGCGAGGAATTTCATGAGGTCAAAATGCCTGTACGCGAGGTATGTATAGATGTAGCCGGCGATGAGCAGCCCCGTCAGAAACCACATCGGGACGATGGGCGTGCTTGTCTCGTTGTAGCCGAACGGCGTGCCGACGAGGAAGAGAAACTCCCATTCGGAGTTCATAAACGCCTTCAGCTGCCCCAGAAACGTCGGCCGAATCCCCCAGCCGCCGTACATGTACCGCGAAACGGTGAAGGGATAGACGAAATAGTGCAGGATGAGGGCGATCAGCAGCACGGGGTAAATCGGCAGGACTTTTTTCTTGACGTATTCCAGAGCCTTTTTTCGCGCCTGCTCGGGCGTCGGGCGCTCATCCCTTCCGGCAAGGCCGCGGCTGACGGAGAGCATCAGCAGAAATCCCGAGAGGATAAAGAAAAACTCGACCGCGCTTTCGCCGGACGGGAGCAGCTTCGGGTCCCCGAAATAAAACTCCCCGTGATAGATGCATACCAGCGCCGTAAAAGCAAACCGCCAGAACTCGGCGGTCAGCGCTTTTGGCTTTTTCCGAACGAGCGTCTCCTGCAAAGCAGTCAGACTCTCCGTCATGTATCATAACCCCCCACAATTCTCCCTCGAACAACGCCGCGCCCTTTCGCGCGCCGCTTTATGGGCGGCGCGCGCCGGGAAGCGGTTTGCTTTACGGCGCCGGCAACATGCACCCTGCCTGAGGTGGCGGCCGTTTCGCCGCCTCTTGTGACGCTGACAAAAATGTCAAGTCATTATAATACGCAATTCATAATCCCGTCAACGAACGGCGCGCTGTTTCATGGCATCTACCAGTTTGCCGCTCCGCCTCTTGTGCAACGCGCACAGCTAAGGCGCGTCAGTTGTTGCTATTTATGCGCCTTATTGACAGTTTTCCGGCGTTTTCGCCGCTTTGGGTGCCCGTCCTGCGCAAAGCGGGGAAATAAGCGGCTTTGTGTCGCGGCGCGCTTTTTCCGCGATGTTTACGGCGCGGCGCGCGCTTTTTCTGTGTCGTCATGCGGCGCGGAGCCTCCTGACGTCCAGGGCGGTTTCCCCCGCTCGGTTTTGCAAAAGGCAGGAGCCTTCCCACGCCGGCGCTGCGGGCTGCAGGATCACAGGGCAATCTCCGGCACGGCGGCGTGCGGGCGCGGCGCATGAATTCATAGTCGGGCATTATGAATTTACTGATTATACGGCTCCGGCAGGCGCCGGCGGCGCGGCGCATGAATACGGGGCTTTCGCCGGCTGACTTTAGCACCCCGCTGGCGGCGGGCTTGACAGGCTTGTTTCGCAATTTGAGACAGGCTCAATCACAAAAACGCGCTCTTAATGTATTGGAAAAGTGCTCAAAAATAATGTTTTGGGCCTGGCCGCTTCTCATATCATCGGCTTTTTCCGCATATAGTCTAGCATGACTATTGCCGGGAGTGATGTTTTTGAAGACCAACATCGAGGAGCGCGCCTGTGATTTGGCAATATACATCATAGAAACAAAGGCGACGGTACGGTCGGCGGCAAAGAAGTTCGGTATAAGCAAAAGCACGGTACATAAAGACCTTTCGGAACGTCTCGAATCCATCAACAGGCCTCTTTACCTGCAGGTGAAGAAGGTTCTTGAACAAAACAAGGCCGAAAGACATATACGCGGCGGCCTTGCCACACGGATGAAATATAAAGGCATGTAGCGAGACGGAGCCCGGCGCCGCGGGCTCCGTCGCGTTTGCTTCCATTTTTTTGTGCAACTGTTGTTAAATGCCGCGCTTTTTGCGCAAAGAATCATACATTCTGGCTATAGCATTGCGCGCATGGATATCGTATAATATAGCCAAAGATGAAAGAGTAATTTTGGCGAATTGTCGCGTAAATTCTGCCTTATGACTAAATTTACCGCGACGAATTATGCCAAAATGCCACCTCCTTCCCGTCGATACGCGGTTGCCATTTTCTGTGATACCCTCTCAAGCACTGTTGGGTCCGGCGCTGTGTGCCTCCTTTAACAGATGTTAACCTCTCTCCCCTCCTCTCTTGCGGTCAACCCTCCCGATTTCGCCGGGCTCAACAAACACTGCTTGTTTACCAAAACCAGCGCAAAAGTCCGAGGCAAACGCCTCGGACTTTCGCATTTTAAAAACGCGTCCAGCTGAAATACGACGTCCATGTTATATATTTGACAAACTTTGGCTCAAATTTTCTCTATATTGTCAATTCGACTTTTTCCAAATCGCTGGTATACTCATGTCAAGGTGCTTTGCATCGTAATCTCAGTACTTCTGGTAAACTCCTTCCCCCGGCAAGGCTTTAAGCCCTTGTCCACACCGCCTTAAAGCGCACTGTTTCTCCTTTCCCTTCAATCTTCTCATTATTCAAAAATCGCAGCAAAAAGGGCGGCTCCATGCCGCCCTTTTTGCGTTATTTTCTCCGCCCCTTGCGCGGGCTGGTTTTTTTGTCCCTTCCGCCCGCTCCGCCGCGCCCCTTCGGGGCGCTTTTTGCGCTGCGGCCGGAGCCTTTCGACGTCTTCCGCGAAAAGTCCTTTCCGCGCGCCGGCGCGCCCGGGCGGATCAGGCAGTGCTTTCCATAGCCGATTAAGTCCTCCCGTCCCGTCTCCTTTAGCGCCCTGAGGACAAGCTCGCGGTTTTCCGGCTTTTTCTACTGCAGCAGCGCCCTCTGCATCGCCTTTTCAAGCGGGTCGCGCGCCACGTACACCGGCTCCATGGTGCGCGGGTCAAGGCCCGTGTAGTACATGCACGTCGAGATGGTGCCGGGAGTGGGGTAAAAATCCTGCACCTGTTCCGGCTGAACGCCGCGCCTGTTGAGGTATTCGGCAAGGCGGACCGCGTCGTGCAGCGTCGACCCCGGGTGGCCGGAGATGAGGTACGGCACGAGGTACTGCCGCTTGCCGTACCGCTCGTTTAAGCGCTTAAACTTCTCCTCAAAGCGCACGTAGACCTCGTGCCGGGGCTTTCCCATAAGCTCCAGCACCTCGTCGACGCAGTGCTCCGGCGCCACCTTGAGCTGGCCGGAGATGTGGTTTTTCACGAGGTCGGCGAAAAACTCGCCGCTTTTGTCGAGCATGAGATAGTCAAACCTTATGCCGGACCGGATGAACACCTTTTTCACGCCGGGCAGCGCCGCGATTTTCCGCAGCAGCTTGAGGTAGTCTGTGTGGTCCACGTCCAGCCTGGGGCACGGCGTGGGCGCAAGGCAGCTTCGGCCGCGGCACATCCCGTTTTTAAGCTGCCCCGGGCAGGACGGGCGGCGGAAATTGGCCGTCGGGCCGCCGACGTCGTGGATATACCCCTTGAAATCAGGGTGCTTTGTGAGCATCTCCGCTTCCCGCAGGACGGACTCGTGGCTGCGGGAGGTGACCATGCGCCCCTGATGGAACGCGAGGGCGCAGAAATGGCACGCGCCGAAGCACCCGCGGTTGTGGATGATGGAAAACTGCACTTCCGATATGGCCGGCACGCCGCCCTCCTTCTCGTACATCGGGTGCGGCGCGCGCTGGTACGGCAGGGCGCTGACGCGGTCAAACTCCTCCGTAGTCAGCGGCGGCTGCGGCGGGTTGACGATGAGATATTTCCCCATGCACTTTTGAATGACCGCCCTGCCGCGCACCGGGTCGTGCTCGTCGTATTGGATCATGCATGCCTCGGCGTAGCAGCGCTTGTCCGCCGAGACGTCCTCGAAGGACGGGCACTCGACCGCCTCAAACCGGCACTTATCCCTGCTTTCGGACATGAAGGCCGTGCCGCGCACGTCGGTGATGGACGCGATAGGCTCCTTGCGGGCAAGGCGGCGGGCTATTTCACGCGTGGCCTTCTCGCCCATGCCGTAGACAAGCAGGTCGGCCCCCGAATCGGCCAGAATCGGCGGCATGACGCGGTCTGCCCAGTAGTCGTAGTGGGCAAACCGGCGCAGCGACGCTTCAAGCCCCCCGATGATAACCGGCACGTCCGGAAACGCCTGCCGCGCGAGCTTTGAGTAGACCGTCACGGCGCGGTCGGGCCGCCGCCCCGCCTTCTTCCCGGGGGAGTAAAAGTCCTCGCTGCGCCGCTTTTTCGCCGCCGTGTAGTGGGCGACCATGGAGTCGAGATTGCCCGCGTTGATGAGCACGGCGTAGCGCGGCGCGCCCATCGCCTCAAAGTCGCGCGTGTCCTTCCAGCGCGGCTGCGCGAGGATAGCCACGCGGTACCCGTCCGCCTCCAGCACGCGGCCGATGACGGCCGTCCCGAAGCTCGGGTGGTCGACGTATGCGTCGCCCGTGACGATGAGGAAGTCGTAATAGTACCAGTCCCGCGCGCGCATGTCCTCGCGGGAGACGGGGAGGAAATCAAACGCCGTCATGCGCCGTCACCGGGCACGGCGATGTCAAGCTCGAACACGCGCCGCTCCGAAACGCCGCCCGACTCCGCGCCGGCGGGGCAAAAGCCGTTTCGCTCGCAAAACTCTTTCGCAAGGGCGTTTTCCTTTCCGACGCTCATGCGCACGCGCGTTCGTCCCAGCGCCCTGTAGACGGAGACGGCGTGGCCCAGAAGCTGCGCCCCCTTCCCCGTCTTGCGCACGTCGTCCTCCACGTACACAAACTCGATGACGCCGGCGCCCTCCTCCGCCGCGCGCGCGACGTCAAGCTCAATGACGCCCACGGGCTCTTCGCCCAAATACGACACGGCGACGCCGCGCGGGTGCGCCAGCGCGTTTTTCCGCACGCCCTCAAGCCAGCGCTCCCTGGGCGGCGCTTTCTCCCCGCACTCCATATACCAGACCTTTTCGCGCCATTTGAGGTACAGGTCCTCCTGATTGGCAAGGTCCAGCCGCTCGAAGCGCATGTTGGAGCTGTCGAACGTCGTGGACTCGCGCCACCACTTCTGGCGCGCGAAGGTGCTCAGCTCCTCCGGGATGTGGGCGCTGTCGCCGTAATACTCAAATTCCATGTTCCCCTCGCCGTCCACTTTAAGGAGCGAGACGGACGTGTTGTCCGCATGGGGCACGCGGGAAATCTCGTGCGGCGCGATGCCCATGACGCCCGCCGCGAACGCCCGCAGCGCCATGCCGTGCGTCACGACGGCCACCGTCTTCCCATCGTTTTGCCGCGCGATGCCGCGGATGGCGTCCGTGACGCGCGCCACAAGCGCGTCAAACCGCTCCGCGCCCTCCACCGTCCACCGGGCGGGGTCGTTGTTAAAGGCGTAGAGCTGGTCCGGCTCGTTCCGCTCCACGTCGCCCCACGTCAGGTCCTCCCACACGCCCATCGCCACTTCGCGAAGGCCGGGCACGGGGATGACGGGCAGATTTTTCGGCCCCGCGACGGCCGCGGCCGTCTCCATCGCGCGGTGTAAGTCGCTGGAGTAGACGGCGTCGACGGGGATATCGGAAAACCGCGCCGCAAGCCGCTTGATCTGCTCTTTGCCGCGCGGCGTGACAAGGCTGTTGTACTGTCCATGAATGCGCCGGTAGAGGTTGCCCTCCGCTTCGGCGTGCCGGATGATGTAAATCGTCGTCATATCAGTTAAGCAATACCTTTCCTGTTATTTCTGTCACGTTTTCAATCTGGTGTTCGTCGAGGTAGCGCACAATCCCCTCGGTGACGCGTATTGCGGCGAAGGGGTCGCGGAAGAGCGCCGTGCCGACGGCGACGATGTCGGCCCCCGCCAGCATCATCTCGACGGCGTCCTCCCCCGTCGAGATCCCGCCCATGCCGCAGATGGGGATTTTCACAGCCCGGCGCACCTGCCAGACCATCCGGACGGCGACGGGAAACACGGCGGGGCCGGACAGCCCGCCCGTGTTGTTCTTAAGCACCGGCCGGCGCGTGTTGATGTCGATGCGCATGCCGAGGAGCGTGTTGATGAGGGACACCGCGTCCGCCCCCGCGTCCTCGACGGCGCGGGCAATCTCGGCGATGTCCGTGACGTTCGGGGTGAGCTTGACCATCACCGGCACGCGCGCGGCGCGTTTGACCGCCCTTGTGACGGACGCTGCCGCGTCGCACGACGTGCCGAACGCGGCGCCGCCGGCCTTGACGTTCGGGCAGGAGATGTTCACCTCGATGAGGTCCACGCCCGCGTCCGAGAGCTTTTCCGCCATCTCGGCGTACTCCTCCACGGTTTCGCCCGAGATGTTGGCTATAATATTCGTGCCCAGCGTTTTAAGGTACGGCAGCTCCTCCTCGATAAACCGGTCCACGCCGGGGTTTTGAAGCCCCACGCTGTTTAAAATGCCCATCGGCGTCTCCGCAATGCGCGGCGGCGGGTTGCCGAGGCGGGGCCGGAGCGTGAGCCCCTTGACGCAGATGCCGCCGAGCCGGCTTAGATCGAAGATCTCGCCGTACTCGCGCCCGAACCCGAAGGTGCCGGAGGCGACGACAACCGGCGTCTTAAACGGCACGCCGGCAAACGTCACATTTAAATCCGCCATCACCAGCACACCTCCTCCGCCCAAAATACAGGCCCGTCCTTGCAGACGCGGCGCATTGCGCGCGCGCCGCCCTCCCGCGTCTTACACGCGCACACAAGGCACGCGCCGACGCCGCAGCCCATGCGCTCTTCCATCGAAACCTGGCAGGGCACGCTATGTTCCGCGCAGATTTCCGCCACAGCCCGGAGCATCGCCCGCGGGCCGCACGCCAGCACGCCGGCATATCCCCCGGACGCGAGCATCTCCCGCAGCGGCGCGGCGATAGTGCCGTAAGTCCCATAGCTGCCGTCGTCCGTCGCGACGGTCACTTCATCGCACGCGGCGCGAAACTCATCTTCCAATATGACCGCATCCTTCGTCCGGAACCCGAGCACCGCGTCGGCGCTTTCCGCGCTTTTCGCGGCATAAAGCAGCGGCGGAACGCCAATCCCGCCGCCGACGAGAAGGTATCTTCCCTTCCGAAGCTCAAAGCCGTTGCCCAGCGGGCCGAGAATGTCGAGCTTTTCTCCCGCGCGCCTTTCGGACAGGTACCGCGTCCCCGCGCCCTTTCGCTCGAAGACGAGCGTGAGCGTGTCGCCCTGCGCGTTACAGACGCTGATGGGGCGGCGGAGGAAGTTCCCCTCCCCGCACTTTATATGGACAAACTGCCCCGGCTTTGCCGGGCGCGCAAGTTCGGGGGAATAAAGCGTCATTTTCCAGACGGACGCGGAAAGCTGCCGCACGTCCCTGACGGCGGCGAGAGTCAAAACGGGCATTTGAAACCTCCGGCTCTTTGAATTTCATTATGGATATTTTACCGCAAAACAAGGAGCTTATCAACAAGGGTTGTTTAATTAAACGAAATTGCCGTCTTGCCGGGCGTTTGCCTTGAAAAATTTGTGAAAGTAATATACTATTTGTTAAGACGTTGTGCATTTTGTCGCCTTCTGTTTTCCCTCGGCCGGGCAAGCCTTTTCAGGGCGCTTCCGGCGCAGGAAAACAGGGCTCTTCCGGCGCGAAACCGTCATTTCGCGCACTTTACAGCAAGGTTGGGGATACAATGAAAAAAGTGGCCGTTATCATGGGGTCGGACAGCGACTGGCCCGTCGTCTCCGGCGCGGTAAAAACCCTCAAGTCGCTGGACGTCCCGGTTGTGGCGCGCGTCATCTCGGCGCACAGGACGCCGCAAGACGCCGCGGCGTTTGCTTCAAATGCAGCTTCCGAAGGCTTCGGCTGCATTATCGCGGCGGCGGGCAAAGCGGCGCACCTGGCCGGCGTGCTGGCCGCGTACACGATTTTGCCGGTCATCGGGCTGCCGATTAAGTCCTCCACGATGGACGGGCTCGACAGCCTCCTGTCCATGGTGCAGATGCCCTCCGGCGTGCCGGTCGCGACGGTCGCCATCGGCGGCGCGGAAAACGCGGCGCTCCTCGCGGCGCAAATCCTCGCCGTGGAGGACGAAGAGCTCGCCCGGCGCCTGCGCGCGCACAAACAGGCGATGGCCGACGCCGTCCGCGAGAAAGACAAAAAGCTGCAAAGCGAGGTTGACTCCTTATGAAAAAACTTGAGCAGCTCTACGAGGGCAAGGCAAAAAAGGTCTTCGCGACGGACGACCCGGAGATTGTCATCGTCGAGTACAAGGACGACGCCACGGCCTTCAACGGCGAAAAGCGCGGCACCATCGTGGGCAAGGGCGTCATCAACAACAAAATGACAAACTACTTCATGCGGCTCCTCTCCGAGTCGGGCATCCCCACGCACTTTGTGCGGGAACTGTCCGACCGCGAAACGCTCGTGCGGCGCGTGGACATCGTGCCGCTTGAGGTCATCGTGCGCAACATCGCCGCCGGTTCGTTCTCGAAGCGGTACGGCGTGGAGGAAGGGCGCGTCCTGGGGCGCCCCACCCTCGAGTTCTCCTATAAAAACGACGCCCTCGGCGACCCGCTCATCAACGCCTACCACGCCGAGGCGCTTTCCCTGGCGACCCCCGAAGAGATCGCCCGCATCACGGAGTACGCCTTTAAAATCAACGACATCCTCAGGGATTTCCTCACCCAGTGCGGCATCACGCTTGTGGATTTTAAGCTTGAGTTCGGGAAGACGTCCTCTGGCGAGATCATCCTCGCCGACGAAATCTCCCCCGACACCTGCCGCTTCTGGGACGCGAAGACGGGCGAAAAGCTCGATAAGGACAGGTTCCGTCAGGACCTGGGCAACGTGGAAGGCGCGTACCGGGAGATGGCGCGCCGGGTGCTCGGTTAAGCTGCATCGCATCAGAAAGGAGTGCGCCATGCATCAATCCAGATCGGACAGTTACGCCGCCGCCGGCGTGGACATCACCGCCGGGTACGAAGTCGTCGAGCGCATAAAGCCCCTTGTGAAGAGCACGTTCCGCCCCGGCGTCATCGGCGAGCTCGGGGGGTTTGGCGGCCTGTTTGAGCCGCAGCTTGAAGGGATGCGCCGCCCCGTCTTCGTCTCGGGGACGGACGGCGTCGGCACGAAGCTGAAAATCGCCTTCATGATGGACAAGCACGACACCATCGGCATCGACTGCGTGGCCATGTGCGTCAACGACATTATATGCTCCGGTGCCGAGCCGCTGTTTTTCCTCGACTACCTCGCCCTGGGCAAAAACATCCCCGAGCGCACGGCGAAAATCGTGGAAGGCGTGGCCGCCGGCTGCCGCGAGGCCGGCTGCGCGCTCATCGGCGGCGAGACGGCCGAGATGCCGGGGTTTTACCCCGAGGACGAGTACGACATCGCCGGTTTCGCCGTCGGCGTCGTGGACTATGATAGGATCATCGACGGGAGCAAGATTAGGCCCGGCGACATTCTCATCGGCCTTGCCTCCTCGGGCCTGCACTCAAACGGGTACTCCCTCGTGCGGAAGGTGCTCGACCTCACGCCCGAAAAGCTCAAGCAGGAAGTCCCGGAACTCTACTGCACGCTTGGGCAGGAACTTCTCAAGCCCACGCGCATTTACGTCCGCCCGGTGCTGCACCTTATCAAGACGCTCGGCATGGACATCAAGGGCATCGCCCACATCACGGGCGGGGGCCTCATCGAAAACGTCCCCCGCATGCTGCCGGACGGAATCAAAGCCGTCATCTACCCCTGCAATTTCCCCGTCAGCCGGATTTTCACCTACCTGTCCGCCCACAGCGACATCCCGCTGCGGGATATGTACAACACGTTCAACATGGGCATCGGCCTTGTCATGGCCGTCGACAGCAAGGACGTCGGCGAGGTTGTAAACGCCCTGATTCAAATCGACGAAAACCCGTACGTCATCGGCAAATGCATTGAAGGAGAGAAGGGAGTTGAGCTCAAATGGTAAGAACGGCTGTCCTCGTTTCCGGAGACGGGACGAACCTGCAGGCCATCATCAACGCGCACAACTACGGAAAGATTAAAAACTGCCAGCTCGCCGCTGTCATATCGTCCAAGCCGAACGCCTTTGCCCTCACGCGCGCCCGCAACGCCGGAATCCCGACGTTTGTCGTCAGTTACGCCAACTTCGCAAGCCGTGAGGATTTCAGCCAGGCGATTCTAGAGAAGCTCAAGAGCCTCGATATCGAGCTTGTCGTCCTCGCGGGATTTACCGTCGTGCTCAGCTCCCCCGTCCTTGAGGCGTACGAAAACCGCATCATCAACGTCCACCCCTCCCTCGTCCCCGCCTTCTGCGGCGAAGGGTACTACGGCATCCGCGTGCACGAGGAGGCCCTCAACTTCGGCGTTAAAGTGACGGGCGCGACCGTCCACTTCGCCACGGCGGAGGCCGACATGGGCCCCATCATCCTGCAAAAGGCCGTCCCCGTCCTGGAGGGGGACACGCCCAGGACGCTGCAGCGGCGCGTCATGGAAGAGTGCGAGTGGAAAATCCTCCCCGAAGCCGTCTCGCTCTACTGCGAAGGACGGCTTGAAGTCGTCGGCCGGATTGTACATATCCGGGAGGCAAAGGGATGAACGTGAAAACGATCGCGGAAAAGCTTGGCGGCAACCGGTATCCCGGCCGCGGCATTCTGCTCGGTCGCGATGAGGGCGGCGCTCACGCCGTCCTTGTCTATTTTATCATGGGCCGCAGCGAAAACAGCCGCAACCGCGTGTTCGTCCGGACGGAAGACGGCATCCGCACCGAGGCGTTCGACCCGTCGAAGCTGACGGACCCGAGCCTTATCATCTACCGCCCCGTCCGCATCCTGGGCGATACCGTCATCGTCTCAAACGGCGACCAGACGGACACCATCTACGAGCATCTGAGGTCGGGCGGCGATTTCCGCTCCGCGCTCATGACGCGCACGTTCGAGCCGGACGCGCCCATCTACACCCCGCGCATCTCCGGCATTATAAAGCCGGACGGGCCCTATGCCCTGTCGATCCTCAAGACGATGGGCGGGAACCCCGCCTGCTGCTGCCGGCAGTTTTTCGAGTACGACGCGCCGCTCCCCGGAGCCGGCCACCTCATCCACACATACAGGGAAGACGGCGACCCCGTCCCCTCCTACGAAGGGGAGCCGGCGGCGGTGTCCGTCCCCGGCTCGCTCGACGAGCTGGCCGGCGCAGTGTGGGAGGCGCTGGATAAGGACAACCGCGTCGCGCTCTTTGCCCTGCGGAGAAACCTCAAAACCGGCGCGATGGAGTCGCGCATCATCAATCGATTTGGAGATGTCACGCCATGACGGAGCTTGAACTCAAATACGGCTGCAACCCGAACCAAAAGCCCGCGCGCATCTTCATGCGCTCGGGCGCTCTGCCGATTACGGTCCTCAACGGCCGGCCGGGGTACATTAACCTCCTCGACGCGCTCAACAGCTGGCAGCTTGTGAAGGAGCTTAAGGAGGCCACGGGGCGCCCCGCCGCGGCGTCGTTTAAGCACGTCTCCCCCGCCGGCGCCGCCATCGCGGATGCGCCGCTGACCGGCGAGGACAAAAAAGCCTTCTTTGTGGAGGGCCTTGCCCTCTCCCCTCTCGCCGAGGCGTACGCCCGCGCCCGCGGGGCCGACCGCGTCAGCTCCTACGGCGACTGGGCGGCCCTCTCCGACCCGTGCGACGAGGAAACGGCGCGGCTTTTGGCGCTCGAGGTGTCCGACGGCGTCATCGCCCCGGGGTACAGCGAAAAGGCGCTGGAGATCCTGCGCAAAAAGCGCCGCGGGACGTACTGCGTCATCCAGATTGACCCGGACTACCGGCCGGAGCTCATCGAGCGCAAGGACGTGTTCGGCGTCACCTTCGAGCAGCGGCGCAACGACGCGAGAATTGACGCGTCCCTGCTCACAAACATCGTCACGAAAAACAAAGACCTTCCGGAGAGCGCCAAACGCGACCTTGTCACAGCGCTTATTACGCTCAAATACACGCAGTCCAACTCCGTCTGCTACGCCGTGGGCGGACAGGCCATCGGCATCGGCGCCGGCCAGCAAAGCCGCATCCACTGCACGCGCCTTGCCGGCACAAAAGCCGACAACTGGCACCTGCGCCGCCACCCGAAAGTGCTCGCCCTGCCGTTTATTGACGGCATCGCCCGCCCCGTAAGGGACAACGCCATCGACGTGTACATCTCCGACGACCCCGATGAGCTTTTAGGCGGCGACGCGTGGCGGGATGTGTTCACGGCGCGGCCCGAGCCGCTGACAAAAGAGGAAAAGATTGAGTGGCTGTCGCGCGTTGCGGGCGTGAGCCTCGGGAGCGACGCGTTCTTCCCCTTCGGGGACAACGTCGAGCGCGCGCGCAAATCGGGCGTAATGTACATCGCCCAGCCGGGCGGCTCCATCCGGGACGACGACGTCATCCAAACGTGCGACAAATACGGTATCGTCATGGCCTTTACCGGATTGCGCCTGTTCCACCACTGATATAAGTTAGGAGGTCCGCTATGAAAGTTCTTGTCATCGGCGGCGGCGGGCGGGAGCACGCCGTCTGTCTTGCCCTGTCCCGCTCAAAGCGCGTCACGAGGCTCCTGTGCGCGCCCGGCAACGGCGGCATCGCATCTGTGGCCGAGTGCGTGCCCATCGCGGCGACGGACGTCCCCGCCCTCGTGCGCTACGCGAAGGAAAACACCGTCGACTTCGTCGTCGTCACACCGGACGACCCGCTCGCCCTCGGCCTTGTCGACGCGCTGGAGGAGGCCGGCGTCAAAGCCTTCGGCCCGCGGAAAAACGCCGCGATTATCGAAAGCAGCAAGGTATTCTCCAAAAACCTCATGCGTAAGTATGGAATACCCACGGCCGAGTACGAAGTGTTCACCGACCTCGAAGCCGCCGAAGCGTACATCAGGGAAAAAGGCGCGCCCATCGTCGTAAAGGCGGACGGGCTCGCGCTTGGCAAAGGCGTCGTCGTCGCGGAGACGGTGGAAGAGGCGCTGAATGCCGCGCGCGCGATGATGCGGGACAAGAAGTTCGGCGAGAGCGGCTCCCGCGTCGTCATCGAAGAGCGCATGACGGGCCCGGAAGTGACGGTGCTGGCCTTCACGGACGGCAAGACCATCCGCCCGATGCCCTCCTCGCAGGATCACAAACGCGTGTTCGACGGCAACCGCGGCCCCAACACCGGCGGCATGGGCGCGTTTACCCCCAGCCCGCACTACACGCCGGAGATTGCGCAGGTGTGCATGGAGACGATTTTCCGCCCCACCATCGAGGCGATGAACAAGGAAGGGCGGCCGTTCAAGGGCGTCATCTACTTCGGCCTGATGCTCACGCCGAACGGGCCGCGCGTTGTGGAGTACAACGCCCGCTTCGGTGACCCGGAAGCGCAGCCGCTGCTCACGCTCCTTGAGACGGACCTGCTCGACATCTTCGAGGCGGTGCGGGAGGAGCGCCTCCATGAAATCGACATCCGCTTCCGCGACGAGGCGGCCTGCTGCGTCGTCATGGCAAGCGGCGGCTACCCCGGCGTGTATGAAAAAGGCTTTGAGATTACGGGGCTGGACAAAGTCCCAGAGGATATTATCGTCTACCACGCCGGCACAACCTTCGACGGCAAGGCCTACCGCACAAACGGCGGGCGCGTTCTGGGCGTGACCGCGACGGGCCCGACACTTGAAAAAGCTGTCGAAAGAGCGTATGATGGCGTGGAGCGCATCGCGTTTAAAAATATGCACTACAGAAAGGACATCGGAAGAATTTAAGGCCATTAAGGCGGGGAGGGTTTGAGATAAAGAGACGATTCAATATCCGCGCATTTTTCCGGCGCGCGCGGGAGGCGTTCCGGCGCCAGCCCGTCAAGTTCAGTGTGTTCCTGACGCTGCGGCTTCTCGTCATCGGTGTGATGATCACGCAGATTGCGGAAGGCAACCTGTACAACGCCGTCGAATGTGTATTGACGCTCTTTTTGTTCATGCTCCCCTCTTTCGTGGAGCGCCGCATTAAAATCGACCTGCCGGATACGCTGGAAGTCATCGTTGTCCTGCTCATATTTGCCGCCGTGATTCTCGGCGAGATTCAGGAGTATTTCGTAAACGTCCGCGGGTGGGACACGATGCTCCACACCATCAACGGCTTTCTCGCCGGCGCCATCGGCATCGCGCTCATCGACATATTAAACCGCACGGAACGCTTCCATTTTAAAATGTCCCCCGCGTTCGTCGCGCTGATGGCGTTTTGCTTTTCAATGACCGTCGGCGTCGTGTGGGAGTTTTACGAGTACGGCATGGATACGTTCTTCCGCCGCGACATGCAGAAAGACACGCTCGTCGCCACCTTCAACAGCGTGGCGCTCAACCCGGAGGGGCGCAACGTCCCCGTCGTGGTGACGGACATCTCAAAGACCGTGATTTACGGGAAGGTAAACGGCGTCGAGACGGAGATTGCGCTGAGCGGCTACCTCGACATCGGCATCCACGACACGATGAAGGACCTTCTGGTCAACTTCATCGGCGCCAGCTGCATGTCCCTCCTTGGATACGTACATATCAAGCGGCGCGGCGAAGGGCCGAGCGGCCACGTTTTGAAAAACCTCATGCCCACCATCGAAGCGAGCGCCCTCGAGACGCATGACGCCGCGCACAGCGCCCCGCCCGATTGACAGGGAAAGCGAAGTGTGGTATCGTATCTTTTGCTTTTCCCATGGAGAGATACCGAAGCGGTCATAACGGGGCGGTCTTGAAAACCGTTTGGGTGAACAGCCCACGTGGGTTCGAATCCCACTCTCTCCGCCAAGGACTTATTGCACTTTTGTGTGATAAGTCTTTTTTATTTTCGAAGTTTATGGAGTTGTATAATCCGGTTTCCGCAATATCACAGACTTGCAGCAGCCTCTCGTCGGGATAGCGGGCCTGCATGTCTAAAAACAGCAGACATTATGGCAGCATCGCCATAATGTCTGCTGCTTTGTTTATTTACTCCTTGCAATAATACTCTTTGAGCAAATCAATAACCGCCTCAACACGGTGATCGGCGATCGAATAAATAATGTTTTGCCCGGATTTCGAGGAATCCAGTATCCCGTGCGCTTTTAATACTGCCAAATGCTGCAAAAAGTTGATGCTGAGAGCATCCGCGTCGGCGACATTATCCTGTTTGACGGCGGCGATAAGATAACCATCGCCCACCGGGTGATTGAGATTACCGAAGACGAGACGGGGCGGCAGTTTATCACGAAGGGCGATCGGCGGCGAAGACTACAGGAAGACGCGCTTCTTTGTGGTGGACGAGCCGTGGCAGTACGTCTTTCACGCCGTCTCCCTCTCCGGCGCGCGCCAAACGGCGGAAAAGGGCGTGCGAAAACGGCGCGCCGAAGCCCGGCCGGCTGCAGAATATCATTCGAATAAGTAAAAAACGAGCCCTCCTCCGGTCGGAGTAGGGCTTTTTTTATGGCAGGCACAGCCAGTTTCTGTTTATTATATCAGTTTAAAACGTCAGCGGCCGTCAAATCTTTGGCAAAACTATCAGGAAAATTTTGTCGAAATTTGTCGATTATGTATTTTGCGGCTGTTTCGTTTGCCATTAAATCTTAATCAAAAAGGGGGATGTATCGTTTTGGCAGATTTCGCTCAAAGCTCAGTCGATTTAGAAGCGGATGCGCTTAAGGACAATTACCTCATCTTCTCCATCGGAAGCGAAAGCTACGGCATTGAGGTCAGGCATGTGACAGAAATCGTCGGCATCCAGCATATCACAACGGTGCCCGAACTTCCTATGTACATCAAAGGCCTTATCAACTTAAGGGGCAGCGTCATACCCGTCATGGACGTGCGGCTGCGGTTCGGGAAGGAGCCGAAGGAGTATACCGACAGAACATGCATTATCGTTGTCAACGTAAAGAGCATGTCCTTTGGCCTCATTGTCGACGCGGTTTCGGAAGTGCTCTCCATACCGGAAGAAGATATTGTGGACCCGCCGATGTCTGAGATGAACAACGGGTTTGTGAAAGGAATCGGGAAAGTAAACAACGGCGTAAAGCTGCTCATCGACTGTAAAAAGATGCTCGCCGCAGACGAGATACTGTCCGCTTAAACCCCAAAAAACATACAGAAAACAGAAAGGGAGAAAACATGCGTTGGTTTTACAACATGAAAATCGCGTCTAAGCTGATTCTGGGTTTCCTCATAATGGCAATCATCGCCGGGGTTGTGGGAATTGTCGGACTAGCTGGAATACTTGATTCCCAGCGTGTTTTCCTCGTACAGCAGCGTATCGGCTTTATTCATACTGAGGAACGCCGCTTCAACCGAGCAGGCCGCCGCCATCGCGCAGATTAACGAAGGCATCAGCCTCGTGTCCCAGGTCGTTCAGGCCAACTCCGCGACCTCCGAGGAAAGCGCGGCGGCCAGCGAGGAGCTGTCCAGCCAGGCGGAGGCGCTGAAGAAAATGATCGGCCAATTCAGGGTCAAAAGAGCATAACGGCAAACGAGGATAACGTAAACGCAAAAATAGCGGCCTTAGACAGGCCGCTATTTTTATTTTCAGCCGCCTCCGGCAAACCGGCCGCGCCGGAAAAGCCGCTCCGTGCTGAAGATGGCGCGCCGCGCCGGCTACTATGCGGCACGTGACGAAAGGCGCTGTCAGCAGTTGCCCGGAAAGACGTATTTTAAGTGGCGTCTTGCCACGTCGACCAGGCTGTAAACCCTCTCCACGGGCGTGGGCGGCTTGTCTTTCATCTTCCAAGCGGGGAAAAACCGCGTGATGTGCAGCGTGATGTCCCTGTCCACGCCTGCCAGCCATGACGCGATTTCCTCCATCTCCTCGTCCGCGTCGTTTTCGCCGGGGATAATCAGCGTCGTCACTTCGACGTGGCAGCGCTCCGCGGCAATCTGAATGGTCCGCAGCACGGTGTCAAGGTCGCCGCCCATGCGCCTGTAAAAGTCGCGCCGAAACGACTTGAGGTCAATGTTCATCGCGTCGATGTACGGCAGAATTTCAAGCAGGGGCTCTTCGTTTATGCAGCCGTTTGTCACCGCGACGTTTACAAGCCCGCGCTCGCGGATGAGCCTTGCGCAGTCCATGACAAACTCATAGCCGATAAACGGCTCGTTGTACGTATACGCGAGCCCGACGTTTCCGTAAGGCCTGAGCTCCGCGGCGCGCTTTACAAGCTCCTCGGGGGTCATGTCAACCCAGAGCGCCCTCTTGCCGCCATTATCGGGCCCCGCCATGGAGATCGCGCAGTTCTGGCAAAACAGGCAGCGCATGTTGCAGCCGTAGCTGCCGACGGAGAGAATCCGGCTGCCGGGCCTGAATCTGTAAAGCGGTTTTTTCTCGATGGGGTCAAGCGCGATGGACGTGACGCGCCCATAGTTTTCGCACACAATCCGGCCGCCCCTGTTTCTCCTGGCCCGGCAGGCGCCGAGCTGCCCCTCGTCAAGTTCGCAGCGGTGGTGGCAGATCCCGCACCTTGCCTTCATTTGTGGCGCACCACCTCGAAGCGCTCGATTTTCACGTCGTTATCATCGGGGCGTATCCCGGCTTTCTGCTTGGCGATTTTCAGCTGCGTCTCCACGTCGTCCACCCCGTCGAGGTTCGGCAGCAGCAGCCCGCGCCGAAATCCCTTCGAGACGATCACGCCGTAGCGCTTGGGGTCAAGCTGCGAGACGGATTGCACCGGCTCGGGCTTTGTCAGCACGTCGACGCTGTAGACAAGGTCGTCAAGCTCTATCTCCCGCACCCTGTTAAAGCGCGGGTCCTCCGTCCCGGAGCTGACCGCGTTGCGCAAAATCTCCTCGGCCACGCAGCTTGTCGTGGGCTCAATCGTCCCGATGCAGCCGCGAAGCTGCCCGTGCTTGTAAATCGAGACGAAAACGCCCGCCCTGCTCGACAGCATCTCTTCCGGCAGCCCCTCGGGGAGCTTTGCCCGCTTGCCGGTGCGAATGAAAGTCTCCAGCGACAGCCGCGCAAGGTGCACATACGGGTCCTCCCCCGCCCTGCGCTGCTCCATCTTCTTCCTTTCGCTTTCAAGATAGACGCGCTCAAATTCCCTGTCCGGGTCGGTTCCCGTTATCTCGAACGTGCATACGCCGTACCCCACGCCGAACGGCCCCTCGTAAGAGTGCTTTTCAGGCTTGACAGCAAGCCCGTCCAGCGCCCCCGCCATCACGATGAAGGAGCGCAGCCCGCACTCGCCGGCGGCGTCGCAAAAGGCGGGCGAAAAGTCAAACATTTTGATGAAATCCCCGCTGCCGAGGATGTCCATAATCTGCCTGTCAAACTCGGGCCCTTCCTCGGCAAAGCCGTAAGGCCCGTCCGCTTTGAGCCTGTGGGACAGGTCGCCGCTTGCGACGAAGACCGTCCTCCTGCCCAGCTTGCCGGACACGCGCGCGATCATTTTGCCGAGCCTGTAGTGGTCGAGAAAAGACAGCCCGGAGATGCCGATCCGTACGAGCTTTGCGCGCAGGTTAAACTGCCCGAGGAAATACAGCGGCACAAGCGTGCCGTGGTCAAGTTCGCGCTCCCTTTCGCCCAAAACGCCGGCCGGCAGCCCTTCTTTCTCGGCCATGGCGGAAAGCTCGCGGACAAACTCGGCGTCGTATTCCATCTCCACGGACACCCTTCGCGCGCCGAACCGCCCGAAGTCGCCCCTTGCCGACGTCCCGGGGGAAATGTGGAAATAGTCGCTGTACACCGTGGAATGCGGAGAAAGGACCACAACGGTGTCCGGATTGTATGCCGCCGCCCGGCGCGCCGCTTCCGTGTACCCGTCGATGGTGCTCTGGATTTCGCGCTCTTCCCCGCGCCCGACTTCCGGTATGATGAGGGGCGGATGCGGAACCGCCATTGCGAACACGATGGCCATGACAATACCCCCTGTTTTTTCAAAAAACAGTATTCAGGCATGATATTCTGCCCTTCCTGAGGCCATTTTAGCACTTCTATACAAGCTTTGCCATACAAAGCACGCCCGCGCTTTCGTTCTTTTCACCGTCCTGACGCGAGCTCCAATTCATGAGCTCTCCTCTGCCTGCGCCCTGACGGTTCTCCGGCCCTTGCAAAGCCGCGCCGGGCGGGTTGCCCGCACTCCTGCCGGCCCGGCCGCCGTCCCCCGCCGGGATAGAACAATTGTAGCGAAAATGTGACAGCAAAACGGCTGACAAGATGTCGGATTATGGTATAGTAGATGCATAACGACAACGACACGGGGGATACGGATATGGACAATGCCTTTGCGTGGATTCCCTTTTACGAAGCTCTGGCTGACCGTCTGCTCACCTTCAAGGACCGGCAGGAGGAGCTCTTTGACATCATGGATAGGCTGCGGCAGGAGATCGGCCAGCCCCTTCAGTACCTGCACCTGGAGCGGGAGGACTGGTGGTCCGGCCGCCGGATGGACCCCTTCAACGTGCTGGGCGTGCTGGGCCGAAACATAAAGGAACGGGCCGCTCTGGCTAAAACTTTCGCGGAGGTCTTCGGCGTCCGGGTCCCGCCGCCGGAGGATTTCCAGAGCATTCCCACGGTGTTCAACGCCAACGCCATCTTCGCCGGGGGCCCGGAGGTTCTCTGGAACCTCTTTTGCAGCGCTATGGAAGCGGCGGAGACGGGCACGCTTTCAGTCTCCTTCATCCAGGCCTTCGACGAAGCCGTGGCCGCCAAAAACAACGGGACGAGCAAAGTCACAATCGGCCTGTACTGGATTCGCCCCCGGTTCTTCATGCCCCTTGACGTCAACTCCCGGGCCTATCTTCCGGCCCGGTTCGGCCTTGCCGTCCCGGGGGATAAGGATAAATGCAAGGGACAGGAGTACGCAGACTTCCTCGCCGCCTTTAAAAGTAAAGTCGAAGAGGCGGCCCCGGGCCTGACCCTTCCGGAAATCGTCAACGCCGCCTGGTTTCATAACAGGGACAACCCGCCTTCAGTCCAGGTGGCGGAGAACGCCGCGCCGGCTCACAACCTGCCGAAGAACATCATTCTCTACGGCCCGCCCGGCACGGGGAAAACATACAGCACCGCGTACTACGCCGTGGCGATTATCGAGGAGAAACCCGTCGAGGAGGTCAGGCGGGAAGCCTTTGAGGAGGTCTTCCGGCGGTACCGGAAGTACTGTGAGGAGGGCCTTGTGGCCTTCACCACCTTCCACCAGTCCTTCGGCTACGAGGAGTTCATCGAGGGCATCCGGCCGGTGATGGCCTCGGAGGAGGACGCCTGCACGGGGGATATCCGCTACGAAATCCGGGACGGGGTCTTCAAGGCCTTCTGTGACCGGTCCGCCCTGCCCTTAGAGTCGGAGGTGGACCTGGGCATCGCAAAAGACCCCGTCGTCTGGAAAGTCTCCCTGGGCGGGTCGGGGGACAACCCCGTCCGCTCCGACTGCCTGGAAAACAGCTACATCCGCATCGGGTGGGACGAGTACGGCGAGAACATCTCCGACGAGGCAGACTACAGCAAAGGGGGCAAGGCCCCTCTCAACGCCTTCTACAACAAGATGAAAATCGGGGACATCGTTTTCTCCTGTTACAACAGCCGGACTATCGACGCCATCGGCGTCATCACCGGCGAGCCGGAGTGGCGCCCCGAATTGGAGGACTACATGCGCCTCCGCCCTGTCCGGTGGCTGGTCAGGAACATAAAGTATGACATTGTGGGCTATAACAACGGCAGGATTATGACCCTGTCCACGATCTACCAGCTCTCCGTCTCCCCGGCGGACGCCGTGAGGATTTTAAGGGAGCTCAACCCCAGCCTCTTTACCCGGGAGAAGAAAGCCCCCAACCGGGTCTTTATCATCGACGAGATCAACCGGGGCAACGTCTCCAAGATCTTCGGGGAGCTTATCACCCTCATCGAGCCCTCCAAGCGTTTGGGGGCGCCGGAGCAGCAGGAGGCCATCCTCCCCTACTCGGGCCGGCGCTTCGGCGTGCCGGGCAACGTGTACATTATCGGCACCATGAACACCGCCGACCGCTCCATCGCCCTGATGGACACGGCCCTGCGCCGCCGCTTCGAGTTCATCGAAATGGAGCCGGACCCCTCCACACTGGAGGGCATTGTGGTGGAAGGGCTGGACATCGCCGCCATGCTCCGCATCCTCAACCGGCGCATCGCCATCCTGCTGGACAGGGAGCACGCTCTGGGCCACTCCTACTTCCTGCCCCTGCGGGAGGCGCCCACCCTGGACAGCCTCGCGAACATCTTCCGGCGCCGGATTCTCCCCCTCCTGCAGGAGTACTTCTTCGACGACTATGAGAAAATCCGCCTCGTCCTGGGGGACAACCAGAAACCGGCGGAGGTCGAGGATCTGCACTTCATCGTAAAACGCTCCGACGTCACGCAGCTCTTCGGGGACGCGGACCTCTACCCCGGCGCGTTCTACGAAGTAAACCCCGGCGCCTTCCTGAGGAAAGAAGCCTATGGGTATCTCCAATAGCGTCTATACCGTGACGGAGTACGGCGCTTTCACGAAGGGCGTCGCGGCGGAGGGGTACACGCCCCTGCCGGAGAAAACCTTCGAGGCGCTGGAAAACTTCGTCCTCTCCGCCCGGGCGGAGTCGGGGACCGAGGCGATCGAGCTCCTCTCCCTTACCGCCCGCCGTGGCCTTGGAAAAATCATCACGGCCAAAAACTACGTGGGGGTTATCGTCCTGCCCGGCGGGGCGGTCATCGAGATTCTCCCCAAAATCGCCGGCGCTCTGTCCGAGGAGGAGGCCCGGCGGGTCTTTCTGAACATGCTCCGGGCCCTGCGGGAAGCCCCCTTCCGGGACTTTGAAATCGCCCGGCTGGAGACGGGGCGCCTGAACCTGTTTGAGATCTTCATCCGCTTCTTTCTGGATGACGTCACGGTCCTCACCCGCCAGGGCTTTGCCGCCGCCTACACGCCTCTGGAGGAAAACGCCGGGGCCATCCGGGGCAAGCTGATGATTCCCCAGAACATCACACACAACATCGCGCACAAGGAGCGCTTTTTCGTCCGGACGGAGGAATTTCACATCGACCGCCCTGAAAACCGCCTGATAAAGTCCGCCCTCCGCCTCCTCCAGGAGATGAGCCGGGACGGCCAGAGCCGCCGGACCGCCGCGCGGCTCCTGTCGTGCTTCGAGGGGGTGTCCTTCTCCGCAAACTACGACGCCGACTTCGCCCGGTGCGCGCCGGACCGCCGCCTGCGCCGCTACGAGCGGATCCTGGCCTGGTGCCGTATCGTGCTTAAGGGGCGCGGCTATACCCCCTTCCACGGGAATGAGGAGGCGCTGGCCCTGCTCTTTCCAATGGAAAAGGTCTTCGAGAGCTTCGTGGCCGAGAAAATCCGGCAGCGCCTTGCCGGAACCGGTATCACCCTGCGCGTCCAGGATGCGCGGCACAGCCTCATCTCCGCTCCCGCCCGCCTCTTTCCCCTCCGGCCGGACCTGGTCCTCATTCATCAGGGGCAGGTTGCGGTCCTGGACACCAAGTGGAAACTGCTCAGTGACGCCCGGAATTACGGGATATCCCAGGCGGACATGTACCAGATGTACGCCTACGGTAAGAAGTACGGCGCCTCCCGGGTTTTCCTTCTCTACCCCCGCCCGGGCGCTTTTGCCCCGGAGAGCCTGCAGTTTGACTCCGGCGACGGCGTCCTCGTGCATGTCTCTTTCGTGGACCTGAAAGCCCCTGAGGAGAGCCTCAAAAAGATTCTCTCGGAGGCGGGGTGCCTTTCCCCTTCCCTCCCCCTCTGAAAAACACTGATAAATGTAAATAAAACCTGCCGCTTTCTCTGCGGCAGGTTTTCCGTTACGAGCAGACAGCGTGTCCGACTGGGCCTTGTCGCGGCCATGCGGGGCGGTCCAGGCCGGCTCTCTGCAGGGCAAGGGCGACGGGCGGCCGGATCCCTTGGGACAGGCCCCCCGGGCCGAAGTGGCCACGGTTCTCACCCGGTTTATCGAGAAGTACGAGGGCCAAACCGGCGGGAGGCGCCGGCTGAAAAGACTGTCACGTCAACAAAAGTAAAAGGCCTCCGGCTTGCGGCCAACGCCGCGCCGGAGGTTTTTTATGTGGCTGCCTCGCGCGCCCGGCCGGGGCGGCACATTCCATCATGTCCTGAAAAATCCGTAAAGCGGGAGCGGCGCGATAACCGTCCCCGGCGGCGCTTCATATAATGACCTAGTTGACACCCCCATCGACTTCTGAAGCAACCAGCGGCGCAATATCGCCAAAGGGTACGCGCGAGCCGGATAACAACATATCTGATTGTGAGGTACCGCAATGAAAATTCTTATTGGCTCACCGGTGAGAACGACGAAACAATGGCAGGTTGAGGCCTTCAAGGCATATCTTGAGTCTCTCGACAATTTAAGCGTTCCGGACGGAGCCGTCGTTGACAGGCTCTTTATTTATCACAACTCGCCCGGACTGCGCGACATCCTCGATGAAGGCGATCTCAAACACGGCCGGCAGTATATCACGGACTACACGACAACCGACGAATACAAATGCGAAGAGCTGACGCACATCTGGAAGAGCGAAAACATAAGGAACATGGTTTACATGCGCAATTTCCTCCTGAAGTTCGCGCGGGATAACGAATACGACTACTACTTCATGGTGGACGCCGACCTTGTCCTTCATCCGGACACCCTGACGCGCCTTATTTCCTGTAACAAGGATATCGTTGCGGAGTGTTTCTGGACGCAATGGTTTTCCGGCAGCAAAAGCCCGCCGGGCCCCAACGCATGGGACTTCGACCAGCTGGGCTATAAACTCGGATATGAGGAGTCCGTAAAGCTCTGGTCCAAGCCCGGATTGTACCGCGTCGGCATGGCCGGCGCCTGCATTTTGCTCAGCAAGCCGGTCATACAGCACCCCGTTGTCAGTTACGACCCGATATACAACGTCTCCTTCTACGGGGAGGATCGGAACTTTTGCATCAGAGCGGCGGTGGCCGGATTTGAAATCTGGCTTGACACCCACCTCCCGCCGAAGCATCTTTATCGCGAAAGCGATGTGATGCAGTTTTTAGCCTCTCGCCAGGCCTCTCCTCCTGCCCCGGCAGAACCGGAGCCCGACCCGAACGCCGAATAATAAAACAACAAAAAAGTACCAAATATACTCGCATCGAGCATTTTGGTACTTTTCTTTGTTATATGGCGGAGAAGGCGGGATTTGAACCCGCGCTGCGCTTATCACGCACTACTCCCTTAGCAGGGGAGCCCCTTCGGCCTCTTGGGTACTTCTCCATTCTCTTTCGCCAAAAAACAGGGACTGTTGTATTATAGCTTTTCTCCTCATGTAAGTCAAGAGAAAGTATAAAAAATGCGCCAGTCAAAATGCCCCTGCGCAGACGCATGCTTTGATAAAACTGTGACACAAAAGCGCCGCGCCCAAAAACCGCCTTGACACACCCTGGCGGCTTGCTATCATAAAGTCAGGAGGGCAAACGTCAAAGCGCCCGAATTCTACGGGGAGGGACTTTGTATGCTTTACCTGATTTTAGGGATTATCCTGCTCCCTGTCTTTGTCATGGCCGAGCTGGTGAAGAAAACGAAATAACGCAGCAAATCGTCCCGCCTTTCCTTTCGGAAGGGCGATTTTTTATCAGGCCGGGCGCGGCGATCGCTGCCGAAACGGCGCGCTCCTCCTTCAAAAAATTGTATACAATTTATACTTATCCTTCTAGTTTTTGTCAGATATCGCCGAATATTCTTCTACACCTTTAATAACTTCAGACCCATGATTTTTGGCACTTTTTTAGTGATTCATAACAATTTCAGGGTTGTCTTTTCCTCAAAAATGGTGTATTGTAATAATTGAACTACTGTAGAAGGAGGAACCCTCATGCTTTCGCCGAAACAAAACATGATTGAAACAATCAAAGGCGGAAACCCTGATCGTTTCGTCAACCAATACGAAGCAGTCTACCTGATGTTCCATCCCTACCTTTTACACTCCGGCTCGCTTTTGCAGAAGGGCCAGAAAGACGTCGTCAACGCCTGGGGCATCACCAACTCCTTCCCCGAGAACACCCCCGGCGCTTTCCCGGTTCACACGCCGGACAAGATTGTCGTGAAAGACATCGAGCACTGGAGAGATTACGTCAAAGCGCCGCCTCTGAAGTTCACCGACGAAGAGTGGGCCGCCTTCAAGGCTCAGTACGACGCGGTCGACGGCACGAAAGCCTTCAAGGCGACGTTTATCGCTCCGGGCCTGTTTGAGCAGACCCACCACCTGTGCAGCATCACGGCGGCTCTCGAGTACTACTTCCTGAACCCCGACGAGATGAAGGACATGATCAAGTACCTCGTCGACTGGGAAATGGAACTGCTCGACGGCATCCTCACAAATCTCAAGCCCGACGCCATCTTCCATCACGACGACTGGGGCAGCGAGAAGAGCACCTTCATGAGCCCCGACATGTTCGCCGAGTTCTTCCTCGAGCCCTACAAGCAGATTTACGGCTTCTGCAAGTCCAAAGGCGTCGAGATCATCATCCACCATGCCGACAGCTACGCCGCGACGCTCGTCCCCTACATGATCGAAATGGGCATCGACGTCTGGCAAGGCTGCATGAAGTCGAACGACCTGCCTGAGCTCATCAAGAAATACGGCGGCAAGATCACCTTCATGGGCGGCATCGACAATAAGATGGTCGACTACCCCGGCTGGACGAGAGAAGCCAGCACGAAGGCCGTCCACGAGACTCTCGATGTCCTCGACAGCCCGAAGTACTTCATCCCGTGCATCACGCAGGGCGGGCCGGGCTCGGTCTATCCCGGCGTCTACGAGGTCCTCACCGAAGAAATCGACAAGTACAACGAAGAGAGATTCGGCATCAAGCGTGAGGAAATCGACCGCCTCCCCCTCCAGCTCATCTTCTAAAATCTCAACACGCGCTTATCAAGGCGGGCCGTTAACCGGCCCGCCTTTTGCTTTGCCTGCGCCATCCCGCACTTTAGCGGCATTGCGCGCTCAATCCATCATGTATGCCGCCGCCCGCGCTTTATGCGGCTTCAAGCGCGAAAACCGCACACGCCGTTTGCGCCCGCGTGTTCTCTGTTCTCCTTCAGCATGCGCGCTCAAGCAGACTTGGGGGCTCGTTCGCGCCGCTTTATGCGGTCATGTGTTCCTTTGGGCGTGCGGCGGACAAACACGCACGCCGTGCGCAGCGTGTTCCCTCTCAGCAAGCGCGCTTTGGCGGCGCGTTCGCGCGGAACTAATCAGCCAAATAGACCTTTAAGCGTTTACCGACTTTATCTCTGGCATGTGTTCCCCTTTGAGCGTGCAGGCGGACATGCGCCCGCGTGTTCCCTCAGCATGCGCACCTTGTCGCGCGTCACCAACGTTAACCGGCCGCGTAAACCTTCTGGGCGGTTCACCCGCCTTTAAGCGGCTTTGTTTCCCCTTTGAGCGTACGGACGGGCGAATAAGCGCGCGCGCTTTGCGCCCCCGCCTCCTTTCCCGCGCGGTGAGAATATTTTGTCCCCGCCCGCAATAAGCTATTGAGGGATGTCCCACACTGCCTGAGAAACGGGGGATTTGCGATGAAAAACCGCGCGCTGCTCGTGAAAATACTCGCCGCCGCCGCATTCGCCGTGATGATTGTTGTCAACGCCCTGTCGGACCTGCTGCCGATCAACGGCGTCACCACGCAGGACGTGTCCGACAGGTTCCCCACTCTGATTACGCCCGCACCGGTGACGTTTGCAATCTGGGGGCTTATATATGTGCTGCTCGGCGTGTACACGCTCTATAGCCTCGGACTCTTCCGCAGCCGCACGGAGCCGGCAAACGAGAACGCGCTCCAGCAGACGGCCGCTCTGTTTACTATGACGTGCTTCCTAAACACCCTGTGGATCCTCGCGTGGCACTATGAGCTTATGGCCCTCTCGCTCATTCTCATCGCCCTGCTGCTCATTTACCTCATTCAAATCATGTCAAAAAGCGGCAAGCAAAGCCTGACGCCCCGGGACAAATGGATGACATACCTGCCTTTCGGCGTTTATACGGGCTGGATTACCGTGGCGACCCTCTCCAACGCCGCGGCGTTGCTTGTGAGCATCGGCTGGCATGGCTTCGGGATCTCCGACGCGAAATGGGCCGTCGCCGTCCTGGCCGGCGGGGCCGTCGCCGGCGCGGCGGCAACACTGCGGTGGAGGAACATCGCGTACGCGCTTGCGCTGATGTGGGGCTACGGAGGGATCCTCCTTAAGCACCTCTCCCCTTCCGGCTATGACGGAGAGTATCCCGCGATTATCACCGGTGCCGCCGTGTGCCTTGCGTTTTTCGCCCTCGTGCTCATTTGCACCATCGTCGCTAAAGCAAAAGAAACACGCCGGGCGTAAGACCTCCCGCCGCCCTTCGCCTTAAGCTGAATATGGCCGATTTGACGAAAATCTGAATTTGTACTACAATAGTGGTACAAATTCAGATTGCTTTGTGGCCAAAAAGCCCCGGAAAGGAGGGAAAACATCCTTCATACCCGTACATTCTTTAAGGCTTGATAGAAAAGGCGGCGGCCGCAGGGCAAAAGACACGCCGTTTTTCGGCGCTGTGAAAGCGTCCCAACGAAAGAGGTCATTATGTTTCGGCATCTGAAGGTCAAGCCGTGCGCCGTGGCCGTCCTGAGCAGCGCACTGCTTGCGTTTGGACTGTACAACGTTCATTCCGTCTCGGGCATCACCGAGGGCGGCGTTCTGGGGATGACGCTCTTCCTGCAGCACTGGCTCGGCGTCTCCCCCGCCTATTCCGACCTGGTTCTCAACCTGGCCTTCTACATACTGGCCTGGCGCCTTCTGGGAAACCGTTTTCTTGGCGCATCCATCGTGTCAGCCGGCGCGTTTTGCGTCTTCTACAAGCTCTTTGAGCAGTTTGACCCCCTCTGGCCCTCTCTGGCGGACAAGCCCCTGCTTGCGGCCATTGTTGGCGCCGTCTTTATCGGGTGCGGCGCGGGGTTTTGCGTGCGCATGGGCGGCGCCCCCGGCGGCGACGACGCCCTGGCCATGAGCCTTGCGCATCTGTTTAAAATGAAAATACAATGGGCGTATCTGATTCTGGACGTGTTCGTCCTCGCCTTGTCGGCGACGTACATCCCCCTTGAGCGCCTGGGATACTCCCTGCTCACGGTGGTGCTCTCCGGCCAGATCATCGGCCTGATCTGCCGGATAAAGCTCCCTTTTGATACCCCGCTTGACATAGAAGAAATGGAAGCATAAGGCCGCAAAACTAAGTAAAAAGCAGGCGGAGCGAAAAGCGCTCCGCCTGCTTTTTCGCGTGCGTTAGAAGACAACCGTGAGCAGCATTTTAAACCGCTCCTCGCCGTAGACGGCGTGGGGCACTTTGGCCGGCATGATAATCGACTCGCCTTCCTTGAGAATGTACGCCTTGCCGCCGATGGTAAACCGGCCCGTCCCTTCGAGGACGGTGACCAGAGCGTCGCCGCCGGACTCGTGGGTGCTGATTTCCTCCCCTTTTTCAAAGGAGAACAGCGTAATGGAGACATGTTCGTTCTGTGCGAGCGTTTTGCTGGCAATCTGCCCGTCCTGATAGGCGATTTCGTCTTTCAGGCGCAGGATTTCCGACTTTTTGATGTTCTTAAGCATGTAAAACGCCCCTTTCAATCGGCTTTTTCTCGCGATGTAGTGTTTCCCGTTGCTTTCATTTTAACTTGTCTCCCGCACTAAATCAACGACGAACCGTGCTCACGCCTCCGAGTTTTCGCTCTGGAGCGCAGTTTTCCCCCGCTTCCTCAGATATATCGTGGTGCCGGACGTGTTTTTTCGACGGCGTCAGAACGCTCAAAGTCGGGCAGGTACTTCCTCTTGTACAGCGTCAAGAGCTTTTTGGCCTGTTCCTTCATGCGGTGCCGCTTAAACATCCCGTACGCCTTTTTAAGGAGGACGCTTTTGCTATTTCATAAGACGGCTGAGGCTGTACTGCCGAAATGTTTCAGATGAGCATTTTCTCGCACGAAAAAAAGCGTTTTTACGGCATGCGGCAGCAGAAAGCGCTTAACCGTTTGTTTTTCGCGGCATATCATGGCATAGCGGGTGCTTTGCGCACGCAAGCCTGAATGCCTAAAGCGCCTGCCAATCTGTATATGGCGCGGTGCCTTAAATGAGCAGAGGAGAGAGCTTATGAGCGATATCTTTTTGCAGCTGCAGCTGACCACGGGTGGAACCATTTTGGCCGGCGCACCCGTTTTGTTTAACCAGCCCCTGTACTCCTTTGGAAACATCGACACGATCCCGTGACCGGCGTCATTACCCTCAACGAGGCGGGGCATTATGTTATTGAATGGTGGGCTGTCACCCAGTCGTCCACCGCAAACACCGCCACGGCCTTCAGCCTCAGCTCCTCCCTGGGCGATATCATCCAGGGGATGTCCCCGGTTAAGGCGGGACAGCTGAGCGGCTTCGGCATCATCGACGTCACCGCGGCGCCGGTGACCGTGACCCTGACGAACGCCACCGGCGGGACGATCTATTTCCCCTCCAACGCCGCCGTGCAGGCCGGGATGATGGTATCGGGGTTTACCACGGCCTTTGGCGGGCGGATGTCGCAGACATCCACTTTCAATGTCCCGGGCGATGTGGCTCCCATTGAGATGCCTTTGGCGGTGACGGCCACCGAGTCGGTCAACGTGGACTACTCGGTCCCCAACGCCATAACCATCGAGCAGGCGGGCATCTACCGGGTGGATATCTCCTTCGTCGGAGCGATATCCGGCATTGGCATGCCGAGCCAGAATTTTGCCATCGGACTATACCGGAACGGTCTGGTCACTCCCGAATCAGGGCTCATTCAAACGGTTGCGATGGTTGAAAACCAATACACGACCTTCGCCGTCTCGAACTACGTGCGATTCGAACAAGGCGACGTCCTGAGGCTGGGGGTTTCAACGGCGCCGGACGATGTGACCGTCTTTTTCCCGGTGACCGGCCCCGGCGTAACGCTCATGGTTCAGAGGGTCATGTAAAAGCAAAAGCCGCATGGAAACCCCATGCGGCTTACATAGTTCGTGGGTACAAAGCGGACGATGGAAGCGGCCCGGTCTTCCCGGGCCCTTTTATGTCATCGGCAGGCGGGTGTTTCAGGCGGCGTCGGCCCGCCTCCGGGGCGGAGACGGGAGCGGAGCCCGTCCGTATACCGTTGACGCGGTTTACGGACACGGGCTGCGGGGGAAACGGCTTGCGGACGGGCGCGGCAAAAACAATAAAAAAGGACTTATCACACAAAAAGTGCGATAAGTCCTCATTCTTGGCGGAGAGGGTGGGATTCGAACCCACGTGCGCTTGCGCGCAAACTGATTTCGAGTCAGCCCCGTTATGACCACTTCGATACCTCTCCGTATTCAATTTCGACGCGCATCGCTTTTTGCATTGCGAATTTGCAAGGCATAGTGTACACTATACTCACCGTTTTGTCAACGCCAAATCCCGCCCATTGAAAGGCTGTGACATTATGTCCGACGTAAAGGTCGTCAACATCAAATTCGACATGCCCGACTCGGACGACGCCATCAGGCGCGTGACGTACAACATCCGCAACAGCAAGGTTCTCGGCACGCGCGCCATCAAGTTCATCCACGGGTACGGCTCCACCGGCGCGGGCGGCGTCATCCGCGTCAAGACGCGCCGGTATCTCAGCGAGCAAAAGCGCAAAGGGTACATCAAGGACTACATAACGGGCGAGAACTTCTCCATCTTCGACGAAGCCACCCGCCGCGCGCTCAACCTGTGCCCCGAGCTGAGAAACGACCCGGACTTAGACCGCCACAACAACGGCATCACCATCGTCATTCTCTAGCGGTTCACACAAAGGAGGCCATATCAATGAACGTCATCGTCGCCGCGGACAGCCGCTGGGGCATCGGAATTGGCGGCACGCAAAACATCGTCATCCCGGAAGACCGCAAGTATTTCCGTAAAATGACGCTCGGCGCGACCATCATCGTCGGCCGGCGCACCGTCATGGACTTTCCCGGCCAAAAGCCGCTCCCGGACCGCCGCAACATCATCCTCTCGCGCAATCCCTCATTTAAAATAGAGGGCGCGACGGTCGTCTCCTCCGTCGACGAGGCGTTCCGCGAAATAAAGCAGGACGAGCGCGTCTTCGTCGTCGGCGGCGCGTCGGTGTTCCGCCTCTTCCTCGACTACTGCGACACCGCGTTCGTCACAAAGTTTTACGCCGAAGCCGAAGCGGACGCGTTCTTCCCCAATCTCGACGAGCTGCCAAACTGGGTGCTCAGGGAGAGCAGCGACGTGTTCGAGTCCCACGGTTTCCGCTACGCGTTCCACCGCTACGAAAACCTAAATCCCCTGCAATACACTTTTGAAGCGAGGTAACACGATGCACGAATTATTTGTGACGGGCCGCACACTGCCGGAGGCGTATCACAACGCGCTCCTCGCGCTTTATGATAACCACGACGATGTGCCCTGCACAGACTATAATACACGCCAGAAGGAAGCGTCGATGACGATGGTCGTCCTCGAGCCGCTTGCCGAGCCCATGATCAGCCGCCTGTTCATCGGGGACCCGCGCGCCCTCGAGCAGTACCGGCAGGAAATGCTCGACGGCATCCTCGACTTTGAAGTCGAGCGCGGCAACTGGGAGTACACATACCACCAGCGGATGTCCGGGCAGCTCCCGTGGGTCATCGAGGAGCTGCGCCGCAATCCGGACACGCGCCGCGCCGTCATCTCCATCCGCAGCGAGGAGGATATGCACACCGGCTCCCCCGCCTGCCTGCAAAACATCCACTACCTCCTGCGCGACGGGAAGCTCCACTGCAAAGTCCTCTTCCGCTCCAACGACGCCACGAAAGCCGCGTTTATGAACGCGTTCGCCCTCATCCTCCTCCAAAAGCGCGTGGCCGACGCCGTCGGCGCCGGGATGGGTACGTACACGCACCGGGCCAACAGCTTCCACGTCTACGAGCGCGACTACGGGCTTTTCGACGGCTACATAAGGCGCCTGAAAAGCGGCGCGGAGGTGACGTACCGCTACGCCGGCGAATGGGACGAGCTTATGGCCGACGCCCGCCCCGCCATCGCGGAAATGGTGCGTCAGCTGAAGGAAAAAGGATAAAAACCAAAAAAAGCGAAGGCAAACGCCTTCGCTTTTGCATTTTTCATTTACAAAACAGGCAACATTATGATATGATGCTCACCGCTTACACAAAGGATGGAAAAAGGTCAAGAACATGGAGCTGACTTTGTGCGTTCCGACTTTGTTCGGACTGGAAGGCCTGGCAGCCGACGAGCTGCGCCGCCTCGGGATGAAGGACGTCAGGGCGGAAAACGGGCGCGTTTTGTTTTCCGGCGCGGAACAGGACATCGCGCGGGCAAATATCAATCTGCGCACGGGCGAGCGCGTGCTGCTCGTCGTGGGCCAGACGCGCTGCGAAACGTTCGATATGCTGTTCGAGGGTGTCAAGGCGATGCCGTGGGAGCTGTACATCCCGGCGGACGGGGCGTTTCCCGTCAAGGGCCACTCTCTCAACTCAAAACTCTTTTCCGTGCCGGACTGCCAGAGCATCGTGAAGAAAGCCATCGTCGAGCGGCTGAAAACACGGTATAAGACAAGCTGGTTTGAGGAGACGGGCGCCGTGTATCAGGTGCAGTTTGCCATCATGCACGACGTCGCCACGCTCTATATCGACACGTCCGGCGCGGGGCTGCACAAGCGCGGGTACCGCCCCGTCGGCAACGCCGCGCCGCTGCGGGAGACGCTCGCCGCGGCCATCGTGCGCCTTGCGCGCTACCGTGGGCGCGAGGAGGTCTGCGACCCCTTCTGCGGCTCCGGCACAATCTGCATCGAAGCGGCGCTCGCGGCACTAAATCGCGCCCCGGGGCTGGGCCGCTCTTTCGCCGCCGAGGCGTGGGCGTGGCTGCCGCGCAAGGTCTGGGCGGAAGCGAAAGACGAGGCGCGGGACAAGGAGTACCGCGGCACTTACTCGATATGGGGCGGCGACATTGACCCGAAGAGCGTCCAGATCGCAAAAGACAACGCCCGCCGCGCCGGCGTCGCGGAGCACGTCCGCTTTGAAGCCGCCGACGCGCGCCGGTTTTCGCGCTCGACCGCCGGCGGCATCATCATGACAAATCCCCCCTACGGCGAGCGCATCATGGAGCGCAGGGAGGCCGAGCGGCTCTATGAGCAGTTCGGGAAAGCCGTTTCATCTCTTCAGGACTGGAAGATGTACATCCTCTCCTCCCACCCGGATTTCGAGCGGGCCTTCGGGCGCCCGGCGACGAAAAAGCGCAAGCTGTACAACGGCATGATCCGGTGCGACCTGTTCATGTACTACCAAAAGCCGTGAAACAAACAAGCCTTTTGGGGCATACTAACCTCGTTTGGGCAAAAGACGCGCCGTTTTTTGGGGCGAGGAAGGCAGAATTTTCTCACTTTTCGCCCCGCTTTTTTCACCCGACGGCAAGAATTCTTAAGATAAGAGAAGTATTTTCAACCTTCCAGCAGGATTTGCGCGATACTTTTTATCTAATTCCTTTATTTTGCCGAATTCGTGTAATTTTGGGCAAAACAGTAGTTGCACAATAGCAATTCTTGGTCTATTATTATATCTGCGTTAGCACTCCAGCCGTTCGAGTGCTAATTTTTCGGATAAAAAATAAATACAGGAGGTAATTCATAATATGAAGCTCAAACCCCTTGCGGACAGAGTGGTCATCAAGCAGGTCGCCGCGGAAGAGACGACGAAGAGCGGCATCATCCTTTCCAGTTCCGCTCAGGAGAAGCCTCAGATTTTCGAAGTCATTGAAGTCGGCCCCGGCGGCATGGTGGACGGCAACGAAGTCACCATGGTCGTGAAGAAGGGCGACCGTGTCATCACCGGCAAATATTCCGGCACCGATGTGAAGATCGACGGCGAAGAGCTCACGATTGTCCGCCAGAGCGACATCCTCGCAATCGTCGAGTAATACGAGAGAATTCAATAGGAGGTTACAAACAGTATGGCCAAGCAGATTATTTACGGCGAAGACGCACGACGCGCTCTTGAAAGGGGCGTCAACCAGCTTGCCAATACGGTAAAGCTCACTCTCGGCCCCAAGGGCAGAAACGTTGTTCTCGATAAAAAGTTCGGCTCCCCCCTCATCACCAACGACGGCGTGACCATCGCAAAGGAAATTGAGCTGAAGGATCCGTTTGAGAACATGGGCGCCCAGCTTGTCAAGGAAGTCGCCTCGAAGACGAACGACGTCGCCGGCGACGGTACGACGACGGCAACCCTCCTTGCTCAGGCGATGATCCGCGAGGGTCTGAAGAACGTGGCCGCCGGCGCCAACCCCATGATTATGAAGCGCGGCATCAGCAAAGCCGTTCAGGCGGCTGTCGAGGCCATTAAGGCCAACTCCAAGTCCGTATCCGGCTCGAAGGACATCGCCCGCGTCGGCGCCGTCTCCTCGGGCGACGAAGTCATCGGCAACCTCATCGCCGAGGCCATGGAGAAAGTCTCCCGCAACGGCGTCATCACCGTTGAGGAGTCCAAGACGGCGGAGACCTACTCCGAGGTCGTCGAGGGCATGCAGTTTGACCGCGGCTACATCACGCCGTATTTCGTGACGGACTCCGACAAGATGGAAGCCGTCATCGACGACCCGCTCATCCTCATCACCGACAAGAAGATCTCCAACATCCAGGAAATCCTCCCCATCCTTGAGCAGGTTGTCCAGGCGGGCAAGAAGCTCGTCATCATCGCCGAGGACGTCGAAGGCGAAGCCCTCGCCACCCTCATCCTCAACAAGCTCCGCGGCACGTTCACCTGCATCTGCTGCAAGGCCCCGGGCTTTGGCGACAGGAGAAAGGAAATGCTCCGCGACATCGCGATCCTGACGGGCGGTCAGGTCATCTCCTCCGAGATCGGCCTTGAGCTGAAGGAAGCGAAGCTCAACATGCTCGGCAGAGCGCGCCAGGTCAAGATGACGAAGGACCACACCATCATCGTCGACGGCGCCGGCAACCCGGACGACATCAAGGCCCGCATCAAGCAGATCCAGAACGAGATCGAAGTTACGACCTCCGAGTACGATAAAGAAAAACTGCAGGAGCGCCTTGCCAAGCTCTCCGGAGGCGTCACCGTAATCAAGGTCGGCGCGGCCACCGAGACGGAGATGAAGGAGAAGAAGCTCCGCATCGAA
>Ga0134104_1000121_pt1 | contig 100847 bp, 84 predicted proteins | sample 15_3_2metaG_FD_94455 | JGI IMG/M metagenome (GOLD analysis project Ga0134104, IMG submission 94455) | Switchgrass degrading microbial communities from high solid loading bioreactors in New Hampshire, USA - 15_59_3.3_214_A2 metaG | ecosystem: Engineered > Bioreactor > Semi-continuous > Anaerobic...
CGGGCTTTTCGCCGATTTTCAACGCCTGCGCCGTATCCGGCGCCTGCGCCGCGTCCGGCGGCTGCGCCGCGCCGGGCGGTGTCGCGTCTGAAGAAAGCAGGGTGTCCGTTTGCGCGCTCTCATAAGGCAGCATCTCTTCCCCCGCCGGGATAGGCGGGCGGGGTTTCGCTTCCGTTTTCCCGTCGCGGGGATTGGCGGGGGCGTCCTGCTCCCCGTCTTCCGGCGGGCGCGGCGCGGAAACAGGCATTTTCGCCCCCGCCGGATTACGCGCCTTCGGCGCGAGCGCGGCGCGGCGCGCGCCGCGGCCGATCCGCTCGTAGGCAAGCATCGTCTCGAGCGCCTCGCTCCTCGCTTTTACCAGGGCCTTTTGCGCGCTCAGTTCCAGCTGATACGGGGCGTCTTCTTCCTCGACCGGCTTCCCGCCGGCCGGCGAACGGGAGGCCTCGCCGCCGTTTCTCTCGAAATTATTGAGGCGTTTAAAACGCGGGTCCCTGAGCATTTCCGCCGTCATGTCGCCGGACTGAAAGTCATTTGCCGGCAGCGGCATCACCTCGACGGGCGGCCTCGCCACGCCGCTTCTGTCGACGATTTCGCGCACTTCCCGTATCGCGCCGATCGGAAGTATCGGGCGCGGCAGACCTGTTTCCACTCCTCTTCCCCCCTGTCAGGCTTTAGTTTATGGAAACGCCCACTATATATATATCGGCCAAAAACGTCCCGAAAACAGCGTAAACGCGGCGGATTTACTCCGCCGCGCCCTGAATTTTGTTTCAAAATTCAGTTTTCTTCCCCTAGATGGCGCGCAGCTCGCCGAGCACGCGGTCAAGCTTTTCCTTCGGGTAGCGCCCGTGGGCTTTCAGGAGCACGTCGCTGAGCGTCATGCGCTGCGCCATGGCAAGGAGCAGGGGGTTCATCAGTTCCGGAAACTCGCGCCTGAGGATCTCCTTGGCCCTGGGGTTTTCAAGGATTTCACCCACCGTGATGAGGTTGTTTCGCAAATCCACTTGACTCTCTCCTTCCCGTTTTGAAAGCGGCCTTACCCTTATTGTATGGCGTTCTGGCGCGAAAAGTCCAGTTTCTTTTGGGCGGCGCGCCGAGGATGCTTGTTTTGCCAATTGCCGTGTTTGTATTGATTTAACAACGAAGTCGTTGTATAATGTAAAGGCTTTTCCACGCGCTTTGGCGCAGGGTAAGGCCGCACTAGTCGGGGAGTTAGCGGTGCCCTGTCACCTGCAACCCGCTACAGCAGGGATGAATTCCGGCCCGAGGGTCTGGGATGTGGCGTCCGCCTTTGGTAAGCGGCGTTGACGAATCGGTCCTGCGCAACGTGAAATTGCGAACCATGTCAGGCGGGGAACCGAGCAGCATTAAGCAAACCTTCGCGTGTGCCGCAGGGCGGCCGGTTCCGAGCTGGCTGCCAATGAAGCGGTCATATCCCATATTCAGAGGCCGGTGTGCGGCCTTGCCGTGCGCCAGAGCGGAAAAGCGTTGCCGCGTACAATTTGGTGTGCCGGCGTCATGGGCGTTTGGTCACCCGATGGCGGCGGCTTTTTCTATATTTATCACGATGTGAGGTGCTGGCTCAATGTATCAGGCGCTCTACCGGAAATGGCGGCCTAAAACGTTTGACGATGTTGCCGGCCAGAATCACATCACGACGACGCTCAAGCGGCAGGTTGAAAGCGGGCGCTTGTCGCACGCTTATCTTTTTGTCGGCTCCCGCGGCACGGGCAAGACCACCTGCGCGAAAATCCTCGCCCGGGCGGTCAACTGCGAAAATCCCGTGGGCGGCAACCCCTGCAACGTCTGCCCCTCCTGCCGCGGCATCTTAGACGGCAGCATTTTGGACGTGCTGGAGCTTGACGCCGCGTCCAACAACGGCGTGGACAACGTCCGCGCCCTGCGGGACGAGGCCATCTACTCCCCCGTGGACGTCAAAAAGCGCGTGTATATCATCGACGAGGTGCACATGCTCTCGACGAGCGCGTTCAACGCGCTGCTGAAAATCCTCGAAGAGCCGCCGGCGCACCTGATGTTCATCCTCGCCACGACGGAAATCCACAAGGTGCCGGCGACGATCGTCTCCCGCTGCCAGCGCTTTACGTTCAAGCGCCTGGGGCGCGAGGATATTGCCGCGCGGCTGCTCGACATCGCCCGCCGCGAAGGGCTCCCCCTTCATGAGGACGCCGCCGCGCTTCTCGCCCGACTCGGCGACGGGTCCATGCGCGACGCGCTCTCCCTCCTCGACCAGTGTTCGGGCCACGAGGTCATCGACGCGCAGGCCGTTCTCTCCTCCCTCGGCCTTGCCGGGACGGAGGACATCGCGTCGCTTTTCGAGTCCGTCCTCGCGGGCGACATGGCAAAGAGCCTGAATATCCTCGACGCGCTGTACACAAACGGGAAAATCATCGCCTCGATTTTAGACGAGCTGTCCGCCCTCGTGCGGGACACGCTCCTTATCGCCCTGATCCCGCGCGGCGCTTCCGGGCTATTGAGCGGCGCTTTTGACGACGCGGCGCTAAAGCGCTTTGCCGCGAAAACCACCCCCGAGCGGCTCCAGCTTATGCTCGAGACGATCCGGGACGCCATGCGCTCCGTCGCCCTCGGCTCAAACGCGCGCGTGTCGGCGGAGCTGTGCCTGATGCGCCTTGCCCGCCCGGAGCTCTTGGGCGGCGACGTGGCGGCGCTTGCGGCGCGCGTCGCGGAGCTGGAAAAGCGGCTTGAGAACGCCCCCGCGCGGGCGGAGATAACGGCGCGGCGGAAAAAAGCGCCGGTTCCCATTGAAAAGGACGACGTTGAGCCCTTTGACGCGGACGACGCGCCGCCGTTTGAGGTTGACGACACGCCGACGCCCTTTGACGCGCCCCCGCCCAAAGCGGGCAGCGCGCCCGCGCCGGCGGAGCGCGCGGAGAGCGCGCCGGATCATGCCACCGGCGCGACGTGGGAGGCGGTACTGCGCCTTGCCGAAAAGGACATCGACATCCCTTCGTTTTTCTTCATCAGCGACGGCGCGAACGTGGAGGCGTCCTTCGAGGGGGGCGCGCTGTGCCTTGTCGCGAAAAACCCCTTTGCGGAGCAGCTGCTCAATCAAAGTGAGATCCGGCAGGCCCTCGCCCGCGCGGCGGAAAAAGCCACGGGGCGGCAGGTTTTGATACGCGTTTCCACCGGCCAGCCGAAGCAGGCGCCGGCCGGGGATAAGCTCGACAGGCTCAGGCGGTTTCCCAACGTCACTTTTGAATAACGACTTGAAAAGGAGCGGATAGATTATGGCAAAAGGCGGATTTCAAGGCTTTGGAGGGCGCGGCGGCATCAATATGAACGTGCTCAAGCAGGCGCAGAAGATGCAGGAGGACCTGCTCAAGATGCAGGCGGAGATGGAGCAGCAGGCCTTTTCCGCCTCTGCCGGCGGCGGCGCGGTCACGGCCGTCGTCAACGGCAAGCACGAGCTCGTCTCCCTCGATATCGACCCCGAAGCCGTCGACCCCGACGACGTGGAAATGCTCTGCGACATGATCAAGGCGGCTGTCAACGAGGCGATGCGCACGGCCGACGCGAAGATGTCGGAAAGCATGTCGCGCCTGACCGGCGGCCTGAACCTGCCCTTCTAGGAGGCGGCCATGCCAAGCGCGACGAAAACGACCCCTCTCGGCCCCGTCACCATCACGGAGGAGGACGGCGCTATCGTTGGCGTTGAGTTTTCAGGCGGCGAAGAGACGGAAATCGCCTCGCCCCTTCTCAAAAAAGCCTTCGAGGAGCTGGAGGAGTACTTTGCCGGCGCGCGGCGGACGTTCGACCTGCCTTTGCGCCCGCGCGGCACGCCTTTCCAGCGCGCCGTCTGGGACGCGCTGCTTGAGATCCCATACGGGCAGACGCGCTCGTACAAGGACATCGCCCTTGCCGTCGGCCGCCCGAAGGCGTACCGCGCCGTCGGCATGGCAAACAACCGCAACCCCATCTCCGTTTTCATCCCCTGCCACCGCGTCATCGGCGCGGGCGGGCAGCTTGTGGGATACGGCGGCGGCCTTGATAAAAAGCGCTACCTGCTCGACCTCGAAAAAAAGCACCTTGCGGAATGACAAGCGCCCCTTCCGGCTTTTCCGGCAGGGGCGCTTTTGCGTCTCAATCGCGCAAACAGCCGGCCGGCGCCTTTTATGGCGCCGGCCGGACTTTAAGCACCTTAAGAAGGGCTGAAATTATCGGGTCTTATGATACGCTCTATTTTTGAGGGAGGAGCTTGACGGGATTTACGGGCGTATTGCTGACGCGGATTTCAAAGTGGCAGTGGGACCCGTTGGCCACGCCCGTGGAGCCCATGGCGGCGATGACCTGGCCTTGCCTCACGCGCTGGCCGGCCTCGACGTAGATGTCGCTGCAGTGGGCGTAATACGTCAGGTCGCCGTTGTCGTGCTCAATGATGACGAGCTTGCCGTACCCGCTTTTGTCCCAGCCGGCCTTGACAACGAGCCCGCCGTCGGCCGCGACGATGTCGGTGCCGCGCCTGTTGGCGATGTCGATGCCCTGGTGGTTGGACGACCCGAAGCCCGTCCTGCGGCCGAAATAGGAGGAGATAATCCCCTCGGCCGGCCAGATATACGTGCCCGTCGACGCCGTGGGCGGGCGCTTTGCCGTGCCGACGGCGACAAGCCCGTCGACCGGCTCGCGGACGACCTTGGAGCTGACCACCCACTTCGAGTCGACCTCGCCGTTGACGTACAGCACGTTTTCCGTGACCTCCAGGGCGCCGTCTGCCGCCTCGACGAGGACGGCCTCCTCGCCTTCGTACATTGTCGGGTCCTTGATATAATACGTCTGGCAGGGAATGGCCTCCGTAAACTGAACCTGCCGGACGACTTCCACCGTCAGGCTGAAGGGCGAGTTTTCGTTGGCGGGATCAAGCAGCGTCCGGAGAACGTCCGGATTGCGCTGGATGTCCTCCCTGACGAACTCCTGGGCAATCGTGACGGGCTGGCGCAGCTGCACCTCGACGGCGTCCGGCGCGACAAAGCCGGAAATCACGCTTTCCACGAGGGCGCGCAGCTGCTCTTCCGATTCGCCCGCGCCGACGAGGATGTCGCCCACCTTGAGTACGGGAAGCTTCACAAGCCCCTCGATGCCGCTTAAGATCGCCTCGGCCATCCCGTCGGCGCTGCCGTCCGCGCTGCCGAGCGCGGGCGAGACGAAGATGGCGCCTCCGATGGAGTAATCCTCCCCGAACGCCTCCCTGAGCTTTTGCTCCACGCTTGAGACGACGGCGTTGACTTCGCTCATGCTGCGCACGCTGCCGACCTCGGTGCCGTTAAAGTACACGGCGTACGCAACCTGCGTTTGGACAAATGTCACAGTCAGAACTAAAACCATCAGGAACGAGACGGCCGCCATGGCGATGCGCCGCCGCTGCTTCTGAACGTGCGAAAGTGTCTGGCTGAAAAACGATCGGACACAAACGACGGGAAAACTATCTGCCTCGCCGGTTTCCGGCTTGAGAAGTTTCACCGTACCACCTCTTTACTATTTTTAACCGAATGGTTCACAATTATTAACTAATCAGTAACACATCGGTTAACAACAGTTACAGTTTGTAACCGTTGGTATAATATCCACTTTGTGTCCGGTTGTCAACACTTTTTTTGTTAAATTCTGCGCCAAGCAAAAACAGCCCGCCTTCAAAAAGGCGGGCTGTTTTGCGCCGAGTTGAGCTTATGCGTAAGGATTCGACGGTGTTCCCTCCCTTCGCGACATGAACTACTCGGCATCATTAACAAATCGCGGGCCGAAATTTCGTCACTCCCATGGGTCTCCGTTCCGGCGCCGCGTTTGTTACAAACCTGATTCCTCGAAGCATTTTCTCAGCTTCTCGAGCGCCTTCTTCTCGATGCGGGAGACGTAGGAGCGGCTGATGCCGCAGATGGCGGCGATTTCCCGCTGCGTTTTCGGGTACTGGTTGTTCAGGCCGTACCGCAGGGTGATAATCTCCGCTTCCCTCGGGGTCAGGACGCTTTTGATGTACTTTTCAAGGCGCGCGCACGTCTCGCGGGCGCTTAAGTTCTCAAGCATGTCGTCCTCGACGCTGATGACCTCCATCAGGGACAGGGAGTTGCCGTCCTTATCCGTGTCGATGGAGTCGGAAAGCGAGAGGTCCCCCGCCATCTTCTTGATGCTCCGAAAGTGCATGAGGATCTCGTTCTCGATGCACCGGCTGGCGTAGGTGGCCAGGCGGACGCGCCGGTCCGGCTTGTATGTAGAAATCCCCTTAATGAGCCCGATGGTGCCGATTGAGATGAGATCGTCCTGGTCGCTGGCCTGCGTGTAGTACTTTTTGATGATGTGCGCCACCAGCCGCAGGTTCCGCTCAATCAGGATGTTGCGCGCCTCCATGTCGCCGTTCATGAAGCGCTCGATGTAATACTCCTCTTCTTCGGGCGTAAGGGGCTTTGGGAAGGAACCGGTCCCGTCCGACATGCGGAGCATGAGAAACGGGCTCATCAGAAGCAGTGCAAACGCGGCAGAAAGCATAAAGCCCACCACCCGATTCAGACTTAATACAGTGTATTGCGCTATGTTTTGTCCTTATGCGAAAAAAATCCGCCAATAATTACAAAGCTTATCCAACTTTTGGGCGCCCCGGGCGCTCTTTTCTCAAGGTGCCCCCCTTGCGTTTTATGCACGGCGGTGCTATAATGTGCATACATCTGAAAACTGAAAAGACTGTCTTCGGGGCAGGGTGAAATTCCCGATCGGCGGTATAGTCCGCGAGCGCCGCATGCATCGTGCGGCGCAGAATTGGTGAAACTCCAATACCGACAGTGAAAGTCTGGATGGAAGAAGACAGGGCCGGCCTTCATTTTGAGGCCACCTGCGCGTGCACCTGGAAGACAAGTCTTTCAGGTCATTTTTATTTTAGCAGGAGGTATTGAAATGAAGATCTCAACCCGCAATCTTGTCGTCACGGCACTTCTCATCGCAATCTCCGTCGTACTTATCTACCTCATCCACTTCCCCATCTTCCCGGCCGCGCCGTTCCTTGAATACGACCCGGCGGACGTCCCCATTCTCGTGGGCTCCTTCGCCTTCGGGCCCCTTGCCGGCGTGATCATCACCATCATCGCCGCCGGCATCCAGGCGCTGACGGTCAGCGCCCAGAGCGGCGTGTATGGCTTCATCATGCACGTCATCTCCACCTCCGCCCTCGTCGTGCCGGCGGGGCTCATCTACCGGAAAAAGCACACCCGCCTCGGCGCCGTCATCGCCCTCCTCTGCGGCACGGTGGCAAACGCCGTCGTCATGGTCATTGCCAACCACTTCGTCACGCCCCATTTCTTGCGCGTGCCCACGAGCGTCGTGGACGGGATGCTCATCCCCGTCATCCTCCCCTTCAACCTGATTAAAGCGGGCATCAACTCCGCCATCACGTTCGTCATCTACAAGACCATCTCCCGCTACGTCATCCACGGGGAAAAGCTCTTCAGCCGCAAGGAAGCAGATCACATCGCGAAGGGCTGACGATGGGGGCGCGCTCACAGCGGCGCGCGGCGCGGCATAAAACAGCGCGAAGCGTCCTGGCTTAGCGCAAAAAACAAAAAACCCCCGGCGCGGCCTAAGCGCCGGGGTTTTTCGTTTTACCGGCCCGGGAGAACGAGGGCGGGGTCCGTGACGTTGTAGCCGCGCGCCCTCATGCCGGTGGTGGTCTGCCCGTTTATCGCCGGATTGTATGACCCGTCGGTGGCTCCGTCGGTGATGTTTGGCGTGGTTTCGGAGTAGCGGGTGGCACCCTCTCTGTTGTAGCGGTAGTCGTCGTAGGTGTCCATGCGTCCGCAGCCGAACAGGCTCAAGGCGAGAAGCAGAACAAGAGCGGTAGCGACGAATTTTTTCATCATACTTTCTCCTCACACATTTTGATGAAGATTTGGCAATTTGCCTCGAGGATAGTATGCTCGCTCCCGCGCTTTTCTTGAGCGCCATTTTTTCCCATAAGCGCGAAAATACACGCCCCCGGGCGTGTATTTTCGTGTATCCCTTATGCGTTTAGATTGTCCATTCGCTGTGAAGGATGATGGTCAGGCGAAGCTCGCCGTTGTAATCCTCAAAACCGAGGCGCAGGCTCCCCCAGTCAAGCCCCGTGTGTTCGGGGCTGCCCTCGATATGAAAATCCACGTAGCGCGCGTTGGGGAACACCTCGTCGATATTCTCCAGCGCGTTGCCCGAGCGGATAATCCTGTCGATGCCGATCAGATCGGCCTTCGTGAAGTCCTTGTCCATCACGAACCGGTCAAAATACTGCGCCGGCGTCATTTCAATCGGCTCCCCGCTGCCGTCGAACAGGCCCCAGACGTATTTCGTATCGTCCTGCGGGAAGGCCTCGACCTGCGCCGCCGTAAAGCACTTGTTCGTCACAAGGTTTATCGTGGCGTACGGCGAAAACACGACGCCGTATTCGGGATGAACGAACCCCGCGAGCTTCTTGAAATCCCTTTCCTTAATCGCCTCGAGGATGTCGTAAGCCATCTCGACAAGCCTCGCGTTTGTCACGGGGGGTTTGACGTCCGTCGTGAGAATTTTCTCACCCTTCACCTTCGGAGCCGGCACCCACCCAAACGTGAAGGCCGCCAGCGAAAGGCCAATTCCAATAATCACGCCAACTGCGGCGCAAATCGCGCCGACTTGAGCTCTTTTCAGGTGGCGTCACCTACTTTCTCATTAATTTTCATTTCAGGGATGCCCACAGGATACTGTATTGAGTGACAAAATGCAACAACAAGAGATTACAAAAATAAATTACAAATCGTAAACGTTTCCAAATCCGGCAGTCTCCGGCGCGTTTTTCCCGTTGAAAAAGAGCGCTACAATAGTATAGAAAGAATATGAAACAAAGTGTGAACAAATGCGCCCGAGGTCTTGACAGCCATGCCAGAGAGTGCTAGATTATGGTTAGCACTCTTGGATGTTGAGTGCTAATTTTCTGAAAAGGAGGATAGGTTTTATGACGCTTGGAGACCGGCAGAAGAAGATCTTGCGCGCCGTCATTGACCGCTACATCGAGTCGGCCGAGCCGGTCGGCTCAAAGACAATCGCGCAGACGAGCGATTTGAACCTCTCCTCCGCCACGATTCGCAATGAAATGAGCGAGCTGGAGGCGCTCGGGCTCCTGGAGCAGCCGCACACGTCGGCCGGCCGCGTACCCACGCCGCTCGGATACCGCGTGTACGTCAACGAGCTGATGCAGCAGCACCGCCTCACGCTCGCGGAAATCGAGGAGATTAACCGCGCGCTCACGACGCGCCTGAGGCAGCTGGACAATTTGCTCGAGGAAATCGGCAACCTGACGGCTCGCCTGACAAGCTACCCCGCCCTTTCCGTCGCGGCGGCGGCGCCGGACCTGTCGATCGTGCGGTTTGACCTCATCCACGTCGACGCCGGCATGTTCATCATCGTGGTTATGCTCAGCAATAAAATGGTGAAAAATAAACTTGTCACCCTGCCGCACCATGTCGACGCCAAGTTCCTTGCGAAGGTGGCGGCCGTTTTCAACGCGCACGTCACGAACCTGCCCGAAAGCGCGATTACGCCGGAGCTGATCGCGTCCATCGAGCGCGCGCTTGACGATACGCAGGGCATCGTTGCCATCGTCGCCACTTACGCGATTGAGATACTCAGGGAGTCCAAGCACCGCGAGGCGCGCGTGACGGGCACGACGCACCTCTTCGAGCACCCGGAATACAGGGACATCGAAAGAGCGCAGCGCCTGCTCCGCTACCTCTCGGACGAGACGGAGCTGCAGCGCCTTCCCTCGCCCGACTCCGACGACGTCGGCAGCATGAAAATCATCATCGGGCCGGAAAACCTCGTGGAGGAGCTGAAGGACGCCAGCGTCATCGTCGCCCGGTACGACGCGGGGGACGATATGCAGGGCCTCATCGGCATCATCGGGCCGACGCGCATGGACTACTCGAGAATGGCGGCACGCCTGTCCTTTATCGCCCAGAGCCTCTCCCGCCTGCTGCGGCAGGATATGCCGCCCCACCCCATGCTCGGCAGGCCGGGGAGCTTCCGCATCCGGCGCCCGGGCCAGCCGCCCGACCGGTAACGCGCCGCTAAAATACGCGGCTTATCACACTAAAGGAGATGATTCGGTTTGTCAAAAACAAACAGAGACGAGACACGAGACGAGGCCGTCAGCACGGCTGCGGACAATGCACCCCCCGCCGATGCAACTGACGCGGCGCCTCCCGCCGGCGATGCGGCCGATATGGCACCCCCCGCCGACAAGTCGGCCGGCGCGGCGCCCTCCGATAATGCGGGCGAGGCGCCCCAGCCCGACGCGGCCGCTCTGGAGAAGGCGGTCCAGGAGCTTGAAGAGCAGCTGAAGGCCGAGAGAGATAAGTTCTTGCGTCTCGCCGCTGAATACGATAACTACCGCAAGCGCACCGCCAAAGAGCGCGAGTCGCTCTTCAGCGAGATCCGCGCGGACACCATCGCGCAGATCCTCCCCGTTTACGACAACATCGCCCGCGCCCTCAAGCAGCCCTGCTCCGATGAAGCGTACTTCAGGGGCATCCAGCTTATCATGGCGCAGTTTGAGGAGATCTTCAAAAACCTCGGCGTGAAGGAAATCCCCGCTGTGGGCGAGAAATTCGACGTGAGCCGGCACTACGCCGTCCAGCATATAGAGGACCCGGCTTACGGCGAAAGCGTCGTCGTCGAGGAGTATGAGAAGGGCTTTATGATCGGGGATAAAGTCATCCGCTTCTCAACCGTTAAAGTCGCCAACTAGCATGCTTTCCATACACAGACCGGATTTGTCAGACTGAAGGAGGAGTCACTATGGGAAAAATCATCGGTATTGACCTTGGTACGACAAACTCGTGCGTAGCCGTTATCGAAGGCGGCGAACCCATCGTCATCCCCAACGCCGAAGGCGCGCGCACCACGCCTTCCGTTGTTGCTTTTTCTAAAGACGGCGAGAGAATGGTCGGCCAAGTCGCCAAACGCCAGGCCATCACCAACCCCGAGCGCACCATCATCTCCATCAAGCGCGAAATGGGCTCGAACTACCGCGTGAACATCGACGGCAAGAGCTACTCGCCGCAGGAGATTTCCGCGATGATCCTGCAAAAGCTCAAGGCGGACGCCGAAGCGTACCTCGGCCAGCCCGTCACCGAAGCCGTCATCACCGTCCCCGCCTACTTTACCGACTCGCAGCGCCAGGCGACGAAGGACGCCGGCAAAATCGCGGGCCTTGACGTCAAGCGCATCATCAACGAGCCGACAGCCGCGGCCCTCGCCTACGGCCTCGACAAGGAAGGCGAGCAGAAAATCATGGTCTACGACCTCGGCGGCGGCACGTTCGACGTCTCCGTCCTCGAAATCGGCGACGGCGTCATTGAAGTTCTCGCCACGGCCGGCAACAACCGCCTCGGCGGCGACGACTTCGACCAGTGCATCGTCGACTACATGCTCAAGGAGTTTAAGAAAGACACGGGCATCGACCTGTCCACAGACCGCATCGCCATGCAGCGCCTGCGCGACGCGGCCGAGAAGGCGAAAATCGACCTGTCCGGCGTAACGACGACCACCATCAACCTGCCGTACATCACCGCCGACGCCTCCGGCCCGAAGCACCTCGAAATGACCCTCACGCGCGCGAAATTCAACGAGCTGACGGCCCACCTCGTGGAAAAGACGATGGAGCCCGTCCGCCAGGCCCTTTCCGACGCGGGGCTGACGGCGGCGGATCTCAACAAGGTCCTGCTCGTCGGCGGCTCGACGCGCATCCCCGCCGTTCAGGACGCCGTGCGGCGCATCACCGGCAAGGAGCCGTTCCGCGGCATTAACCCGGACGAGTGCGTGGCCATCGGCGCGGCCGTCCAGGCCGGCGTTCTCGGTGGCGGCGGGAACATCATAAAACAGATGGACGTCACGCCGCTGTCTCCCGGCATCGAGACGCTCGGCGGCGTGTTCACGAAGCTCATCGAGCGCAACACCACCATCCCGACGCGAAAGAGCCAGATCTTCTCCACCGCGGCGGACAACCAGACGTCCGTCGAGGTCCACGTCCTGCAGGGCGAGCGCGAGATGGCCAAGGACAACAAGACGCTCGGCCGCTTCCGCCTCGACGGCATCGCCCCCGCCCCGCGCGGCGTGCCGCAGATTGAAGTCACGTTCGATATCGACGCCAACGGCATCGTAAACGTCTCGGCGAAAGACCTCGGCACGGGCAAGGAGCAGAAGATCACCATCACGGCGTCCACGAACCTGTCGAAAGAGGAAATCGAGCGGGCCGTCAAGGAAGCCGAGCAGTACGCCGCGGAAGACAAACGCCGCAGGGAAGAGGCCGACGCGCGCAACAACGCCGACAACCTCATCTACCAGAGCGAAAAGGCCTTAAGCGACCTCGGCGACAAAGTCAGCCCCGAGGACAAGAGCGCCATTCAAAACGCCATCCAGAACGTCAGGACCGCCCTTTCCGGCAATGACGTGCAGGCCATCAAGAACGCCACCGACGAGCTGCAAAAGAAGTTCTTTGAAGTCAGCCAGAAGATTTACTCGCAGGCCGGCCCGCAGCAGGGCGCCGGCGGCACGTCGTCCGGCGGCGGCAGCGCCCCCGGCGGCGGCAACTACTACGACGCCGACTACGAGGTCGTCGACGACAACAACAACAAGTAAAACAATCCGGTCCTGCGGATTTGCGGCAAAGAATCTCCGCGAAAAACGGAGATTCTTTGTTCGTACATAGCGGCCCGCCGCATCAAGCGCGCCGCCCCGCAGGGCGTGAGAGGAAGAAAGTATGGCAGAAAAACGCGACTATTACGAGGTGCTCGGGCTGGAAAAAGGCGCGTCGGAGGAGGCCATCAAAAAAGCGTACCGCCAGCTTGCCAAGAAGTACCACCCCGACCTCAACCCCGGCGACAAGGAAGCGGAAAAGATCTTTAAGGAGATCAACGAGGCCTACGAGGTGCTCTCCGACCCGGAAAAACGCGCGAAATACGACCGGTTCGGGCACGCCGGCGTCGACCCGTCCTATGCCGCGGGCAGCGGGTTTGGCGGCTTCGGCGGCTTCGGCTTTGACTTCGACCTGGGGGACATCTTCAGCTCCTTCTTCGGCGGCGGCGCCTCCTCCGCCAGGAACCGCAACGCCCCGCGCCGCGGCGAGCGCGTGTACGCGGAGGTGACCGTCACGTTCGAGGAGGCGGCCTTCGGCTGCGAAAAGGAGATCCCCATCTCCCGCATCGAAGTGTGCGACGTCTGCTCCGGCACCGGCTGCAAGGAAGGGACGACGGCGGAAATCTGCCCCACCTGCAGGGGCTCGGGCACCGTCACATCCCAGACGCGGACGGCGTTCGGCATCATTCAGAACACCGTCGACTGCCCCAACTGCCACGGCCGCGGGAAAATCATCCACCAGCCCTGCGCCCAGTGCAAGGGCCACGGCCTCATCCGCCGCAACAGGAAAATCACCGTCAAAATCCCCGAAGGCATCGACGACGGGCAGACCATCTCCATGGCCGGGCAGGGCAACGCCGGCGTCAACGGCGGCCCGCCGGGGGACCTGTACATCACCGTAAACGTCCAGCCCCACGAGTTCTTCCGCCGGGAAGGCAACGCCGTGCTCTACGACCTTCCCATCTCCATCGTGCAGGCGGCCCTCGGCGCGGAAGTGGAAGTGCCGACGCTCGACGGCAAGGTCAAATACGTCATCCCCGAAGGCACCCAGACGGGCACCGTCTTCCGCCTGCGCGGGAAGGGCATCCCCAACCTGCGCGGCTCCGGGCGCGGCGACCAGTTCGTCACCGTCCACGTCACCGTCCCCACAGGGCTCACCCCGCAGCAAAAGGAGCTTTTGCGCCAGTTCGGCGAGTCCCTGGGCGAGCAGACCGACAGGCAGGGCAAGAAGAAGCGCCGGCTGCGCTAGGGCCCGCGCGGCGCGATACACATCCCCCTCATGCGGGCACATGAAACACGCTGCATGGCGGGCAGCGCGCCGCGCTTGGCGCGGCGGCGCGATACCCCGTCAGGCAGGCTGCGCGGCTGCTGCGTGCGTCACCCGTCAGGCGGGCTGCTTGAAACGGACAGTGCTGCGGCGCGGCACACCCCGCCGCGCGAACGGACGCATATCCCGCAGCGCCCGGCGGGGCGGCTTGAGTGCCCCCGCCGGGGCTTGCGCGCCCTGTCTATCAGGTAAAACCGCATAAAAACGAGAGAATATTTACGCCGCGGCGGAGCGCTCCGCCGCGGCTTATCGCTTTTCCGTGCATTAAAATAATTTTAAGAATAATTCTTGACAGTTTCGTTAGTCTATGCTAACATAATAGCAGGAAGCGGCATATAATAGTAAGGCCGTGTATCTCCCTCCCGATTTTCTCCATTGCTTGCCTCGGCAAGCGCGTGCACGCAAAAGGAGACGTTCTATGATCGCGTTTATTCTTGAAAACCTTGGCACAATCGTCGTCGGCGCGGCGCTTTTGGTCATCGTGTGCCTCATTATCGCAAATGAGATACGGCGCAGAAAGCGCGGCCGGTCGTCCTGCGGCTGCGGGTGCAGCGGCTGCCCGTCCGCTTCCGTCTGCCGCAAGCAATAATACACAGCAGCCTAAGCCGCGCGCGAAAACGCGCGCGGCATTTTTCCTACTAGCCCGCGCGGCCTTCATCGGCCGCGCGTTTTTTTATCCGCTTCGCGGCGATGCGCCGCGAACTCCGCGCTGGCGCGAAACAGCCCGCCGGATATGGCCACCTAAGCCCGAACCGGTCAAACAGGCCAAATGCGGCCTGCCGCTCCTGAGCGATTGCCGCGCCGCCCGCCGCAATCAGGATACTAAACGGCGCTTTTTCGCCGCGCCGCGCGCGCCTCATAAAGCCCACAAGCTCGGGATGCGTGACCGCAAAACCGCCCTGCCGGCTCGCCATGCCGGCCCAGCCGCGCCGCAGGATGCTCAACCGGCGCTCTTTCGCCGCCAGCCTCAGCCGCTCCGATACTTTAGCCCGCTGTGCTCCGTCTGCCACTGCTCCCGCCGCGCGCCGCGTGTGAATCGGCGGCGCGCCTACGCTTGTGCGCAGCACCCCTGTGCCAAAACGCGCGGCGTCACGGCTTATAGCAGTCCAGGCACACCTTTTTCCCGTCCTGCAGGCGGATTTTGTTTTCCGCCGCGCCCTCGCCGCAGATCTCGCACGTGACCGTCCGGTATATGCGCGCCTTGCCGGGAATGGGATAGCCGGGCTTATCCACCCGGAAAACCACTTCCGCCGGCGCGGTGAGCAGGTATCTGATGCGCGCGTCGCGCTCTAGGCCGCGCGCGCTTTCCCTGAGCACAAGGCGCACTGCGAGATCGCTGCCGCGCCGGAAAAAGCTGAAGGCCTGCTTGCCGACCGGGCGGATGACGAGGTTGCCCTTCCCCGCCGTGCAGCCAAGGATAGCCTGAATCCCGTCTATGCCGCACGCGTCGTTTTCCGCCACGCAGACGATTTCCTCGTCCACAGCCGGCCCAAACCCGATTTCCATCGCAATCGCGGCGGCGCGCACGCCGATGGCAAGCCCCGGGCACTCGTGCCCGTGAAAATCAACGGCTTTCCGCCACAGATTCCAGATCATGCTCCGCTCCTTCCCGCCCGCCGCAAGCGGGCTTTTTTGGTCTATTCCTATCATACTCCAGCAGCTGTTTTGCGGCAACGGCGGCTGTTTGTTGACATATACCAAACCGAGGGGCTAATATAGTGATTGTATGCGGGCAAAGTGAATAACCGCAGGTAAGGAGGGCGCATGATGGAAAAATACGATGCCATGTCGCAAGAGGAGCTTCGCGCGAAGCTTCAGGAACTCAAGGACCTGCGCGACGAGGTGCTTGAGGAGCGGGACATGATTCTCGGTCAGCGAAACGTCCACCTCTCAAGCCTCCTCGTGACGAAGTACGCCAAGGATATCGAAGAAATCGAAGCACAAATCGCCCACGTGGAGGCGCTCATCGCCCGGCGGGAGGGATAAGCGCCCTCACGGCGCGCACAAGCCGCACCGGACAGGGCGGCGGCGCGTCCTGCTACGAAAGAGAAAGGAAGGATAAGCACCATGAAAACAGTGATCGTCGGCGGCGTCGCCGGCGGGGCGACCGCCGCGGCAAGGCTCCGCCGGCTGGATGAGAAGATGGACATCGTCCTCATCGAGCGCGGCGAGTACATATCCTTTGCCAACTGCGGCCTGCCGTACTACGTCGGCGGCGCGATTGCCGACAGGGACGACCTCACCCTCCAGACGCCGGAGGACTTCCACGCGCGCTACCGCGTCGACGTGCGCGTCCTGGAGGAAGTCGTGGACATCGACCCCGCGGCGAAAATTGTCCGCATCCGCCGCGCCAGGGACGGCTCGGAGTACACCGAATCGTATGATAAGCTCCTCCTCTCCCCCGGGGCACGGCCCTTCGTCCCGCCCATCCCGGGCGCGGATGCGGAAAACGTCTTTACGCTGCGCACGATTCCGGACGCGCTGGCCATCCGCGACTATGTGAAAAGCAGGGGCTGCCGGACGGCCGCCGTCATCGGAGGCGGGTTTATCGGCCTTGAGATGGCGGAAAACCTCGCCCGCGAGGGGCTGAAAGTCTCCATCATCGAGGCAATGCCGCAGATTGCGACGGTCCTGGACGAGGACGTCGCCTGCGAGGCCGCGTCGTACCTGCGCAGCCGTGGCATCGAGATCTACACGAACGCCGTGGTGGAGGACATCTCCGCCCTCGGCGCCGACGTCGTCATCCTCTCCGTCGGCGTGCGGCCGGAGAGCGAGCTTGCCGCCCGGGCGGGCCTGAAGCTGAGCGAGAGGGGCCTTATCGTCACGGACGAGACGATGCGGACCTCGGACGAGCACATCTACGCCGTGGGCGACGCCGTCGCCGTGCGCCATTTCGTCAGCGGCGCGGAAACGCACATCGCGCTCGCCGGCCCGGCCAACAAGCAGGCGCGCATCGCGGCGGACAATATCTGCGGCCTCGGCAGCCGGTACACGGGCGCGCTCGGCAGCGCCGTCATCAAGCTCTTTGACATGACCATCGCCGCCACGGGCCTTAATGAGCGGCAGATCAAACAGCTCGGCATCCCTTACGACAAGGTCTTCCTCTGGTCAAGCTCCCACGCGACGTATTACCCCGGCGCGTCGAACATGAGCCTGAAGGTGCTGTTTAACACCGAGACGGGCAAAATCCTCGGCGCGCAAATCGCGGGGTTTGACGGCGTGGACAAGCGCATCGACGTGCTGGCCACCGCCATCCGCGCGGGGATGACGGCGTACGATTTGACGGAGCTTGACTTAGCGTACGCCCCGCCCTTTTCCTCGGCGAAGGACCCCGTGAACATGGCCGGGTACGTCATGGAAAACATCCTCACCGGCAAGGTCCGCCAGCACCACTGGCACGACGTCGAGGCCCTCGAACAGCGCCCGGACATCGTCCTCCTCGACGTGCGCACGGAGGAGGAATTTAACCGCGGCCACTTTAAAAACGCCGTCAACATCCCGCTGCACACGCTGCGCGGCCGGCTTGAGGAGCTGCGCGGCAAGAGAAAGATTTACGTCTCCTGCCAGAGCGGCCTGCGCAGCTACATCGCCGCGCGCATCCTGACGCAGCACGGGTTTGACTGCTCCAACCTCGCCGGCGGGTACCGGCTCTACGCCGCCGTTCGGAAAAACGCCGCGTTTGACGGCGCGCTCACGTATCCCTGCGGCGTGAAGGTGAAAAAACCGTAAGACCATTCGGCACGCAGCCGAAAAACAATAGAGGAGTGAAACGGCAATGACAAAGGAAGAGATACTGGACATCGTCGGTTCCGCCGCGCGCGAGGCCCAGATCCGGGACGACGTGTGCTCCCGCAGCCTGCTCATCGGCTTAAACGAGTACTTCGGCTTCATTCCGGACGAGGTGATCCGCGCGTCCTTCTCCCTGTGCGGCGGCGCGGGGGCCAGCAGCGGCAGCTGCGGGTGCTACACCTGCGGGCTGCTGGCGATTGGGCTGAAGTACAACGCCCCGCTGGAGGACGAGCTGGACGACCCGGACCTGCAGAGCATCGGCCAGCAGAAGTTCATGGAGTACCGGGACCGCTTCATTAAGGAAATGGGCTCGACGCTCTGCCCCGAACTGCAAAAGCAGGTCTTCGGCCGCGGCTTTGACTTTAAAAACCCCGAAGACGCGGCGGCGTTTTTCGCCGATAAGGAACATCACATCAAATGCGCCCAGATCGTCGAGAAAGCGGCCCGCCTGACCGCCGAGATGCTTCTGGAAGACGAGGAAAACTAGGAGGCGCTCATGGAGACGGACATTCAAACGCTCAATGAACAGGCCCGGCGCCTTGACGACCTGCTGCGCCTTGAGACGTACCCGCTGGCCGTCAAGTGGTATGAAGACGCCCGGGACGTGCCGGCGGGCGCCATGTTCCCCATGCGCGACAAGGGCAAGCATATCGCCCTGTGCCAGGCGTTTTCCCTCGCCCGCATGCGCGGCATGACGGTCGCGATGGAAATCCGCGACCACTGGTGCTGGAACCCCCTCGTGGCCTTCGGCATGGTCGACTGCTCGCCGGGCTCGAAGGCCTTCGAGGTCATAAAGCCGCTCATCGGCGTGCCGCCGAAGGACGCGGACGATTTCCTCGCGCGCTTCCCGCGCCTTGAGGCGGGCAAATACAAGGCCGTCGTCGTCGCGCCGCTTTATAAGGCCGACTTCATGCCGGACGTCATCCTCATCTACTCCAACACCGCGCAGCTGAACATGATGCTCCGGGCGGTCAAATCCCAGACGGGCGAGCTTGTGAAAAGCGTGTTTGACGGCATCGACTCCTGCGCGTACGCGACGGTGCCGACGATGCTCACGCGCGAGTTTCGCATCACAATCCCCGACCCCGGGGACGTCGAGCGCGCCCGCGCGGGCAAGGACGAGATCATCTTCTCCGTCCCGCCCGAAAAGCTCCACCTCATCCTGGACGGCCTTGAGCGGCTGAGCGAGCACGGCATGACATACCGCACCGCCCCCGTCGTCCTGCCCTTCGATTTCGAGCGCCCGCCGTTTTACAACGAGCTGTTTAAGATCTGGGGCCTCGACCAGGGCGAAGACTGGTAAACGCGCGTCAAAACGAAAGCGCCCTTCCCGTTTTTTCGGGAGGGCGCTTTTTGCTTTATGGGACTTCGGGTGGCTCCCCACGCCGTTTCATTATGTGAGCGCGTTTGTCGCGCGGTTTGAAGGCGCGTTCAGGGGCGGCCTTCGCGGCGGCATCTTGCCCCGCGCTTGCGGCGCGCTTTCCGCGCGCATCTTGAAAACAGATTCAAGCTCCCGAAGGCGGCAAACCCGCGCGCCTTTTAGCGCGCTTTGAGGGCGCCTTGCTCAGTCGCCCCGCGCCGCGCGAAGGCGCGTCGAGAGCGCGCGCAGGCACCAGAACAGGAAAAACGCCGCGATGTTCACGATGACGACGCTCGCCCCCGCCGGCGTGGCAAACAGGTACGAGATGACGATGCCGACGAGGTAGCACACGACGGACACGGCCGCCGAGCAGATGGTCACCGTCTTAAACCTCTTGCACAGGCGCATGGATGTGAGCGCCGGGAAGATGATAAGGCTTGAGATGAGCAGCGCGCCCATCATGCGCATGCCGAGGACGATGGTAATGGCCGTGAGGAACGCGACGAGCGTGTTGTACACGCCCGTTTTGAGCCCCACCGCTTTGGCGAAGCTCTCGTCGAACGTCACGGCGAACACCTTGTTGTACAGCAGCACGAACAGCGCGATGACCGCGGCGGACAGCGCCACGGACAGCCGCACGTCGGAGCGGCTCATGCTCAGGATGCTGCCGAACAGGTAGTTCATCACGTCCATGTTCATCCCCGACGTCATGGAGATGACCAAGACCCCGACGGCCAGCGCCCCCGTCGAGATGAGCGCGACGGCCGCGTCCCCCTTGATGCGGCTGTTTTCGCTCACACGCAGCAGCAAAAACGCCGCCGCGACGCACACCGGGATGGCCACAGCAAGGGGCGCGGCGCCCAGCGCCGTCGCCACGGCCATCGCGCCAAAGCCCACGTGGGAGAGCCCGTCGCCGATCATCGCGTAGCGCTTGAGCACGAGGCTCACGCCGAGCAGCGCCGCGCACAGGGACACGAGCAGCCCCACAATCACGGCGCGCAGCAAAAAGCCGTAAGAGAGCATTTCCGCAAACGTTTTAATCATGCCGGCAGCCTCCCAGAAAACGCTTTCCGATGTCCGACGCGCAGTACTCCGCCGTCGTGCCGAAAAAGAAGCTCTCGTTGCCGAGGTGCAAAATCTTCCCGGCGTACTGCACGGCGCTGTGCACGTCGTGCGAGACCATCACGACGGTGATGCCCAAATCGCGGTTTATCTCCTCAATCTGCCGGTAAAGCTCCTGCGTCGCGACGGGGTCCAAGCCCGCCACGGGCTCGTCGAGCAGGAGCATCTTCGCCGTGGCGCACAGCGCCCGCGCCAGGAGCACGCGCTGCTGCTGCCCGCCGGAGAGTTCCCCGAAGCAGCGGTTGCGCTGCTCCCACATCCCCATCCGCTCGAGGCTCTCGCGCGCGGCGGCGCGGTCGGCCTTCGCGTAAAAGGGCCTTATCCCCCTCCGGGCAATCCGCCCGGACAGGACGACTTCGTAGCAGCTGGCGGGAAAGTCTTTCGGCGTCTCCGCCCGCTGCGGAAGATAGCCGATTTCGTTGGGCCTGAGGCCTCCGCAGAGCGTAATCGTCCCGCTCTGCGGCGCTTTCAGGCGCAAAAGTCCCTTGATGAGCGTGCTCTTCCCCGAGCCGTTTTCGCCGACGATGCACAGGTAGTCCCCGCTCTCAACGGAAAAGCTCAGGCCTGAGAGCACGGTGTTCCCGTCGTAGGAAAAACTTACGTCCCGGCACGTTAATATCGTCATGGGCTCAGCGCCTCCTTCAGCGCCTCGGCGTTGGCCGCCATCAGCTCAAGATACGTCTTTCCGGCGAGGAAATCGTCGCGGCTGACCGTGTGGCAGGAGTGGAGCAGCCGCTTTTTCGCGCCCGTCGCCTCGCAGATTGTGTCCGCGATCTTGCCGCTGGACATCTCAATGTAGAAGACGACGGGGATGTTCTCCTGCCGCACTTTGTCGATGAGAAACCTGACCGTCTTCGCGCTCGGCTCCGTCTGCTCGGCGCACCCGGGGAACGCCGCGAAGTAATGGAGGCCGTACGCGTCGGCAAAATAGCGGAAGGGGAAGCGGTCCCCGAACACGAGCGTCCGGCGCGCGCCGCCCGCGACGATGTCCTCAAACGTGCGGTCGAGCTTGCCGAGCTCCTCAAGATACGCCTCGGCCGCGGCGCGGTACTCCTCCGCGTTTTTCTTATCCACCGCGCACAGCGCCTCGGCGATGGCCTGCACAATCACCGCCGCGTTCTTCGGGGACGTCCAGACGTGCTCGTCGTACTCATGCTCATCGTCCCCGCCGTCCGCGTCATGCTCCATGCCCTCGACGATTTCCTCTTCCACGACGTCCACCATGTCCATGAGCGCGAGAATCGTCTTGTCCTTCGTGTCGAGCGCGTCCAGCACGCCGCGCACCCACGTCTCGGACTTGCCGCCGACGAAGATGAACACGTCGCACTCTTCAATCCGCACCATATCCTGCGGCGAAGGCTCATAGCTGTGGCTCTCCGCGCCGGGCGGCAGCAGCATGGCAATATCCGCCTTGTCGCCCGCGATGGCGCGGGTAAAGTCGTAGGGCGGGAAAACCGTCGTGACGACCTTAATCTTCCCCTCCCCGCCCTCTCTCTTTTCGCTATTCGAGCAGGCGCCCGCGGCAAAAAGGAGCAGGGCCGCAAGCAGCCCGCATAAAATGCGCTTCATTCAGTATCCTCCCCGTCCCGCCCGAAACGGCGCGGCGCGCCCGGCGCGCCTCTTCCGCTGCAGCGGTTGCAGGTGCCGTACAGGACGGTCCTCCCCTTGTCCACGCTGAAATGGTGCTCTTCGCTCAGGTGCGCAAGAAGCGTGTCCAGCTGCGCGCACTCCACTTCAACGGCGCTCCCGCAGCCGACGCAGACGAGATGGTGCCCGCTGCTTCCGTCGCTCCCGATGTAGCGGTAGCAGGCGTAAAGCCCGTCCGGCGCGGTAAACTTAAACACCGCCCCCTCCTTCTCAAGGGCGTCGAGATGGCGGTAGACCGTCGCCTTCCCCACGGGGCGGCCGCTCCGGATAAGGTGCTCGTAAATCTCCTCCGCCGTCACGGGGCGCTCGCCGCTCTCCTTCAGATAATCGAGTATACGGGCCTTCTGCTTCGTCCGGTACGTCCGCCGCCCGTCCATTCCGCATCGCCTCGCAGCTAAAATTTGAAAACCGTTTTCATATTTGTATCTTATACCGCGCCGCATCGCCTGTCAAGCCGCGCAAATCCCTCGCGTGGGCGCGCCCTCGGCGCGCGGCGGACAGGGCGGTTTTGAATATTTATGCGCGCGATGCAGCCGCGTAATGCGGGCGCGAATGATTCATACTTGTGATTTGCCGGACATTGTATTATAATAGGGTGCTGCGTAAACTTTAGCTTTTTTGGATATGCTTAGGAACGGGCCGTTGCCCGCGCGGCCCCGCGATCAACTTAAGGGATGGGAGCTTGATTATGGTAACGCTTGAAACGGATAAGGGACTCATCCGCATCGCCGGCGACGTTTTCACGTATCTGGCCGGCAACGCCGCGACAACGTGCTTTGGCGTGAAGGGAATGACCGTGCGCTCCATGACGGACGGGCTCGTGCACCTCTTAAAGCGCGAATCGATGGGCAAAGGCGTGCACATCACGTACAACGACAACGGGAGCATTTCCATCGAGCTTCACATCGCCGTTGACCCGGGCGTGAACATTCCGGTTGTGTGCAAGAGCATTATCGAAGAGGTCCGCTATAAGGTCTCCACGGCAACCGGCGTAGAGATAAAGAGCGTCGACGTCTTTGTCGACTCGATGATTATCGGCTGAACGAGGAGGATTTCGTTTTGACACAACAGATTACCGGGGACCTGCTTAAAGCGATGATCCTCAACGGTGCCGCCGCCATTGAAAACCACAAGACGGAAATCAACGAACTGAACGTCTTCCCCGTTCCGGACGGCGACACGGGCACCAACATGAGCCTGACGATGAGCGCCGCCGCGTCGGCGCTCAGGGAAAGCAAGCCGGGCCTGAAAATCAGCAAAGCGGCCGACATCGCCGCGTCGGCGCTGTTGCGCGGCGCGCGCGGCAACTCGGGCGTCATTCTGTCGCTGCTTTTCCGGGGGTTTGCGCGCCACCTGAAGGACTGCGAGGCCGCCGACGCCCCCATGTTTGCCGCCGCGATTACGGCGGGCGTCGAGTCGGCGTACAAGGCCGTCATGAAGCCGGCGGAGGGCACGATTCTCACCGTCTCCCGCCTGGCCGCCGCCGCGGCCGTCACGGAAGCCGAGCGCAGCGAGGACATCGAGTCCGTGCTCGAGCGCGCGATTGCCGCGGGCAGGGAAGCCCTCGCCGATACGGTGAACATCAACCCCGTGCTCAAAAAAGCCGGCGTCGTGGACGCCGGCGGCAAAGGCTACCTGTTTATTCTCGACGGCATGCTCCGCGCCCTGCGCGGCGAGGTCGTCGAAGCCGCCGGCGGCGAAACGGCTGAAAAAGCCGACTTTGCCGGGTTCGGGGCGGAGGACATCACGTTTACTTACTGCACGGAGTTTATCGTCTCGCGCTCATCGAGCAAAACGCCGCCGCAGCTGCGGGCGTTCCTTGAAAAGCTCGGGGACAGCATCGTCGTCGTGGACGACGACGAGATCATCAAAGTCCACGTCCACACGAACGACCCCGGCGCGGTGCTCACCGAAGCCCTCACCTACGGCCCGCTGCTGACGGTGAAAATCGAGAACATGCGCGAGCAGCACTCGGCGAAAATCCTTGAGGAGACGGAAACGCAGCAGTCCGAACAGAATGAGGCGGCACTCGACCCGGTTCCCGTGGAGAAGGATCTGGGCGTGGTGGCCGTCTGCGCCGGCGACGGCATGGCCAGCGTGTTCCGCGACCTCGGCGTGGACCACATCATTTTAGGCGGGCAGACGATGAACCCCTCGGCGGAAGACATCCTCGCGAAAGTCAATTTAACGCCCGCCGAAACGGTGTTCATCCTGCCGAACAACAAGAACATCATCATGGCCGCCGAGCAGTGCAAAGCGCTCACGAGCCGCCGGATCATCGTCATCCCGTCGAAATCGATGCCGCAGGGCGTCTCCGCCATGCTCGCGTTCGACCCGACGGGCGCGGCGGAGGACAACGAGCAGGCGATGACGGAGGCCATCTCCCGCGTGCACACCGCCCTCATCACCAGCGCCGCGCGCGACTCCACCTTCGACGGGCACGAGATCACGCAGGGCGACTACCTCGCCCTTCTCGACGACAACCTCCTCGCCACGGCGAAAGACACTCTCTCCCTCGTCGACGCCATCGGCAAGGCCCTCGCCGCTTTCTCCCCGGAGTTTCTCACCATCTTCACCGGCGAAGGGGCGGACAGCGCCACGTCCGAAGACGTCCTGCGCCGCCTGTCGGCAATGATGCCGGACGCGGAGGTCTCGATGGTCTCCGGCGGGCAGCCCGTTTACAGCTATATGATTTCAGCCGAATAAGCAAAAGCCGCCGGGACACCGGCGGCTTTTTTGCATGGCGGCTTTAAGCGGCAGAAAAGACCGGGCCGCGTTTGGCCCGGTTTCTGTTCGCTTTATGAGGTTACGGCTGGCCGTGCAGGACTTCAAAGCCCTTCGCCATCGCGAGAATTTCCTCCTTGGGGGGGTAGTTTAAGTCCTCTCCGACCTTCGAGTCGGCGACGACGAGGGCCAGGTAAATCGGCATTTCGCCCTTGCGGATAATGCGCTTGTATTTTTTCACTTCCGAAATCAGCTGCCGGACCGCTCCTTCGTGCCCCATCTTTTTGCAGAGGTTCTGATAGAGCTCCTTGCATGTGAGGAACGGGATGAGCACCATCGGCTCGGTTTCTTTCGGGAAAATCTCCAGCATGAGCTTTACAAGCCTGCTCCGCTGCTCCTGCCCGTACGGGAACGCCCAGCGGGCATACTCCTCTTCCTCCCGCTTCTGCTGCTCCTTGCTTTTCCAAGAGAAAAGGTTCGATAAAATGCTCGATTCTCCAAACATAATTCGTCCCCCTTGCGCGTCTTGGACAAATCCTACCATACTTGCGCGCCCTTTGCAACACGTCTCGTCAGATTCCATAAAGATTTTCGCCAAAGCGGCGCCCAACGGAAAGATTAGTATTGTTATTGCCGCGCATTTCGTGTAAACTAAAGCCGTGGCGAAAGATAGAAATCTATATGGAGGGTTTAGCATGAACAAATTATTGCGTATGATTCTCGTCATCGCGTCCTTGCTCATCGCCATCGCGACGGCCGCCTGCGCCATCGTCTACTTCAAAGACGAAATCCTCGACCTCCTCGATACGATAAAGGACAAGGCCTGCAAGAAGAGAAACCAGATTCCGGACGAATACGTCGATTACGCGGACGTTTAAACGGCCCTCTCGCAGCCCCCGGTTCCGCACAGCCGGAACCGGGGGCTTTCTGCTATATGGCGCCCAGCGAGGCCAAGGCGCTGTTTGGATAAATTTTGAAAATTTCCCATATATGCGATTTTTGTGCCGGAATTGCCTGGTATATGAGGATTTTTGTTGACTTTGCCGCGGTAAATTCCTATAATTAGTTAATTAAGAGAGAATTTCAGGCATCTTTCGCGCTTGCGCTCTTTTTTTCTCTTTGGCGTCTCCGGCAGGTTTTTTAACTTTGTGTCTTAGCGAGGTTATCTGAAATGAGTACTTCCCTCTACCGCGACGGTTTTATGCACATGCCGGCCGGCTATGCGCTCTTTAACGTCATCGACAACGAGGGCGGGCTTTCCTCGGACTACCGCCTCGTCGAAGCCAACGGCGCTTTTGAGCAGGCTGTCGGAACCAATGTTGCGCAACTTGAAGGGAAGGCGCTCTCCCAGTTTGTCCGGGACGCGGGCTTTCCCGTCGAGCTGTTTGACGCGCTGCGCCGCGCCGCCACAAAGCCCGTCGAGAAAGAGATTTTCATTTCAAAAACGGGACGATGGGTAAAGGTAAGCGCATACGCGCCGCAGCCGGGGCACATTATGGCGCTGCTTTTTGAGCTCCCCCGCCAGAAAGCCGCCGGGCCGGACGAAAACACGCTCCCCGAAGCGCTCCGGACGGCGCCTCTGCCGGTTTTCATCACCAGTCCCGCGGGCGTAATTCTCGACGCCAATCCGGAGTCGGCGTCCGCCTCGGGCTACTCAAGCGACGAGCTTGCCGGCATGAACGTGTACCGCTTAGTGGAACGGACAAGCCGCGTAATCGGCCTGATGTTCTTCAAAGAGCTGCTCCAGAACGGCTCCGCGACGGTGCAGCTTCAGATTAAGACGAAAAGCGGGAGCGCAATCTGGGTAAACGTCCGCGCGCTCAAGTACGGCGCCAACTATATTTTTTACTGTCTGGACATCTCCTCCTACAAGGCGCTGGAAAACGAGCTTGTCAACAGCGAGCTCCTCTACCGCACGTTCATCAACGCCAGCAGCGACCTTATCTATCTCAAGGACGACCGGCTGCGGTATATGATCGTCAACGACGCGCTCCTGCGGGCGCAGGGGGTTGATTACACCGACATTATCGGCAAAGCGCATGAGGAAATGAGCCCCGAAACGTACGTCGACGTGATGCGCGAGACGGACCTTTACGTCATCGAAACAAAGGAGAGCGCCGTCTGCGAGTTCTCCATTTGCGGCAACTATTACGAGGCGCTCAAGTTCCCCGTCCCCATCGGGGAGGGGCGCACCGGCGTGGGCGCGTATATCCGCAGCGTCACGCAGAAAAAGCGCCACGAGGAGATGCAGCGCCGCACGCTCGAGCGGCACCGCATTCTCGCAAACGCCCTTCTGATGACGTTCCAGTCCAGCCGGGGGCTTGTCGAGTACGCGCTTCAGGAGGCCCTGAAACTCACGGGCAGCCAGCGCGGCATGCTCTTTACTCTTGAGGAGAGCACCGGCGACATGGTCTTGCGCGTGGATATGAGCAACTTCCAGCACGCCGCGTGCAGGCCGCGCACGCTCTACCCCATAAGCCAGGCCGTCCTGTGGGGCGAGACGGCGCGCTCGGCCCGCCCCGTCATCGAAAACAGCTACATACCATCCGGCGACGCGCCGGATAAGGCGTTTGCCCGCGTCCACAACTTCATGTCCATCCCAATCCTGAAAAACGAACAGGTCCGGGCCGTCGTGTGCCTCGTGAACAAAAACGGCGATTTCGACGAGTACGACGTCACCGACCTGTCCATGCTCATGCACAGCGTCTTCATGGCCGCCGAGAAGCAGGACATGCAAAAGAACATCGAAAACCTCTACGCGCAGATGCAGGCCATGTTCAACGAGCACGACGCCGTGATGCTCCTGTTCGACCCGGCCACCCGCGAAATCAGGGAGGCAAACCCCGCGGCCGTGGCGTTTTACGGGTACAGCAAGGAAGAGCTTTTGTCGCTTAAGTACGACGACCTCCTCGCCCCGCGCGACCCGGGCGTCATCACGCTGCCGGCGGGGGAAAACAAGCGCTTCTTCTCCTCGCCGCACCGGCTGAAAAACGGTGAAATCCGCTATGTGGACGTCTACTCCTGCCCGATCAACTACCATGCCGAGCGCATGATTTTCTCGATTATCTTCGACGTCACCGAGCGCGAGAAGGCGTTCGAGGAGGTCAAATACCTCAGCTTCCACGACCACCTCACCGGCCTTTACAACCGCCGCTACTTCGACAACATCATCAAGCAGATGGACGACGAGCGCTACTACCCGCTCACCATCGTCGTGGCGGACGTCAACGGCCTCAAGCTCGTCAACGACTCCTTCGGCCACGCGCAGGGGGACGAGCTGCTCGTCAAGGCGGCGGAGCTCCTCCAGCAGGGCTGCCGGAAAGACGATATCTGCGCGCGCATCGGCGGCGACGAATTTGCCATCCTCCTGCCGAACACGACCGGCGCGCAGGCGGGCAAGATCATCCGCCGCATCAAGCGGATGCAGTCGAAGGTGAAAATCAAGCAGCTTGACCTGTCATTGTCGTTCGGGCACGCCGTCAAGCAGGACGCGAAGAGGGACATTGAGCTTGTCTTCTCCGAAGCGGAAAACAGGATGTACCGCAACAAGATGAATGAAAGCCCCTCGACGCGCAGCAAAACCATCGACATTATCCTCAAAACTCTGTACGGCAAGAGCGAGGAAGAGCTGCGGCACGCCGCGCGCGTGGCGAAAATCTCCGCCCGCATCGCGTCGGAGCTCAGTCTTCCCATGGACGAGGTCATGCTCATCAGCGAAGCGGGCCTGCTGCACGATATCGGCAAAATCGGCATCGACAAATCCATTCTCAAAAAGAACGGCCCGTTTACCCGGGCCGAGCGCCTTGAAATCGAGCGGCACAGCGAATCGGGCTGGCGCATCCTCAGCAACTCCGACGAATACGCGCGCCTGGCCGACGTCATCCTCTACCACCACGAAAGCCCCGACGGGAAGGGCTACCCGCGCGGGATAAAGGGCGACTCCATCCCGCTGGCCTCGCGGATTATCGCCGTGGCGGAGGCGTTTGACGCGATGACGAGCCGCATGTCGTACCGCAAGGCCATCAGCTGGGAGCAGGCCGCCGAGGAGCTGCGCCGGAAAACCGGCACGCAGTTTGACGAGAAAGTCGTCTCCGTCTTCCTTGAAAAGGTATTGCCCAACATGACGGAGGAAGACCTCGACTTATCGGACGCCCTGATGCTCTTGGACCGGCTCAAGGGGCCGGCTTAGGTTAAAGCAAAGAGAACTGGATAACAACAGGGAGGGTAACAATGACAAACTTTGGCATCAAGAAGAATTTCGGCTTCGGGCTGATGCGCCTGCCGCTGAAAGGCGAGGACATCGACATTGAAAAGGTCATCGAAATGGTCGACCTGTTCATGTCGAAGGGATTTACGTATTTTGACACGGCGTACGGATACAACAACGGCAAATCGGAGATGGCGGCGAAGGCCGCGATTGTCGACCGCTACCCCCGCGAGAGCTTCCAGCTTGCCACGAAGCTGCCGGCGTGGGCCGGCCCGAAGACGGCGGAGGAAGCGCGGCAGATGTTCTGGACGTCCCTCGAGCGCACCGGCGCCGGTTACTTCGACTTTTACCTGCTGCACAACATCGGCGGCAGCCGCCTTCAGAAATTCGACGAGTACGGAATGTGGGACTATGTCCAGGAGCTCAAGGAGAAAGGGCTCGTCCGCCACATCGGCTTCTCCTTCCACGACAACGCCGAGCTGCTCGACAAGCTCCTCACGGAGCACCCCGAAATGGACTTCGTCCAGCTCCAGCTCAACTACGGCGACTGGGAGAGCGTCACCGTCCAGTCCCGCAAGTGCCACGAAGTGGCCGTCAAACACAACAAGCCCATCATCGTCATGGAGCCGGTCAAGGGCGGCACGCTCGCCAATCCGCCGGAGTCTATCCTGAAGGTTCTCAAGGAGGCCAACCCGGACGCCTCCCCCGCGTCGTGGGCGATCCGCTTCGCCGCGTCGCTTGAGAACGTGTTCATGGTGTTAAGCGGCATGACCACCCTCGAGCAGATGCAGGACAACCTCTCCTTTATGGAAAACTTCCAGCCCCTCAACGACGAGGAAATGGCCGTCATCGAAAAGGTGCGCGCCATGCTCGACGCCATCCCCCGCATCGAGTGCACAGGCTGCGGATACTGCGTCAAGGAGTGCCCGCAGGGCATCCACATCCCGCAGTTCTTCGACGCGGCCAACCGCTACTACGTCTTCGGGGACCTGAGAAACGCGAAAGCCAGCTACCTCATCGAGACGCGGTTCGGCAGCGCCAAGGGCTCGGAGTGCATCGCCTGCGGCTCGTGCGAAGCCGTCTGCCCGCAAAAGCTCCCGATTATCGAGGAGATGAAAAAGACGGTCGAGCTGCTCGAAGCGAAGTAATTCGCCCCGTCTTAAGCGCCGCCCCGACAGCGGTCACAACAAAACAACACAAACGCCCCCGACGATGGTCGGGGGCGTTTTTTGCGTTTTTCTTTTCGACGAGAGGGCGTCTTTACTTCTGCGAGGCGCCCTCCTGCTTTGCGCCGTCCTGCGCAATCCCGTCATCGCTCAGACCGCCCTCCCCGCCGCGGCGCAGTCCGCGCGGCAGGAGGCCCTTGAGTTTTTCCAGCGCGGGGATGGTCACGCGCAGGAGAATGCCCGTGACGTTGCCCATGAGAAAGCCGGAGAGGATGAGAACGGGCAGGTAGGTGAGCACCGTCATGGAGCCGAGCAGCGCCGCCGCCATGAAAATCTGCCCGATGTTGTGGGCAATCGCGCCGAAGACGCTGATGACGCTGTAAGACGCCCTGCGCCCTTTCGGCAACGTCAGGAGCACCATCACCAAAACGGAGAGAAGCCCTCCGGCAAGGCTCAGCAGGAACGACGTGACGCCGCGCACGAGGAACACAAAGCCCGACTTGAGCACGGCGACGGCGAAGGCGGCGCGCCGGTCAATAAAAAACAGGCAGTACATCGTCACGATGTTCGAAAGCCCCAGCTTCACGCCCGGCGGCAGCATCGGCATCGTGGGCAGCGTATGCTCCACCCACGCCAGCACGACGGACAGGGCAAACAGCAGCGCTGTAAACGCGAGGCGCTGCACGTCAATTTTGCTTTTATTCTTCATACAACCTCCGCGCGCAGCGCTAACGTATCACGACGTCCGCCCCGTCCTCCGCCACGACGCGCACGATGACGCGGTTCGGCAGGCACGCCGCCGACTCGCCGCCATAGCGCAGATCGCCCGTCTTGATGCAGATTTTATCGGGGCAGGACGACTCAATAAACCGTATCGTGCCGTCGCGCACTTCCAGGATAACCTCCTCGCGCCCGGGGACGGGGAAAACCTGGTCCCGGCCGAGGGAGACGGTCTGAACAACCGCGCCGTCGACGATAATTTCCGCTGCGGCTCCCGCCGCCGCCTGCGGCCGCGTGATAAAATACGCCGCTACGGCAAGGACAAAGACCGCCGCGAAAATCACAGCGTCGCGCCGTGTTATCAGTCGCCTTTTATCATTTTGCATCCTTATCCTCAGCTCGAAACAAACAAGGCTGCGGCCGCCGCCGCAATCAGCGGGGCCATCACCACAATGAAGTTGACAATCGACAAGGGAAACGTCTCGCCCTTTGACGGGCGCCTCGAAAACCGCCGCACGTTGCGGAACACAAATACGGCCCCCAGGAGGGCGACAAGAGCGTACGGCGGCAGTATGCCGGCTGCGGCGGCGGCGATGACCGCAAGGTACGCCGCGACGTACAGAAGGGCGAAAAGCCGGAGGGCCGCGCGCGTGCCGACGACCATCGGGAGCGTGCGCCGGCCGTTTTGCTTATCCCGCTCGACGTCGCAGATGTTGTTGGCCAGCATGATGCCGGCAATCCCCGCCATCGCCGGAACGCACAGGATAAAAAGGCTAAGGAGCGCGTCCAGCTGCAGCGACACGTCAAGCCGCGCCGCGTCGAGCGCAAGCGACACGAGCGCGCCGCCCGGCGCGTTGATATACACCGTGAGAAACGGGATGAAAAACCCCTCGAACAGCCCCGACAGCGCCTCGCCGAAGGGCGTCTTCGAGAGGGGAAACGGCCCGTAGGAGTACCCGGTGCCCACCAGAAAGCACAGCCCGCCCGCAAGGAGCACCACAACGCCCTTGAGTGCCACGAGGCCCGCCGCCGCCCCGAGGGCGACGGCAATCAGCCCGATTAAGATGCGCTTTGCCGTTTTACGCCTGAGGGGCAGGCGCGAGCCGTCCGTCTTGCTGTCCACGTAGTTGTTCAGGCCCGTGATGAAAAGCTCGAAGGAAAGCAGGGAGACGGCAAACACGGCCGTCGCCCGGGCGTCGAAAGCGCGGTAGGCGCGCAGGGCGTAAAACAGGCTCAGGAGAAGCGGCAGAACTCCCGCCGATTTCGCCGGCAGCTGGACAAATTCGACCAGCCGCTTGACCGTCCCCTTCATAACTAGTACACCCTTACGCGGATTTTTTCAAGGAGCGCGAGCAGCTCCTCGCGCCTTCTGCCGTCCGTCTCCTGCGCGATGAGTTTTGCCGCCTTGTCGCAGTACCGCTGGGCGACGGCCCTTGTCCGCCGCACGCCCCCGAGGGCGACGACCTGCGCGGCAATCTCCGCGACCTCGCGTGGCGTCAGCTCCCGCCCCACGGCTTCCTTGAGCTCCGGCTTTTCCGCCATGGCGAGGATGAGCGGCATCGTCACGACGCCCTCCGCCAGGTCGTTTTTCACGGGCTTTTTCAGAATGTCGCCCTGCGTCTCGTAGTCAAGGCAGTCGTCGGTCAGCTGAAACGCCATGCCGATGTAGTGCCCCGCCCGCGCAAGCCGCCGCACGCGCAGCGGCTCGTCGCCGGAAAGCAGCGCGCCGGAGTACATCGACAGCGCAAACAGCGCCGAGGTCTTGCCTGCGATGATTTTCAGGTACCGCCGGACGGTCAGGGCCGCGTCGCCGTTGTGCCGCAGCTGCCGCATCTCCCCGAGGCAGATTTTCGTCACCGCGCGCGCGATCAGCTCGTACTGGTCCTGATAGCGCTTGGCCAGCTCCGAGACCATCATAAAGCACTTACAAAACAGGTAGTCCCCGCAGACGACCGCCGCCTTGTTCCCGAACCGGCTTTTGACGCTCGGCTTCCCCCGCCGCTCGTCGGCGTCGTCGATGACGTCGTCGTGCACGAGCGTGGCAAGGTGCAGCAGCTCAATGGCCGCCGCCGCGGTGATAGCGTCCTGTGGGATCGTGCCGTCCTCACCGGACGCCGCGGCAAGGAGCAGCAGCGCCCTGAAGTTTTTTCCCTCCGTGCCGGCAAGGTGCGCCGTTAAGTCGAGCATGGGCGGCTGCACGTCGTGCAGGGCGCGGCGGAGCGCCTCGCGGACGGCGCCGAGCGCCCCCTCAAGCGGCACGCGCGCGCTGTTTTCCATATTTTCCATAGGCGCCGCCTTACTAGTCGTGATAGAGATACAGTCTCTTCACAAGCCGGTTGCGGCGCCAGCCTTCCTTCATGGCGGGCAGGACGTAATAATCAAGGCCGAAGATGCGGCCCGAGCCGATGAGAAGCGCAATCGCCGCGAAGATCATCCACCACTGGGACAGGTACAGCCCCGTCGTCATGAGAAACAGCGCCTGCAGGAAGATGGCGTACCCGGACGCGAAGAACGAAAACAGCCCTAAAACAAGCAGGACGCCGATGAGAATCTCGGAGATGACGACGACGTACTGGAAGAAGACCTGCGTGCCGTCCGTGCGCAGGAGGAATGTGTTGTTAAACCAGTCCATCAGGACGAATTTCAAACGGATGGCGTAGTCGGACGACTCGATGAACGTCAGGCGGAAGATGCCGAGGATGTTCCAGTCAAACAGGAGCGACGCTTCCGCCGCCGCCTGCGTGGCGGTTGTCGTGGCGTCGGCCACCGCCGTGGCGCCCGAGACGGCAGCGCCGGAGATGGCCGCGTCGAAAACGGCCGCGGCGGACGCGAAAAACTGCGCAATCTTGGGCGACTGCAGCCACCCTTCCCAGATTTTCTTCACGCCCTCGAAAATCCAGTACGCGCCGAGGAAGACGCGCAGCGGCACGAGCAGGAAGCTCGGCGTGCGGTTGGAAAAGTGGCCGCCGAGAATGCTCCTTCTGCGCCGGATGGTGAAGAACTCGTTGCGGACGTATTCGAAAAAGCCCTTCCAGCCGAGAATCTGGATAAAATAGATGATATAAATCAGGTGCTTTGTGAGCATCGCAAAGAACGACGCGAGGGAAATTTTGCGCTTTTGCCCGCCGATGTAGGCGCAGCCGTACCGGCTGCCGACGCTGAGCATCGCCCCGTGGAACTTCGGGGCGTACTTTTCAAGCTCCCCTTCGCCCGTCACGAGGGCGACGATGTTGTGCACGACGGTGTCGGCGCTCTGCTCGGCGTTTTCCACCATCTGCAAGACGGGGGTGTTCATCCCCTCGGGGATGAAATACACGTTGTCGCCCGCGACGAAGACGTCTTCCTTCCCGACGGCCCGCAGATATTCGTCCGTTTTGATGCGCCCGCGCCCTTCCTTTTCAAGGTCGAGCGCTTTGACGGCGTCCGCCGACTCGATGCCCGCCGTCCAGATGACGGTCTGCGTCTCTTCCCTGAACGTGCGTTCACCGCTCTCAAGCTCGATATACCCGTCGCCCACGGCCTTGACGCTTGTCTTGAGCATGAGTTCAACGCCCATTTTGCGCAATCGCCGATCCGCCTTCGCCCCGACCTTTTCGGGGAACATGGGCACGACGCGCTCGAGAAGGTCCACGTTCACAAGGCGCACGTCCTCGCGCGGCACATGGAACTTCTCGCACAGCTCCGGAATCCACTCGGCAAGCTCGCCTGCCATCTCAACGCCCGTAAACCCGGCGCCGACGACGAAGAAGGTGAGCAGACTCTTCCTCTTTGCCGCGTCCTTTTCCTTTACGGCGCGGCTGAACACGTCGACGATGTGGTGGCGGATTTTCAGCGCGTCCTCGTATGACCACAGCCCGAAGGTGTGCTCCATGGCCCCGGGCGTGCCGAAATACGTCGGCTTCGACCCGAGGGCGATGACGAGATAGTCGTACGGTATGTCCCCGTTTTCGCAGCGGACGGTCTTGCCCTCAAAATCGACGTCCTTGACCGTGTCCATCACGAGGTTGACGTTCCGCCCGGCGAAAATATCCTCCAGCTGGAAGCGGACGTGGTCTTCCTGCACGCGGTGCGCCGCGACCTCGTGCAGCTCCGTGAGCATGGTGTGGTATGGGTTTTTGTCGATGAGCGTGATGGAGACGTCCGCCTTCTTCAGGCGCTTGTAGAGCTTTTTTGCCGCGAGCACGCCGGCGTACCCCGCGCCCGCGATGACAATGCGTTTGCCCATAAGTCCCAACTCCTTTATCGTCTCTCTGCGTCGGCCGATGTTGACAATGTTTTTTCTTTCGCGGATAATAATTTTAATTCCACTTCCTGGAGCGAAAACATGAAAAAAGCCGTTATCGCCCTGCTTGCGGCCGCCGTCGCGGCCGCGCTTATCATTCCCGCGGCCCTGCGGCTGTCCGTGAGCTCAAGGCCCTACATCTCCGGCTCAAAATTTCTGCTCGATACGACGTGCGCCATCCGTCTTTACGATAAGCAGGATGAAAAGCTCCTCGACGAGGCCTTCAGCCTCATCGCCCGTTACGAGGCCCTCTGGAGCAAAACCATCCCGGAAAGCGACGTCTCCCGCATCAACGCGGCGGGGGGCGCGCCCGTCGAGGTGGACTCCGAGACGGTCGCCATCCTGAAACAGGCCAAGGAGTACAGCGCCCTGTCCGGCGGGCTGTTTGACGTGACCATCGGGGCGCTCACGCAGCTGTGGGACATCCTCGGCGAAAACCCGCGCGTGCCGGACAAGGCCGAAATCGAAAAGGCCCGCGAGACGGTCGATTACACCAAAATCCTCCTCGGTGACAGCACCGTGACGCTCCTTGACCCCGAAGCGCAGCTCGATTTGGGCGGCATCGCCAAGGGCTACATCGCCGACGCCGTGCGCGACTTCCTCGCAAACCGGGGCGTCGGGAGCGCCATCATCAACCTCGGCGGCAACGTCGTGGTCATCGGCTCCAATACGAACGGCAATCCCTGGACCGTCGGCATTCAGGCGCCGTTTGAGGAGGACGGCAAATACGTCGGGACGCTGCGCCTTACGGACAAATCCGTCGTCACGTCCGGCATCTACCGCCGCTACGCCGTTATAGACGGCGCGCTCTACACCCACATCATCGACCCGCGCACGGGATACCCGGTGGACAACGAGCTGGCCAGCGTGACCATCGTCTCCGAGCGCAGCCGCCAGGGGGACGGCATCGCCTCCGCCTGCCTGCTGCTGGGCCTTGAGGAAGGCAAGGCGCTCATCGAAAGGCTCGACGGCGTCTCCGCCGTCTTCGTCAAGAAGGACGGCACGGTCGTCTTAAGCGACGATTTCCCGGAGGACGTCGCGTTCGTCCCGGAGGGCAGCGGCCAATCTCCCGATTAGATTTCGCCTTGCGGCACATACTGCTGATAAAAATGGCGAAAAATGATAGTGAAAACAAGTCCTAAAATGTATTTTGGCTTATTCTAACACAAAACATGCACCAAGCCAACACTTAAGCGGCAAAAAGCGGAAAAAGAGGCGACACAATCATGAGACGGACAAAAATCATCGCGACGCTCGGCCCCGCGGCGGACAGCGAGGAGGTCATCCGCGCCCTCCTTCTCGCGGGCGTGAGCGCCGTACGCTTAAACTTCTCCCACGGGACGCACGAGGAGCACCGCCGCACCCTCGAGACCTTCAAAAAAGTGCGCGCCGAGCTTGGGCTTTTCACCGCGTCCATCCTCGACACGAAGGGGCCTGAAATCCGCATCAGGACGTTTGAAGGCGGGCGGGCCGAGCTTGTCTGCGGGCAGACGTTCACGATTACGACGGAAAACATTGTCGGCACGAGCGAGCGCGTATCCACCACATATCCGGACCTGCACCGAGAGCTTAAGCCCGGCGACCGCGTGCTCATCGACGACGGCCTTATCGAGCTTGTCGTAAAGGAAATTGCCGGGCGGGACGTGCGCTGCGAAGTGATCAACGGCGGCGAGCTACGCGACAACAAGGGCGTGAACATCCCCGGCGTGCCCATCCGCATCTCGGCGCTCTCCGAGCGGGATATTAGCGACCTGCGCTTTGCCGTTGAAAACGACATGGACTTTATCGCCGCGTCCTTCATCCGAAGCCGCGCCGACGTGGAACAGGTGCGCCGGGTCCTAAAGGAGCTGGGCGGGGAGAAAATCCGCATCATCGCCAAGATTGAAAACCGCCAGGGCGTGGACAACATCGCCGAAATCATCGAGGCGGCCGACGCCGTCATGGTCGCCCGCGGCGACCTGGGCGTGGAAATGCCCTCGTACGAGGTGCCGATTATCCAGAAGCGGATTGTATCCGACTGCGTCGCGGCGGGCAAGCCCGTCATCGTCGCCACGCAGATGCTCGACTCGATGATGCGCAACCCGCGCCCGACGCGCGCCGAGGTCAGCGACGTGGCCAACGCCGTGTACGACGGCGCCGGCTGCGTGATGCTCTCGGGCGAGACGGCCTCCGGCAAATACCCGGTCGAGAGCGTCAAAACCATGGCCGAAACGCTCCTTGCCGCCGAGCGGTCCATCGACTACTGGGAGCGCTTCCGCGCCCGCGGCCTGTCGCGCCGCTGCAACTCGATTGACGACGCCATCACCAGCGCCTGCTGCACCACGGCCATGGAGCTGTGCGCTGCCGCCATCGTGACGGTCACGAACTCCGGCCACACCGCCCGCATGATCGCGCGCTTCCGCCCGGCCTGCCCGATTATCGCCCTGTCGGAGCACGAGATTGTCTGCCGGCAGCTGTCTCTCTCATGGGGCGTCGAGCCGCGCGCGTGCGCGCGCCTTGACTCGACGGACGCGCTGTTTGACGCCGGCGTGCGCGCCGCGCTGGAGTCGGGCATTGTGAAAAAGGGCGACACCGTCGTGCTCACGGCGGGCGTGCCGATCGGCCTGTCCGGCAGCACAAACCTCATCAAAGCGCAGGTTGTCTCGTAAGACTGAACGCAAAACAAAAACCGGCCTGTCCCACAGCAGGCCGGTTTCGTTTTTTCTTTTTTTCTTTTTATAGAGAGCGGAGCATCTCCAGCTCGTCGTCGTTGACAAGCTTGTTGGGATCGACAATCAGCACGATCCCCGACGCCGTCCTGCCGACCTCGCGCACGAACCTGTTGCCCTGCGCGCCGGCAATTCCCTGTATGGAACTGATGTTCTCCTCCGGAAGCGTGACGACTTCAGAGACGCCGTCAACGATCAGCCCAACGAGGACCGTATCCACAACCGTCACAATCACGCACGTTCTGTCGTCGTACGGGCGCGGCTCCATGCGAAACCGCAGCCTCACATCCATCAGCGGAATAATGTTGCCGCGCAGGTTGATGATGCCTCTGATATAGTCGGGCATTTCGGGCACTTCGGTATACTCCTGCATACCGATAATCTCGATGATATGGCTGATTTCAATGCCATACGTCTCCTTGCCCACGACAAACGTCATAAACATGTCTTTCTGCCCGTCGTTTAAGCTTGTTTCTGTAACCTCCGCCACCCCTGACCCTCCTTTTTTCGTCTAACGCGGTTCTCATTTAATATTTCGTCTCGTTTTTATCCCACTTTAATATTAAATGGCACTATCTGAGGATTCAAGGCTTTTTTATCGAATTTTGACGTTTTCTGTCACTTTCCCTGATAAGGCAAGCCGCTTTTTCGCCTCGCGGAGCAAAGCCTCTCTCCTGTTCTCGAGCGTCTCGTTGATGACCATGTCGAGCAGCGCTTCGAGCGTCTCGCCGATTGCCGGCCCGCGCTCAAAGCCGAGGGCGATTAAGTCGTCCCCGCGTATATCAAGGCCGGATACCGTGTAGCAGAGGTTTTCCCGCTCGATTTTTTCGAGGATCTGGCGGGCCGCTTCGAGGTTTTTCAGGCGCTTTTCCAGGTGTTCGGGGTTTTGTCCGAGGGCGTCGGCCCTTTTGACCTCGAGCAGCAGCTGAAAGCGCCTTTTTCCAATCTTCCGCAGCCGCCGGCGGATGATTTTCACCGTCGGGTCGAAGGGGATGTCGTGGTACTTCACAAGCGCGTAGACGTCGTCAATCGTGTCGTTGTCGAATTTCAGGCGGCGGAGGATCTGCCGCGCCTTTTCGGCGCCGCGGTCCGGGTGCCCGTAAAAGTGGCCGACGCCTTTGTTGTCCATCGCAAAGCACTCCGGCTTTGAAATGTCGTGCAACAGCATGGTCAGCCGCAAAACGGGCGTGCTTGCCACGGCTTCCACTGTCCTGAGCGTGTGCTCCCACACGTCGTAGACGTGGTAGGGGTTGTGCTGCTCAAAATCGAACATCGGCTCAATCTCCGGGATGAACACGGCGACAACGTCGCGAAACTCCCGGAGCACATCCGCCGCGCGCGGGCCTGCAAGCAGCTTTTTAAGCTCGGATTGTATCCGCTCGGCCGAGATATCGCGGAGCGTGTGCCGCAGCCTGTGCGCGGCCTGAGCCGTGCGCTCTTCGATGGTAAAGCCGAACACGGCCGCGATGCGCAGCGCGCGCAGGATGCGCAGTGCGTCTTCCGAAAAGCGCTCCTCCGGCTCGCCCACGCAGCGCAGCACCCCTTTTTCAAGGTCCTCGCGCCCGCCGAAGGGGTCGATAAGCCCGCGCCGGTCGTTATACGCCATGGCGTTGATGGTGAAATCGCGGCGGGCAAGGTCCTCCCTGAGGCTGCGGACGAAGGTCACGCTGTCGGGGCGGCGCCTGTCGGAATACGGCCCGTCGACGCGGAAGGTCGTAATCTCATACGTCTTGTCCTCCACGACGGCGGTGAGCGTGCCGTGCCTGGCGCCCGTCTCAAGCAGCTTATACCCCCGCAGGCACCGCTTCATCTCCATCGGCCGCGCGGAGGTGCAGATATCCCAGTCGTGAACGGCGCGCCCCAACAGGCTGTCGCGCACGCAGCCGCCGACGAGATACGCCTCGAAGCCGCCGGCTTCGAGCCAGTCGATAATCTGCCGGACCTGTTCGGGCATTTCAATTGTCATTTGAATCCCCCCTCCGCAAAAAAGCGCGCCGCGGCGCTTTGCGGGCAAGTAATGGCGCCGCAGTATGAAGATAATATACCACAGCAGGCGGCGCCGCGCCAAGCGCGCGAAACGCTACTTTCAGTATTCCTGTTTTATCCAAAAATAATAATCCCCGGCAGGAGCAATTTTGGCGTTTCTATTATTGACGCTCCGGCGCGCCTTTGCTAGAATGTTGAACGGTAAACAGTTTGATGTCCAACAATATCTCAAGGAGGTATCCGGCATGCAAAGGCGCACACCGGTCGGCTCGGAAATACACGCTCTGTCGAACCTGCTCAGGCGCAGGGTGGAAAACACGAAGCCGATGAAGTATGTTGCGCAGATCACCGGAGCCAACGGCTGGATCATCGGCCACCTCGCCTTAAACCGCGACCGCGACATCTTCCAGCGCGACATTGAAAAGCGCTTTTCCATCACGCGGTCCACGGCGTCGAAAGTGCTCACGCGCATGGAGCAAAAGGGGCTTATCATGCGGCAGAGCGTCGACTACGACCAGCGGCTGAAGAAAATCGTGCTCACCGATAAAGCGCTGGCCCTGCACGAGGCGATTATCCGCGAGCTGGACAACATGGAGGCCGACCTTCTGCGCGGCTTTTCGGAGGAAGAAATCGACCAGCTCTACAACTTCATCGCGCGGCTGAAAAAGAACATCTCGTCGTAAAAGACGCCATCGCGCCGCGCCGGGCCGGCCGCGAAGCCGGCTAAGCGGCCCGTTAAGCTTACTGCTTTGTAAAAAACAATCTTGTTCATATAGGAGGAACCCGCCCTAATGATCAGGCAGCTTGCACGCAGTGTCCGCGAGTACAAGTGGTACGCCATCCTCACGCCGGTCTTCGTGCTTATGGAAGTGGTGCTGGAAGTCCTCATCCCTTACATCATGTCGCGCATCATCGACCACGGCGTGAGCGCAGGCGATATCAGCTACGTCCTGAAAATGGGAAGCGTACTCGTCGTCTGCGCGGTTTTATCCCTCGTAGCCGGCTACGCGGCCGGCCATACGTCCGCCGTCGCCGCGACGGGATTTGCCGCAAACCTCAGACACGACATCTTCACGAAAATCCAGACCTTCTCCTTCTCAAACATCGACAAATTCTCCACGTCGAGCATCGTCACGCGCTCGACGACGGACGTCGCCAACCTCCAGATGGCGTTCATGATGCTCATCCGCATGGCGTCGCGCGCCCCGTTTCTGCTCATCTCGTCCCTCGTCGCGTCGTTTTCCATCAGCGCGCGCCTGTCGCTCATCTTCATCTGCATGATACCCATCCTCCTCGGGGGACTGCTCTTTATCATCTACAAGACGCACCCGATCTTCAAGCGGATTTTCCATACGTACGACAAGCTCAACCGCGTCGTTGAGGAAAACGTCCGCGGCATCCGCGTGGTCAAATCGTTCGTCCGCGAAAAATTTGAAATATCCAAGTTCAAGGAAATTTCAAGCCGGATTTTCTTTGACTTTCGGAGAGCCGAGCGCATCAACGCCTTCAACGCGCCCCTCATGCAGACGTGCACCTACGCGACGATGCTTCTCATCTCCTGGTTTGGCGCGCGGGCGATTGTGGCCAGCGGCAACAACCCGGACATCGGCCTGTCGACCGGGGGGCTGATGAGCCTTATCACCTACACCATGTCCATCCTCTTCAGCCTCATGGCGCTGTCAATGCTGTTTATCATGATCATCATCTCCCGCGCCTCCGCCGAACGCGTGACGGAGCTTCTCAACGAGGAGAGCGACATTCAAAACGGGCCAAATCCCGTTTACACCGTCAAGGACGGCAGCATCGTCTTTGAAAACGTCTCCTTCTCGTATCACAAGGACAGCCCCAAGCCCGTCCTCAAGGACATTAACCTGACCATCAAAAGCGGCGAGACGCTGGGCATCATCGGCGGTACGGGCTCGTCGAAGTCGAGCCTCGTCCAGCTCATCCCGCGCCTGTACGACGTGACGGACGGGCGCGTGCTCGTCGGCGGCGTGGACGTGCGCGATTACGACATTGAGACGCTGCGGCAGGCCGTGGGCATGGTGCTGCAGAAAAACGAGCTGTTTGCCGGCACCATCGCCGAAAACCTGCGCTGGGGCGACCCGAACGCCACCGACGAGGAGCTTGTCGAGGCCTGCAAGGTCGCGCAGGCGCACGAGTTTATCGAGCGCTTTCCGGACAAATACAACACGTACATCGAACAGGGCGGCACGAACGTCTCCGGCGGCCAGAAGCAGCGCCTGTGCATCGCCCGCGCGCTGCTGAAAAAGCCGAAAATCCTCATTCTGGACGACTCGACCAGCGCCGTGGACACCAAGACGGACGCGCTCATCCGCAAGGCGTTCAGAAACCAGCTGCCCGAGACAACGAAAATCATCATCGCCCAGCGCATCTCCTCCGTGCAGGACGCCGACAAAATCGTCGTGCTCGACGAAGGCCGCATCACCGCCGTCGGCACGCACGAGGAGCTGCTCGAAAGGAGCGAAATCTACCGCGACGTATACGAGTCGCAGCTGAAGGGGGTTGGCATCGGTGGCTAACGCGAAAGCGATGCCGGTAAATGAAAACGGGAACCGCCGGTTCCGCAAGGATACGCTCAAGCGCCTGCTCCGCTACATTTTCCGCTACAGGGCGCGCGCCGTCGTCGTCGTGCTCTTCATCATCGTCAGCTCCGCAACGGGCGCGCTCGCCTCGCTCTTTCTCCGGCGGCTGATTGACGACTACATCGTCCCCCTTCTCGGCCAGTCAAACCCCGATTTCTCCGGGCTCGTCCGCATGCTCCTGACCATGGCGGGCATTTACCTTGTCGGCGTGTGCTGCACATACCTCTATAACTTCGTCATGTCGGGCATCGCGCAGGGCGTCCTGCGCGACATCCGCGACGATATGTTCTCCCGCATGCAGACGTTCCCCATCCGCTTCTTCGACCAAAACTCCTTCGGCGACATCATGAGCCGCTACACGAACGACGCCGACACGCTCCGCCAGCTCCTCACGCAGGCGATGCCGCAGCTGCTGGCCCAGACGATCTCCATCATCTCCATCCTCGTCGCGATGCTCACCACGAGCGTGTGGCTGACGCTTCTCGTCGTCGTCTACGTCGTCGCGCTGCGGAAAATCGTCGCCGTCGTCACGGCAAAAAGCCGGATGTACATGCGCCGCCAGCAAAAGCTTTTGGGTGAGCTCAACGGCTTCGTTGAAGAGATGATCAACGGCCAGAAAGTCATCAAGGTCTTCTGCCACGAAGAGCAGGCCATCCGGGACTTCGAGCAGCGCAACGAGGAGCTGCGCAAAAACGCCATGCTCGCAAGCCGCTACACGAACATCCTCATGCCCATCCTCGTCGCCCTCGGGTACCTCCTTTACGTGGTACTCACCATCGTCGGCTCCCTCATGGCCATCAACGGCGTGACGAACGTGAGCCTCACGGGCACAGGGCCGCTCACCCTCGGCATGATCGCCTCGTTCCTGCAGCTGTCGCGCAACTTCTCCGGCCCGATTTCCCACATGTCCCAGCAGCTCAACGCCATCGTCTCGGCCCTCGCGGGCGCCGAGCGCGTCTTTACGCTCATGGACGAACCGGGCGAAGAGGACGACGGCGCCGTCACGCTCGTGAACATCGCCTACGATAAGGACGGCCACATCGTCGAGTCGGAGCACCGCACGGGCCTGTGGGCGTGGAAAATCCCGGGCAAAACGGGGAACGCCCAGTACGTCCCGCTCCGCGGCGAGGTGCGCATCGAAAACGTCGACTTCGGGTACCTGCCCGGCACGACCGTCCTCCACGACGTGTCGTTTTACGCCAAGCCCGGCCAGAAGGTGGCCTTCGTCGGCGCGACGGGCGCGGGCAAGACGACGATTACAAACCTCCTCAACCGCTTCTACGACATCTCCAGCGGCACCATCACCTACGACGGCATCAACATCAAGGACATTAAAAAATCCGACCTGCGCCGCTCGCTCGGCATAGTTCTGCAGGACGTGAGCCTCTTTACCGGGACGGTCATGGAGAACATCCGCTACGGCCGCCTCGACGCGACGGACGAGGAGTGCATCGCCGCCGCGCAGCTGGCCAACGCCGACGGGTTCATCCGCTCCCTCCCCCACGGGTACGACACCGTCCTGGAGGGCGACGGCAGCGGCCTCTCGCAGGGCCAGCGTCAGCTGATCTCCATCGCGCGCGCCGCCGTGGCCGATCCCCCCGTCATGATTTTAGACGAGGCCACCTCCTCCATCGACACGCGCACCGAGGCGTACGTCCAGCGCGGCATGGACTCGCTGATGAAGGGGCGCACCGTCTTCGTCATCGCGCACCGCCTGTCGACCGTAAAAAACTCCAACGTCATCATCGTCATCGACCAGGGCCGCATCATCGAGCGCGGCAGCCACGACGAGCTCATCGAGCAGAAAGGCCGCTACTACCAGCTCTACACCGGCGCCTTCGAGCTCGAATAACATGGAAACAGCACGCCGCACGGAGAAATCCGTGCGGCGCGTTTTCTTCAGTCCCTGCGCAAACAGAATTTCTTCTGTACTTTTATACGCCTTCTTGCTATTATGCTATTGTAAGAAAAGAGCCACCTAACGGACGCGGCAAAAGACGACATGGCGGAGGTTATTGATGTGAGCACCTATATACCGGTCATCTTTCCTACCGTCGCAATCTTTCTCATCGGGCTGTTTTATATGTACTACATCCGCGCCGTCCTCCCCCGCGAGGGGACGACGGAGTGGATCACGCGCGCCGTCAAGCGCCCGCGCTTTACGATGTCCTTCCGCCTGCACAAGATGGAGCGGCGCGATATACTCCCCGTCGTGGTCATCACGCTCGCGTCCGCCTTCCTCGGCTTCTTTAAGCTCGGGGACACGCAAGCCCCCCAGAGCTTTCACCGCTTTACGGGCAACAATAAAACCGTCGTCATTTCGCTTGACGAACCAAGGGAAATCGGGAAACTCTATTACTACACCGGACTGTGGACAGGCTCCTACACGCTGGAGTTTTCGGAAGACGGCACGGTGTGGTTTGAGCCGCCGCCCTCGTCGGGGCAAAAGAACGTGATGAGCCAGCCCCACGGCGACCTGTTTAAGTGGCGCGAGGCGTATATATCGGGGCTGCCCGTAACGGCGCGGTATGTCCGCATCACGGCCTCCACGGCGCCCCTCGAGCTGGGGGAAATCGCCCTCTTTGGCGCGGACGGCGCCCTCATTCCGGCGGGCAAGCTCTCCTGCCCGGACGCGCCCGCCCTGCTCGACGAGCAGTCCCTCGTCCCGGACACGCCGACGTACCTTAACAGCATGTACTTCGACGAGATCTACCACGGCCGGACGGCGTATGAATTTCTCCACGGCATCAAAGCCTACGAGACGACGCACCCGCCTCTCGGCAAGCTCATCATCGCCGCCGGCATCGCCCTTTTCGGGATGACGCCCTTCGGCTGGCGCTTTATGGGGACGCTCTTCGGCGTGCTGATGGTGCCGATTTTCTACGTCTTCGTCAAAAACATGTTCGGCAAGACGCGCGTGGCCGTCTGCGGCACGCTGCTGTTTGCCTTCGATTTCATGCGCTTTACGCAGACCCGCATCGCCACGATCGACACCTACGGCGTCTTCTTCATCCTGCTGTCCTACCTGTTCATGTACCGCTACGTCACGCAGGAGGAGGACACGCCCTTTAAGAAAACGCTCGCGCCGCTGGCCCTGTCCGGCCTGTTCTTCGGCTTTGGCTGCGCGAGCAAGTGGATTGTCGTGTACGCCGGGCTCGGCCTTTTCGCCCTCTACCTCATCGCGCAGGTCCGGCGCATCGTGTACTACCGCAAAAACGACCTGCCGGGGCTTGGCGGCTATATCGTCAAAACGCTCCTTTTCTCCTTTATCTTCTATATCCTCATTCCCGCCGCCATCTACTGCCTGAGCTACATCCCTTACGCGTACGCATACGGGCTGCGGCTTAAAGACGGCATGCTGTGGAATAAGGATTTCTACCGCATGGTGTGGGACAACCAGCTGTATATGTTCCGCTACCACTCGCAGCTGAAGGACACGCACCCGTACCAGTCGAGCTGGTACCAGTGGATTGTGGACGGCCGCCCGATACTCTACTTCAGCAAGCTGTACAACGGCGGCGCCGTCAAGTCGGCTTTCGCCGCCTTCGGCAACCCCGCGCTCTGGTGGGGCGGGTTTGCGGCCATCATCGCCATGGCGGTGCACGCTGTGCGCCGGAAGGACGGCAAGGCGCTGTTTATCCTCATCGGCTACCTCTCGCAGCTTCTGCCGTGGGTCATCATCCCCCGCATCGTGTTCATCTACCACTACTTCCCGAGCACGCTGTTTCTGGCCCTCGCGATGGCGTACGTCTTCAACACCATCTTCGAGCGCGGGTACGGGCGCTGCCGCCGCATTGTCTACGGCTACACCGCCGCGACGGTGTTCCTGTTCGTGATGTTCTACCCCGTTTTGTCGGGCGAGCCCGTCCCCACCTTCTACACGACATACTTCCTGTGCTGGTTCCCCGGCGCATGGCCATTTTATTAAGTTTAAGTTTTTTCGGAGGAATTGTCTTATGCTTGCAATTGGAAGCGATCACGGCGGCTTTGAGCTCAAAAAGGCGCTGATGGACGTCCTGACGAAACAGGGCGTTGAGTTTAAGGATTTCGGCACGTATTCGCCGGACAGCTGCGATTACCCCAACATCGCCGGCGAAGTCTGCCGCGCCATCCTCTCCGGCGCGTGCGACAGGGGCGTGCTCATCTGCGGGACGGGCATCGGCATGTCCATGGCCGCAAACCGTTTCAGCGGCATCCGCGCGGCGCTGTGCTCGGACTGCTACTCGGCTGAGATGACCCGCCGCCACAACGACGCCAACGTCCTCGTGCTGGGCGGCCGCGTCATCGGCCCCGGGCTCGCGGAAAAGATACTCGAAATTTTCCTGAATACGCCCTTTGAAGGCGGCCGCCACGCGCGCCGCATCGGGATGCTCGACAGCATTGCCTCCTGCGAAAACACATGAAAAAGCGCGCGTACCCGCGGGTCTACCGGAGCTACAGGCCGCTGAAAATCCTGCTTAAAATCCTGCTGTGCCTCGTCATTGTCTTTGTCGTCGGCACCGTCGTGCTCTTTTTCGCCCTGCGGCGCTATATCCGCTACACGCCGGACGGCACGCTCTACCTCGAAATCCCATGGCTCGGCTACAACGTCTCCGAGCCGCCGGGCGGGGAAGCCGCGCCGGAAGGCGGCGTGCCTGAAGAGCCGGATACGGAAAATGCGCCGGAAAGCCGAGACACGGGCGCGGAAAACACGCCGGTAGGCGGTGCTTCGGCTGCGGAAAACGCGCCGGTAGGCGGCGATACGGCTGCGGAAAATTCACCGGCAGGCACTCAGGCCGGAGAGTAAAAGCGCTGTTTTAAGAGAAGCGGACAGGCGGGTTATACGAGCCGCAAGGCGCGCCGTTACGGCGCGCCTTTTCGCGCCCGGATTAAGCGCGCTTCGCGGCGGCGTCAAACATCCCGCGAACGGTACGCCTTGCACCACGTCAAAGCACTTAAAGAGCAAGCGGCACCCGCACTCTTTTCCCCACCGCCAAAACGCCCTGCGCGGGCGCTTTCCGCCGGACTGCGCGCACGCTCTTCGTGCGTTTTTACCGGCGCAACCACCCCCGCCAAAACGGCCCCTGCCGCGGCGCACAGCGCTTTCGTTCATTCTTCCCCAGCCCAGCCCCCGCCCCGCTCATGCGGGTAAGTCCCCCGGCCAAATATCAAAACACCCCGCTCAGGGCGGGGTGTTTTCGTTTGCGCTTTGGCGCGCTCACAAAAAATTTGTCGTGCGGCGGCGCGCATCCTCAGTTTCACGTCGGCGGCGCCGGGGTTGAAGCGGCGAAAAATTACAATTTGTAATATCCATCCCGGCGCTTTCACGCGCGCGCCGTCTCCGCCGATTTCATTTCGAAAAGCCACAGATTTGTGAAAATCTGGGTACAAATGCGCGTCAAAATCCGCTCCGGGCGGCGCGGAATTTTCCATCTTTTAGGTAAAATTTTTAGTCGTTTATATACTTTTCCGGCCCGTTTGAGCCTTGATTTTTAATTAAATTTTACCAAACTTTAGCACGTTCGACAGGATTGGTGTTTCTTTTTGTAAACGTTTGGTCTATAATAGCATGAAGAATTTGCAGCTTTTGTAACATATTGTTACCATCAGGTGGGATAGGGAATGGCACTAAAGATACTGCACACGGCGGACCTGCATCTCGACTCTCCGTTTGAAGCGCTGTCCCCCGAGAAAGCGGCAACGCGGCGTCAGGAACAGCGCGCGCTCCTCGACCGGCTCGCGGCTATCGTCAACGAGGAAGGCGTCGACGTCGTCCTCATGGCGGGCGACCTGCTCGACAGCGCCCACTCCTACCGCGAGACGCACGAATCGCTTCTCCTGTGTCTGTCCAGAATGAACGCGCGGGTGTTCATCTCCCCCGGCAACCACGACTACTACACGCCAAAATCCCCCTACGCCTTTCTGAAGTTCCCCGAGAACGTACATATCTTCAAAACGCCGAACATCACGTCCGTCGAGCTGCCCGAGCTGGGCTGCCGCATCTTCGGCGCCGGTTTCGGCGGGCGGCAAAGCGGGCCGCTCCTGCAGGGCTTTTCCGCCCCGCGAGACGAGCTTATTAACATCATGGTTATCCACGGCGAGCTTGCCGGCGACCAGTACAACCCCATCCGCGAACCGGAAATCGCCTCGTCCGGCCTTCACTACCTCGCCCTCGGCCACGTGCACGCCTTCAGCGGCGTGCGCCGCGCCGGCATGACGGTCTACGCCTACCCCGGCTGCCCCGAAGGGCGCGGGTTTGACGAGACGGGCGAAAAAGGCGTTCTCATCGGGACTGTCTCGCACGACGGGTGCGACCTTGCCTTCCGCCCCGTCGCCGCGCGGCAGTATAAAATTCTCCGTGTGGACTGCTCGGATTCAGTAAACCTCCTCGAAACCGTCCTGAGCAGCCTGCCCGGCGATACGGAAAACGACATCTACCGCATCGTCCTCACGGGGCGCACCCCAAGCCGCCCCGACACGGCGATGCTCAGCGACGCCCTCTCCAGCCGCTTCTTCCACCTGTCCGTCCTCGACGAGACGGTGCCCACCCGCGACATCTGGGACGGGGCGGGCGAAGACTCCCTGCGCGGGCTGTTCCTCGAGCGCTTGCGGCTAAAGTACGAGGCCGCGCGGGACGCCGGCGAGCGCGACGAAATCCTCCGCGCCGTCCGGTTCGGGCTGGCCGCGCTCGACAACATGGAGGAGGCGGCTATCTTATGATTATCCGGAAGATGACGGCCTCCTTCGGCCGGCTTGAAGACAGCACCCTCACCTTAAGCCCCGGCCTGAACCTCATCTGCGCGCCGAACGAGGCGGGAAAGAGCACGTGGTGCACCTTTATCCAGACGATGTTTTACGGCCTGCCCGCGTCCGAACGCGCGCGGGAAGGCTTCCTGCCCGTTAAAAAGCGGTTCGTCCCGTGGAGCGGCGCGCCCATGGGCGGCTCGATGGAGCTGTTGCTGGGCGACGGCCGCGCCATCACGCTCGAGCGCCGCTCGAGTGGGCGGCAGCCCATGCGGGACTTCGCCGCGTTCGTGACGGGGACAAGCATCCCCGTGCCGGAGCTCACGTCCGAAACAGTGGGCGAATCTCTCCTTGGCGTCCCGCGCGCCGTCTTCGAGCGCAGCGCGTTCATCGGGCAAAACTGCATCCGCGTCGACCACTCGGACGAGCTCGAGCGGCGCATCGCCGCCCTCGTCACGACGGGGGACGAGTCCTCCTCCTACAAAGCCGCCGACGCGGCCCTGCGCGCCTGGCAGCGCAAGCGCAATTACAAGGGCAGGGGCATCATCCCGCAGCTCGAGCGCGAGATTGCGTCCATCGACGAGACGCTCCGGCGCATCGAGGAGTGCCTCGAGCGCGCCGCGGCCCTCAAGGAGCAGGGCGAGGCCCTCACCGGCGAAATCGACGCGCTGGAACTAGAGCTCTCTGAGTGCGAGCAGTTCGAGCGCGAGTCCGCCCTGCGCCGCGCGAAAAGCGCCCTCGAAAAGGCCACGGAAAAGGCCGAGAAGCTTCGGGCGCAGCTTGAGAGCATCGGCAACCTTCCCGCCGAAGAGGACATTTCTTCCATATTTGCTGACTTAAAAGCGCTGGAAACGGTTAAAATGATGGAGGACGCGGAGCGCGCGCGCCTGGACGAGGCGGCGTCGGCGCTAAACGACGCGCGCGCCGCGCTTGAAAAATACCGCGCCGAGGACATCGAGCGCGATACGCCCCGCGCCGAAAAGCTCATGAAAATCCTCTCTCTGACAAAGCTCAAAAGCGCCCTGACTGGCTCTCTCGGCGCCGTCCTCGTCTTAGGCGGCCTTGTCGCCGCATTTCTGGAAGGCCCCGCGCGCATTGCCGGCTGCATCGCGGCTATCCTTGCCGCCGCGGCGCTCATTGTGCGGGCGGCCGTGTCGGTGAAAACACGCAAGGAACTTGACGACATCCTCGCCCGGCACAACGTGTCCGGCGTCGAGGCGTTTGCAGCGCTCAAAGCGGAAATCAGCGCCGCAAAAGCGCGCGTGCAGGAAGCCGAGCAGACCGTCTCCGCCCGCAAAAACTCATACGAATCGGCGGTAACGGCCGTTAAGTCCCACCGGGACCGCCTGGCCGAGGCGTTCCGCCGGTTCGGGCTTGGCGACACGCCCGAGGAGGCGCTGCGGACGCTCGCGGCCATCAAACGGCTGCAGACGGAAATCGAAGCGGCCGAAGCGGAAAAGGCGGCGGCTGAAAAGCTCTACGCCGCCGAAGCGGAAGCCCTGCCGCACGCGACGCTCAGGCCCGCGCCGGAACCCGCGCGCCCCCGCAACCTCGTCCAGACGGATCTGCGTGCGGCGCGCTTAAGGCAGAAAATGCTCGCCGAACAGGAAAACATCGCCCGCGGCGAAGCGCAGGCGCTCGGCGACCCCGTCGTGCTCGGCACGCGGCGCCTGGGCTGCATTGAAGCCCTCGCGGAGGCCAAGCGCGACTTTAACGCGCTGCAGCTGGCCATCGAGACGCTCGCCGAGGTCAACCACGAGCTTGAGACGCGCTTTTCCCCGCTCATCGGCTCTCTCGCGGGGGAAATCCTCTCGAAAATCACCGGCGGGCGCTACGAAAAGCTCGTGCTCGACCGCACCTTCTCCGCCCGCGCGAAAGCGGCGGGTGCGTCCACAAGCCGCGAAATCCCGTGGCTGAGCGCCGGGACGGTCGACCAGGTCTATCTGGCGCTGCGCCTTGCGGTCTGCCGCCTCGTCCTCCCGCAGGAGGACCCGGCGCCCCTCATCCTTGACGACGCACTCGCCAACTTCGACGATACGCGCATGGGCTACGCGCTCGACTACCTCCTGGAGCTCTCCAAAGAGCGGCAGATTCTCCTGTTTACCTGCCACGCCCGCGAGGCGGAGTATCTGAGCGGCCGCCCCGGCGTGAGCCTCGTTTCTCTTTCGTGACAATGGCGGCAAGGCTTAACAAGCGGCACTTCCGGAAGGGGAAGGCTTCCCCTGACCGTGTGCATAGAAACCACCTCCGCGCCGGTGGTTAAGGCGCGGAGCCGGACTCTCGCCCCGCGGGAGGCCGGCTTGGAGCGAAAGGAACGTATTTTCACCATGAAGAAAACAATTGCGTCAGGCCTTGTGGCAATTACCGTGCTGTCGTCGGCACTGGCCTTCTCGGCAGCCGCATCGGGCCCGACAGGCGGCGTGCCCATCTCGATTGACGGCGCCGCCCCTACGCAAAGCATCACCTCATTCATCCAAAACGGCACGACGTGGGTCTCCATCCGCGACTTCGCAAACGCGATGGGCACATGCACCGTTATATGGACCCCGTACACAGCCACGGTTATGGCGCCGGGCCTCACAATTTACGCGACGGCCGGCGAACAGTACATCATTGCCAACGGCCGCTACCTCTTCGTGCCGGACGGCTGCCAGCTTGTGGGCGGCTCCATGATGGTGCCCATCCGCGTCCTGGCTAAGGCATACGACGCGACGGTCTCATGGGACGAAGCGTCAAAGACCGTCCTTGTCACATCCGGCTCCGGCGCGATCGCGCCCGGCAGCGTCTTCTACAACGACAACGACGTCTACTGGCTGTCGCGCATTATCCACGCCGAGGCGCGGGGTGAAAGCCTTGCCGGCAAAATCGCCGTCGCCAACGTGGTGCTCAACCGCGTCGCCTCGCCAATGTACCCCAGCACGATCCGCGACGTCATCTTCGACAAGGCGCACGGCATCCAGTTCACGCCCGCCTACACGGGGGCCATCTACAACACGCCGGGCGAGGAGTCGGTCATCGCCGCGAAGATCGCGCTCGACGGGGGCAACACGGCCGGCAAAAGCCTCTTCTTCGCCAGCACGGCCAAATGCTGGGCCGCGAAGGCGCGCCCCTTTGAGATCACCATCGGCAACCACTACTTCTACGCCTGATATCTTAAGGCCAACTCAATGCCAATCCCCCTCTATACAAATCTCCGCCCCGTGCTTAGATTCGCGCGGGGCGGAGAATTTTCTTTTTCCTACTGCCCTGTTGTGAGCTTTTTCTTCATTTCAAAGAGGAGGTTGAGCGCCTCGATGGGCGTGATGGTGTTCAGGTCCGTTTTCTCAAGGAGGCGCATCGCCTCATACAGCCGCAGCTCCTCCATCGAAACCTGCCCCGTCTCGGGCGCTACCGCCTTCTTTTCCGCGCGGCCGCCCTTTTCCAGCTCCTCCAGGACGGCTTTGGCGCGGCGGATGACGCTGTCCGGCACGCCGGCAAGGCCGGCCACTTCGATGCCGTAGCTCTCGTCGGCGCCGCCCGGCACGATTTTGCGCAGGAAGATGAGGTCCCCGCCGCGCTTCTTGGCGGAGATGTTGTAGTTTTTCACGGCGGGAATCTCGCTCTCGAGCACCGTCAGCTCGTGGTAGTGGGTGGAAAAGAGCGTCTTGGCGCCGAGCTTTCTCCGGTCGGTGCAGTGCTCGATGACGGCGCGGGCGATGGCCATGCCGTCGTACGTGGACGTGCCGCGGCCGATTTCGTCGAGGATGATGAGGCTCTTTGACGTCGCCTGCGCGAGGATGTCCGCCACCTCCGTCATCTCCACCATGAAGGTGGACTTGCCGGCGGCCAGGTCATCCGACGCGCCGATGCGCGTGAACACGCGGTCCACAAGGCCGATGCGCGCGGACTTTGCCGGCACGAACGAGCCGATGTGCGCCATGAGGACAATGAGCGCCGTCTGGCGCATGTACGTCGATTTGCCCGCCATGTTCGGCCCCGTGATGATGAGCGTGCGCGCGCTGTCCATGTCCATGTACGTGTCGTTGGGGACGAAGAGCGTGTCCGTCTGCGTCAGCTCCACGACGGGGTGCCGCCCTTCCCGGATGTCGATGACGCCGCTTGAGTCAAGCTCCGGCTTGCAGTAATTCTGCCGCACGGCCGACTCCGCAAGTGCGCACAGCGCGTCCACCTCCGCGACAGTCCGGGAGGCGGCCTGTATGCGGGTGACGTTTTCGGCAAGGACAGAGCGCAGCTGGCAAAACAGCGCGTACTCGAGCGCCTCCACCCTGTCCTTGGCCGTCAGGAGCGTCGTCTCCAGCTCCTTGAGCTCCTGCGTGATGAACCGCTCGCAGTTGGCCAGCGTCTGCTTGCGGATGTAACGGTCCGGGACGTCGTCCGACTGCGAGCGCGGGATTTCAATGTAGTACCCGAACACCTTGTTGTACCCGACTTTGACCTTCTTGCCGGTCAGCTCCCGCTCCCTCGCCTCAATCGCGGCAAGCGCCCCCGTGCTGTCGGTGAGCAGGTACCGGAGCTTGTCAATCTCCTCGCTGACCCCGTCCCTTATCATGCCGCCCTCGCGGACGGAAAACGGCGGACTGTCGACAATAGTCCTGCCGATCCGCTCGGCGACGTCGGCTAAGTCGTCGATGGCCCGCAGCTCCGTCAAAAGCGGCGATTTCATCGTGCTTAAAAGCTCGAGGATGCGGGGCAGCTGGCGCAGCGACGTCTCGAGGGCTTTCATGTCGCGGGCGTTGCAGCTGCCGTAGACGATTTTCCCGATGAGCCGCTCGATATCCCCCACGTCGCGCAGCGTGCGGATAAGCTCCCCGCGCGCGACGGTGTTTGACACAAGCTCCTCCACCGCGTCAAGCCGCCGCGTGATTTTCGCGGCGGACACGAGCGGGCGCAAAACCCACGCCCGCAGAAGGCGGCGGCCCATCGGCGTTCTCGTCTTGTCGAGCACCCAGAGAAGGCTCCCCTTCTTCTCCCCCGTGCGCTGCGACGCGACAAGCTCGAGGTTCCGGATCGTCTGGTAGTCAAGCTCCATGTACGCCTTTTGCGTGTCGACGCGGAGGGTGTTGATATGGCCAAGCTCCGTTTTCTGCGTGTCCGTCATATAAGAAAGCAGGGCCCCCACGGCGCAGATGGCCGCGCGGGACTCCCCGATGCCGAGGCTCTCCGGCGTCCTGCCGCCAAACTGCCGCGCAATCAGCGCCACGGACGCGTCGTAGTCAAAACGTCCGTCGTCCTCCTCCACAAGGCAGGAGAGCCTGTCCCTGAGGAACATGACAAGGCCGCCGTGGCGCGCCGCGGCCGCGTTGCAGACGGCTTCGGCGGGCGCGTACGTCCCCAGGGCGTTGATGAGCGGGGCGACGTCCGATTGCATAAAGTAGGAAACGCAGATTTCCCCCGTCGACAGGTCGGCAAGGCAGCAGGCGTTCGAGGACCCGTCGAGGTAGATCGCCGCGAGGTAGTTTGACCGCCCCTCGTCGAGCATCGACGACTCGATGACGGTGCCCGGCGTGATGATGCGCACGATGTCCCGCTCCACGAGCCCCTTGGCCAGAGCCGGATCCTCCATCTGCTCGCAGATGGCGATTTTGTAGCCCTTCGCGATCAGGCGGGCGATATACCCCTCGGCGGAGTGGTACGGCACGCCGCACATGGGGATGCGCGCGTCCGGGTCTTCGGTGCGCCGGTCCCGGGAGGTGAGCGTCAGCTCCAGCTCCCGCGAGGCGGTTAGGGCGTCGTCCCCGAACATCTCGTAGAAATCGCCGAGGCGGAAAAAGAGGATGCAGTCGGGGTGCCGCTCCTTTATCGTGAAATACTGCTTCATCATGGGGGTCATGTCCGTGGCCATAACGCGTCCTCCGGCGAAAAATCAGTCAAAAATTGTCACTTCAGAGTATATCACACCCGCCCGCTTCAAACAACACGCGGCAGGGCGAATCACTTTGTCCCCGCGATTTTTCGTCTCGCATTACAAAATTGTATCGGGCACTTGAGCAAAACGACATCCTTTGATATACTTTTATAATATATAACTGAACTTTTCCGGCTTTGTGCTGCCAAATAACCAGGAAACCGTTACGATTTACGGCATATAACGGGGATTAAATTATGAAATTTGCTAAGTGGATCATAAATGGATACGATCGCAATGCCGCAGTGGCGCTCACGCGCTGCGGCATCAACCCGCTTGTTGCCGTTTTTCTCTCGGCCAGAGGGTACAGGACGTACGAAGCCGCCTGCGCGATTTTGGAAAACGACCTTTCGCTCGTGCTCGACCCGTTCCTGCTGCGCGACATGGACAAAGCCGTCGAGCGCATCCGCAGCGCGATTCAAAGCCGCGAGCGCGTGGCCATCTACGGCGACTACGACGTGGACGGCATGACGGCAAGCTGCCTGCTCGCGACGTTTTTCCGGTCGCACGGCGTTGAATATGAAATCTACATCCCCGAGCGGACGGAGGAGGGCTACGGCGTCAACACCGCCGCGCTCGATTACCTCAAAAGCCGCGGCGTGAGCCTCGTGGTCACCGTCGACAGCGGCATCACCGCCGTCGAAGAGTCGAAATACGCCCGCGAAATCGGGCTGGACCTGATTATAACGGACCACCACGAGTGCAAGCCGGCGCTGCCGGAGGCAATCGCCGTCGTCAACCCCAAGCGGCGCGACTGCCCCTACCCGAACAAGGGGCTGTCGGGCGTCGGCGTGGCGTTTAAGCTCGTGTGCGCCCTCGAGCGCAATAAGCCCATCGAAACGCTGTTTGAGCAGTACGGCGACTTCGTCGCCGTCGGCACCATAGCGGACGTCATGCCCGTCCTCGGCGAAAACCGCATCCTCATCCGCCGGGGGCTGGAGGCCCTCAACCGCAAAAGGCGCCCGGGCCTGAGGAGCCTTATCCGCGAAGCGTGCATCGAGCGGCGGGACATCACCGTGCCGATGATCGGGTTTGTCCTCGCCCCGCGCCTGAACGCCGCCGGGCGGATGGGCAGAACGTCGCTGACCATCGACCTGCTCCTCACGGAAGACGACGCGGAGGCCGCCGCCCTCACGCAGGAGCTGTGCACGCTCAACGCCGAGCGCAAGCAGGTGGAGACGGCGATCTTTGAGGAAGCGCAGGCGCACCTGATGAAAAACCTCCCGAAGGGCCCGATTGTGCTCGCCGGCCGCGGGTGGTATCAGGGCGTGATGGGCATCGTCGCCGCGCGGATTACGGAGCAGTTTTATTTCCCGTCCGTCGTCATCAGCATCGGCGAGGACGGAATCGGCCGCGGGTCCTGCCGGAGCTTCAGCGGGTTCCGCATCTACTCGGCGCTGGAAAAGTGCAGCGACCTGCTCATCAACTACGGCGGCCACGAGATGGCCGCGGGCATCACCATTCTGGAAGAAAACATTGACGCGTTCCGCGAGCGTCTTAACAAGCTGTATCATGAGGAGATAAAAATCCCGCCCGTCCCCACGCTCCTCGTCGATTTTGAAGTGATAAAGCCGGAGCTGCTGTCTCTGGAAAACGTCGCCGCGCTTGAGCGCACGGAGCCGTACGGCAACGGCCTCGTCCCGCCGTTTCTGTGCATGCGCGACGTGTTCCTCAACTCCGTCGTCCCCGTCGGCGGGGGGCGGCACACAAAGCTGCGCGTGACCAAGCTCGGCAGGACGTTTGACTGCATCTGCTTTAACTGGTCGGCCGAGGACCTCGGCGTCAAGGAGGGCGACCGGGTGGACATCGCCTTCGAGCCGCAGGTCAACGAGTACCGCTCCTGGCGCAACGTGCAGCTGAACATCCTCGATATTCGCCCACACTCGGAGTAGTTCCTATGACGGATGATTTGTTAAAGGAAAAGTACGAAAAATTTGAGGCCGTCGTCCTCGAAAACAACCCGACGGCAAACCTCGAGCGCATCCGCGCGGCCTATGAGTTTGCCCGGAACGCCCACAGCAGCCAGAAGCGCAAGGATGGCAGCCCCTACATCGTCCATCCCCTCGCCGCGGCTGAAATCGTGGCGGAAATGGGCCTGGACGAGGACGCGATCATGGCCGCGCTCCTGCACGACGTAGTGGAGGACACCAGCGCCACCCTCGAGGACATCTCCAAGCTGTTCGGCCCTTCCGTCGCCGCCATCGTCGACGGCGTGACGAAGCTCTCCCGCGTGCAGTACACGAGCAAGGAAGAGCAGCAGGTGGAGAACCTGCGCAAAATGCTCATGGCCATGGCCAAGGACATCCGCGTCATCATCATCAAGATGGCCGACCGGCTCCACAACATGCGCACGATGGAGTACCAGTCCGCCGAGAAGCAGGCCGAAAAGGCCCTCGAGACGATGGAAATCTACGCGCCGCTGGCCCACCGCCTCGGTATGCAGCGCATCAAGTGGGAGCTGGAGGACCGCTCCATCTATTACCTCGACCCCATCGGCTACGCGGAAATCCAGGAGGGCCTGGCGCGCATCCTCAAGGGAAACGAGGACTTCATCGAGCGCATCCAGGAGAAAATCTCCACGCGCCTGAAGGAGCTGGGCATCGAGTGCACCGTCTACGGGCGCATCAAGCACGTCTACAGCATCTACCGCAAGATGTACAGCCAGAACAAAACGCTCTCGGAGGTTCTGGACCTGTACGCCTTCCGCGTCATCGTGGGCGACGTCGCCGACTGCTACAACGTCCTCGGCTACATCCACGAGATGTTCCGCCCCCTCCCGGGCCACTTTAAGGACTATATCCGCACGCCCAAGCCCAATATGTACCAGTCCCTGCACACCACGGTGCTCGGCTCGGACGGCATCCCCTTCGAGGTGCAGATCCGGACGTGGGAAATGCACCACACCGCGGAATACGGCGTCGCCGCGCACTGGAAGTACAAGCAGGGCGTCAATAAAAAGACGGCCGACGAGGAGAAGTTCGCGTGGGTGCGCCGCCTGCTCGAGGCGCAGCAGGACGCCGACGCGCAGGACTTCGTGGAGAACCTCAAAATCGACATGTTCTCGGACGAAGTCTTCGTCTTCACGCCGAAGGGCGACGTCGTCAACCTCCCCGCGGGCGCGACGCCGATTGACTTTGCCTACAACATCCACTCGGACATCGGCAACCACATGATCGGCGCCATCGTCAACGGCCGCATCGTGCCCTACAACCACGTGCTGCAAAACGGCGACATCGTGGAGGTGCTCACCTCCAAGTCCGCCAAGGGCCCCAGCCGCGACTGGCTGGGCATCGTCAAGAGCCCCGTGGCGCGCAACAAAATCCGCCAGTGGTTTAAGAAGGAAAAGCGGGAGGAGAACATCGCCCACGGCAAGGCGGCTTTTGAGGCTGAGCTGCGCCGGGCCATGATCCCCATGAGCGAGATCACCCGGGAGGACGTGCTCCCCAAAATCCTCGCCCGGCTGAAGTTCCCCTCCTTAGACGAACTCTACGCCGCCATCGGCTACGGCGGCATGTCCGCCCAGAAGGCCGTCAACCGCATCCGGGACGAGCTGCGGACCATCGAGCGGTCGAAGAAGAAGGAAGAGGAAATCACCGCCCCGGCGGGCAAAAAGCTTAAACCCATCCACGGCATCCTCGTCGAGGGCATCGACAACTGCCTGGTGAAGTTTGCCCGGTGCTGCTCCCCCGTCCCCGGGGACCCGGCCATCGGGTACATCACAAGGGGCTTTGGCGTCTCGGTGCACCGGAAGGACTGCAAGAATTACCTCAAGTCCATCGCCGACCCCGAAGAGGCGGGCCGCTGGGTCAAGGTCACCTGGGCCAACTCCGAGTCCGACGTCTACGCCACGTCCCTGTTTATCACCACCAAGGAGCGCAGCGGCGTCGTGCTGGACATCACCATGATCCTCTCCGCGCTCAAGCTGAGGATGACGTCCCTCTCGGCCCGGGACGACAACGGCGTCACCCGCGTCTCCCTGGTCATCGAGGTGCACAACAGCACGGAGCTGGAAAACGCCATCGCCCGTCTGTCCACCATCGAGGGCTTCATCGACATCCGCCGGGGAGACGGATAACATAGAGAAAGGAAGAGACCCTTGCGCGCTGTCGTCACTCGCGTGGCGAAGGCCTCGGTGTCCGTGGACGGCGCGGAAGTCGCCGCCATCGGGCAGGGCCTTCTCGTTTTGCTGGGCGTCGGCCCCGATGACACGGAGGAAACCGCCGAGAAAATGGCGGACAAGGTCACGGGCCTTCGCATATTTGAAGATGAAAACGGAAAAATGAACTTAAATCTCGCCGCGGCGGGCGGCTCCCTCCTCGTCGTCTCGCAGTTTACGCTGTACGCCGACTTAAAAAGCCGCCGCCCCGGTTTTTCGCGCGCCGCGCCGCCCGACAAGGCCAAGGCGCTGTACGAGCATTTCGTGAGCGCGTGCCGCGCCGCCGGGTTTGAGACGAAAACCGGCGTCTTCGGCGCGCACATGGCCGTCTCGTCTGTCAACGACGGGCCGGTCACCATTCTGATCGACACGGACGCGCGCTGACGCGCCGTCCGAACAATTTGGGAGGCTTTTGAATATGCTGATTAAAACGCTCGTCGTCGGCCCCATTGACACAAACTGCTACATCGTCACCGACGAAAACATGCTCGAGTGCGCCGTCGTCGACCCCGGCGACGAGTCGAACGTCATCCTCGACTATGTTGAAGACAACAAGCTCAAGGTGCGCGCCATCTTCCTCACCCACGGCCACTTTGACCACACGATGGCCGCCCGCGCCGTCTCGGAGGCGACGGGCGCGCCCATCTACATCCACCGGCGCGACGCCGCGACGGCAGACCCCAGCCAGTTCCAGTTCCTCGCCGACGAAGACACAAACTTCTACGCCGAGGGGGACACCATCGTCGTCGGCTCCATGGCGTTTACCGTCCTGGAGACGCCGGGCCACTCGCCGGGCAGCGTCACGCTCCGGTGCGAAGACGTGCTCTTCACCGGCGACACGCTCTTCCGCAGCAGCGTCGGGCGCACGGACCTCGGCGGCGGCGACATCCACGCGCTCATGAGGTCGCTGGCGCGCCTTGCCGCCCTCGAAGGCAACTTCGAAGTCTACCCCGGCCACATGGACTCCACCACGCTCGACCGCGAGCGCCGCTTCAACGACTACGTCCTCTACGCCGTGGAGCAGTACCGCGCATGAAGCTTTTGCTGATCGGCCACGCGTACAAATACGCCGTCGAGCAGATTATGCTCTCGCTCTTTCCGGGCGAGCGCCCGGAATACGTTGAAAGCGCGAAGGAGCTTGTCGGCACGGCCGCGTCGGTGCGCCTCACGCGCTCCCGCGCGTTTGACACCGCGGCGACGCGCCTTTTCTATCGCGGCGAGGTTTTCACGGGCGTAGCCCGCCGGCGGCGCTGCGAGGGGGACGCGCTGGAAACCGACCGCGTTCTCCAGCGGCTCATCAAGACCTCCTTTTACCGCGCGGCGGTGCGCGCGACGGGCAAAAAGCCCGTCTGGGGCGCCCTCACCGGCATCCGCCCCGGCAAAATCGCCACGGCGCTCCTCGAGGCGGGGTGCAGCGAGAAAAAAGCCCTGAGCACGCTCGTCCGCGAATACTACCTCGCGCCGGACAGGGCCGCCCTCTGCCTCGACACGGCCCGCGCCGGTATGCGCGCGGAGCGGTCCCTTAGCGAGCGGGATATCGCGCTGTACGTCGGCATCCCCTTCTGCCCCACGCGCTGCGCCTACTGCAGCTTCGTCAGCCACAGCGTGGAAAAATCCATGGCGCTCATACCGCCCTTTCTGGAGGCCCTTCACCGGGAGATTGACGCCGCGGCGGACATCGTCCGGCATCTTGAGTTAAACGTCGCCTGCGTCTACATCGGCGGCGGCACGCCGACGACGCTCACGGCCGGGCAGCTTGAATCCCTGCTCAGCCATCTTGCCGGCGCGTTCAATTTATCCAAAACGCGCGAGTTTACCGTGGAAGCCGGCCGTCCGGACACGATTACGCCGGAAAAGCTCGCGGCCCTCAAAGCCCACGGCGTCGGGCGCGTGAGCGTCAACCCCCAGACGATGTGCGACGACGTCCTGCGCGCCATCGGGCGCCGCCACACGGCGGAGGAGACGGTCGCGGCCATGCGCCTTGTGCGCGATGCCGGCTTTGAGTGCGTGAACATGGACCTCATCGCGGGGCTGCCCGGCGACACAGCCGAGACGTTCCGCCGCTCGCTGGATACCGTCTTGTCCATGCGCCCGGAAAATATTACCGTCCACACCCTCTCCCGCAAAAAAGGCACGCGCATCACCCTCGACAACACGCCCATCCCGGGCGGGACGAAGTGGGCGCGATACTTGACTACGCGTCGCAGCGGCTGCGGGAGGAGGGCTACGGCCCGTACTACCTCTACCGCCAGAAGTACACCTCCGGCGGATTTGAAAACGTCGGCTGGAGCCTGCCCGGCTTTGACAGCCTCTACAACATCCTCATCATGGAGGAGCTGCGGACGGTGCTCGCCCTCGGCGGCGGCGGCGTGACGAAGCTCGTCGCCCCGAAAATCGGCCGCATCGAACGCATTTTCAACGCCAAATACCCGTACGAATATATCGCCGGCATCGACGGCCTGATTGCCAGGAAGGCCGGCGTTGAAGCGTTTTACGCGCGTTTTTTTGACGGCGCTTAAATGGCGCCTTAAGCGCGCTTACATAGAGAGAGGAGAGCCCCATGAGAGTCGAGCTTTCTGAAGTTGTCAGGAACTTAAAGGATAATCCCGCGGCTTTTGTGGCGGAGTGCGAAGCGCGGTATGCCGCGCAGGTTGACGCCGCCGCAAAGCAGATTATATACAACATCGACCACAACCACATCGTGCTGGTGTCCGGCCCGTCCGGCTCCAGCAAGACGACGACGTCCAAGCGCATCGCCGCGGCGCTGGGGCGCCTTTGCGTTACGGCGCATATCGTCTCGATGGACAATTACTACAAGACAATCGACCCGAAGGACTGCCCGCGCACGCCGGAGGGGGAGATTGACTATGAATCGCCCGACTGCCTCGACACCGAGCTGCTCAACCACCACTTCGACGTGCTCGAAGAGGGCGGGGAAATCCTCATCCCGCACTTTAACTTCACCTTCCAGCGGCGGGAGGAAGGCCGCGTCACGCCGATGCGCCTCGGGAGAAACGACATCGCCATCTTCGAGGGCATCCACGCCCTCAACCCCATCTTCACCAGCGCGCACCCCAATGCCCTCAAGCTGTTCGTCAGCCCCGAGACGGCCCTTTGCGACGGCGGCGAGGACGTCATCACGGGCGCCGATTTGCGGCTTGTCCGCCGCCTGATACGGGACGACTTCTTCCGCGGGGCCGACCCGGCCTTCACGCTCGGCATGTGGGACAACATCCGGCGCGGCGAAGCCCTGCACATCCTCCCCTATAGGCCGTCCGCGGACATCGTCATCGACACGGCGCTGCCCTACGAGCCGGCCGCTCTCATCCACTTTACGGGCCACCTGCTCGGCCGCGTCCCGGAGACGACGAAAAACTTCGGCCTGCTTCAAGACGCGCTGCGCGCCTTCCCTGCCTTCCCGCCGATTGACCTCGACCTCGTCCCGAGAGACTCCCTCCTGCGCGAGTTTATCGGCGGCAGCGTTTTCGAGTACTGACAGTTGTAAACTTTCCGTTTCGTCCGGCATGCTTTTCCTCTGATTATGGTATAATGCTTTATGAAACCCGCCGGCGGGCGATGTTTAAACTGTCGCGCGGCGGCTGCCTTGGCGGCTGCCGCCGGGAGGAATGAGCGAAGATGAACTTTTTCAGGCGTTTTATGATCGGCCGCTACGGGCCGGATCATCTCAATACAGCGCTTATCGTCCTGGCGATCGTGTTCGGCCTTATCGGGCGTCTCACGGGCCTGACGTCCTTTTTCGCGTTTTCCTATCTCCCTCTCTTCCTCGCGCTGTTTCGGATGCTCTCGCGCAATATTCCGGCGCGCCGCGCGGAAAATGACCGTTTCCTGCGCTACTACTGGCCGGTCCGCACGAAAATCGCAAACAGGGTGAAAACTCTCTCCATCCGCGTCAAGCAGCGCAAGACGCACAAGTTCTTCCGCTGCCCGAGCTGCAAAAACCTCCTGCGCATCCCGCGCGGCAAAGGGCGCGTGCAGGTCACCTGCCCGAAGTGCGGCGAGCGCTTCATCAAGAAAACATAGCTTTTTTCGCACGATAAACGGCATGCCCGGCAAGGCATGCCGTTTTGTTTTTTCACGGCCTGAAACACCGGCCCCGATTCGCTTCAAATTATGTACGCGCTGATATTTTTCCCGCGCACATAAGCTCTGCGCGGCCCGCCCGCGCGCCCGCAAAGCGGCCGCGCCTTTTTTCGCGGGCGTCTTCTGCGTTTAAGGCCCGCCACCGCCTGCTTCGCCGCCGAGGGCGTCAGGACACCCACCTGTACGCGACCTGCTGCGTCCTGCTCCGCTGGTACTCCCTGAACAGGCGGCGGAAGTCCGGCCGCCCGACGGTGTCGAGGAGGTACGCCTCCCGCCGCGCGCCGGCAAAGCGGTTTTGGTTGAGGGCCCGGACGATTTCGTCGATTGTGCGCCGCCCCATGCCGTGGCCGTAATACCGCCCGTTGCCGAGGTCGATGACGTTTTCGCCCTGCCACTCCGGCGTCTGCGGGTCCACGTCGGGATTGGTGATGTACCGCCTGTCGCCGGGCAGGTACGTTTTCGTCTTTTGCATCCGCCCCGTCATGGAAAGCTCCGCGGGCAGGTAGCGCCAGTTCATCAGGTATATCGTGCTAAACATCTTATTGAACGCCTCGTCCCCGAACACGTCGAGCAGCGCCTTGAAGTAGACAATCGGCATCGCGGTGGCGCACTCCGTCCCGTACAGGCGGCCGTTTTTGAAGATGTCGCGGATGGCGTCGGACGCTTTCACGCCCGTCTTGAGCAGGAAGCCGCCGTCGCTCCGGCGCGTCCAGTAGTCGGGGTTGGCGTAGGACTTGCTGAACACCGCGAAGCGCAGCCCGCTGCGGGAGAGATCCTCCGCCGCCTTGACGATGGCGTTGCGCAGCTCCAGCTCGAATTTCAGCTCGTCGAGGGAGCCGTAGCGCAGCGTCTCTTCGCTCTTTTGCATGATCTCCAGCGCCTTGCGCTGGATGCTGCCGGCCGGGTACTGCTGCAAAAAGGCGGCGTCAATCGGCTTATTGTCCACAAGCAGCATTTACATCACCTCAAATCCCTTCCGCGCCGCCATCACCTGCTGCGCCGCGCCGAGATGCCGCCACTGCTCCCACGCCTCCCTGTCCCGCTGCCTGAGGGCGCAGGAGTAGGACGCGAGGAGGCTTCGCTCCTCCTCGGGAAGCGCGCGAAACTGGGCGAGCAGGGCGTATTCCTCATCCGTCAGGGGGGTCAGGGGCGTCCGGCCTTTCGGGGAGATGGGCTTGTCGAGGTATTTGGCCTCCTCGTCGAAGTCCACGAACACCGGCGCGCTCGTCTGCTGGAAATGCTCGCCCGTTATGTACAGGTACGGGCCGTTTTCCTCTATCCAGCGCAAAACGGACTGGTACCGCTCCTGCGCCTCCAGGGCGTCCTGCGGCGCTTCCCCGCCGCCCGGCAAAAGCTGCGCCGCCAGCACAACGTCTTCCCTGTCGCGGGACAAAAGGTACTCCGCGATCGCGCGCAGCGCGGCGGGGTCTGCGCTGCGGTAGAGCGCCCAGACGAGGTCGTGGAAATTGCGCCCCTGACGCCGTCGCCTGAAAACAAGGTGCGCGATGGCGACGAGCACCTCCGCGTCGTCGTACTTTTCGATAAGCAGCGCCGCGACGTAGTCCATGACGGCGTCGAACAGCTCAAGGCGCACGCCGCGGGGGGACCAGTCCCTGCCCGTGTCGAACATCCAGCGCAGGGCGTTGTAATCTTCCTCCGAGCGCGCCTCGGGCGCAAGGAGCGTCTTGCCGTACGTTTTTCTGAGCTTGCGGCGGGTGACGTCGCAGGCGATTTTGTTGCGGGGGCTGAGGAGGCTGTCGAGCCCGAGGGCGTCGATTTCCGGCAGGAGCATCCAGAGGACGGGATAGGGCGTGTTCTCGTCGTTGAGGAGCGCGGCGGCCTGGCCGCGGTCTTTCGCCGCGGTGCTGTAAAAAGTCCTTTTCAGCGCGTCGCCGCCCCGCGTGTTGAGGATCCGGCCAAGGACGCCCGCGTTTTGACCGTTCATCCGGCTTATCACCTTCCTTGGGAATAAATTCGCGCGGTCAACATATCATATTGAGGCGGCGCGCGTTTTGTGCCCCGGGGATGCGATAATTCATTCCGCTCAAGGCGCCGCGGACGTCAGATGATACAATAAGAATGGGGATAATTCCTTGCGCTTTTGTCCGCCTCAAGGGGTTGACTCCCCCTACAAAGTGTGCTAATATAATACGCGCGGGGGAAATCCCCCGAAATTCAATATCGCGGAGTGGAGCAGTCCGGTAGCTCGTCGGGCTCATAACCCGAAGGTCGTAGGTTCAAATCCTGCCTCCGCAACCAAAAAAGTGCCGCTTTCATTGCGAAAGCGGCACTTTTTCTGTGTTTTTCTATTTTGGCATCAGGAAAAAATTCAGCTCCTGTTCACCCCGGCCTCAAACTTTAGGCTTTTTTAAGAGAACGCCGGCGAAAATGCCGGCGTTTTTTGTTTTGCAGCTGGCATGGAGCGTAGATAATTGCGGCAGTCGAGACCTGCGCGTCGGGCCGCTTTGAGATACTCACGAAATCTGCGCAAATGAAATATAGAAAGGCCGCCGTGAGCAGCTGTCATCGGCGGCTTTTTGCTGTTTTTTGATTATTCGCCTAACAGATCTGCTTTGTACTCCAACACCTTCAGACCTGCTGTACATGCGGGGCAGTCGCACCATTTTGCGCCTTTTGCCTTTATTTCTTTGGCGTGGGAAAGGATATTGCTCGCCGCTTCTTCGCCGAATTTCTTTTTCGCAAAATCGCTTGAGAAAAGATTGATGACGCTGTCAACATCCATAACGGCATCCTCAAGTTCGGCAACGTACTTTCTGGCAGCTTCCGCTTCTCTTTCTGTGCCGACTGCATCGAGCCACTGCTCGGCCGCAGCTCTTAACCCTTCGTAACAGTGTTGAGACAGCAATTCCTTAGTTCTTTCAATAATGATTTCTCGATTCGACATAAAATCACACCTTTCTTTATCCTGAGGTATCGTCTTGCCTTTTTCAACATCATAGCATAATAGACGCATTTTAGAAAGCAGAAGTGGTGTGGCTTCAAACCGGAGGAGTCCTGTACTTCCGAAGCAGCTATACACAGGGGATTCGAACCCCTGACCTTACAGACGCGAACCATATATTGACAAACGCAGAGGAAAAGTTATACTGTTGATATAATAACTGTTGCGCAGGCAACAGTTGCGGCTGAGATTATGGCTGCGGGGCTTTAATTATTGAAGGGAGGTTTTATTATAGACACCAACATTGAAGCTAAGCGCGCCGAACGCCGGCGGATGATGCTTGAGGAGTCGGTGTTCAAGGTGGTGCCGATCATAGCGCTGCCAATGGTCGTTTCAATGCTGATCGACGCGTTCTACAACCTCGCCGATACATATTTTGTCAGTCAGCTGGGCACTGCGGCAACCGCCGCGGTCGGTGTCAACAATTCTCTGATGCATTTTATCCGTGCGCTCGGCATGGGCTTCGGCATTGGCGCCGCGAGCTATTGCTCGCGTCTGCTCGGAGCCAAGCGCGGGGACGAGGCCTCGCGCGTCGCCTCGACAGCCGTGATAACCTCGATAGCCTTTGCCAGCGCCGTTGCGGCCATAGCGTTCGTCTTTCGCGGACCGCTCGTGACGCTGTTGGGAGCCACCGCGACCTCAAAGCCCTATTCGATCGATTACGCCACCTACATCCTGCTCGCCGTTCCGTTCACCGCCGGTGAGATAGGGCTGAGTCAGACTCTGCGCTCCGAGGGCAGCACCACCTATTCGATGATCGGCATGCTTTCGGGCTGCTGCATCAATCTCGCGCTCGACCCGCTTTTTATCTTTGTCTTCAAATGGGGCGTCGCGGGCGCCGCCGCGGCGACCGCTCTGTCCAAGGTCATCTCCTTCACCGTCCTGCTCACTCCATTCCTGCGCGGCAAGAGCCTTCTTCACATTTCTCCGAAGCTCTTTACGCCGAGAAAGGATATATATTTCGAGATCGCCCGAATGGGCATACCGACCTTCCTGCGCGCGTGCCTGATGAGCATCGCGAGCGTTGTGACGAACAATTACGCCGGCAGTTATAACGACTCCGTGCTCGCCGCCGTGTCGATCTCCAACCGCATCATGATGTTCGTCGGTTCGGTGGTCATTGGCTTCGGCCAGGGCTTCCAGCCCATCGCGGGCTACTGCTACGGAGCCAGGCGATATAAGCGCATCCGCAAAGCCTTCTGGGCGACGACACTCTTCGGCCTTGTGATATGCCTCGTCTTAGGCACCGCGCTTTATATCCTCGCTCCGCAGGTGGTGGGGAAATTTACCACGGACGACAGCGAGATTGTGCGCATCGGCGCATATATGGTCCGCGTTCAATGCCTCACGCTTGCGCCCCATGTCTGGGGCATGATCATCAACGGAGTGTTTCAGGGTCTCGGCAGGCCGGTCGGCGCAACGATACTCGGCCTGTCAAGACAGGTTATCTGCCTTATCCCGTGCATGATCATCCTCAACGCCTTGTTCGGAGTCGACGGCCTTATGAACGCTCAGGCGATCGCCGACTGCCTGACGATGTTCATCGCCGTGCCGCTGCTTATCTATATCCTCAATTTCCTCAAAAAGAAGGAAAAGGAGGACCCGCAGTGCGATGAGGAGGAGCCGGCCGAGCCCGAAGTGGCATTCGAACCGTTCGAGAGCTGAATCGGAACGGGGGGAAAGATATGCCGGAAAACAAATCGTCCCAGGATATCGCCCGAACGATATCCAGACTCGTACTTCAGCTGTATCGGCAGCGCAGGAACTATATGAACACAAAGCTTGCCGATACGGGGCTGAAGGGCCCGATGTATATACTGCTCATAACGCTCGACCATTTCCCCGGCTCGAACCAGGATTTCATGGCTCAGCACATCGGAATTGATAAAAGCGGTATAGCCCGCGCCGCGCGCGAGCTTGAGAAGCTCGGATACATCCGCCGCGAGATAGACGACGATAACCGCCGCCAGTACCGCATGTATCTCACCGATAAGGGCCGGGAGCTCTTGCCGGTCATCCGCGGCTACCTGAGCGAATGGGGAAGAATGCTCACAAAAGGCCTTAGCGAGCATCAGGTGCTCGAGGTCATCCGCCTCATGGAGCACATGGTCAAAAACGCCGAGCAATAAGGATTCGGCGCGAAATTACTGCCATATTTTGAAAACGAAAACGATGACTGAAAGAAACCCTGTAACCACAACGGTTACAGGGTTTTTCCCTTGTATTTTTATTCCTCCAGCTCCCAGCCCAGGCAGCGCTCAACCGCCCTGTGCCAGCGGCGGAGCTTCTTCATCCTCGTCTGCTCGTCCATCCGGGGATAGAATACCTTGTCGATGGTCTGCTGGTCTTTAATCTCCTGCCGGCTTTTCCAGACCCCCGCCGTCAGTCCCGCAAGCAGCGCCGCGCCGAGCGCCGTCGCTTCATGCGAGCGCGGCCTTATCACTTCCGCGTTTAAAATATCCGCCTGGAACTGCATTAAAAACGCGTCCCGGGAGGCCCCGCCGTCCACCTTCAGCGCTTTCAGCCTGACCCCGGTATCCTTTTCCATCGCGAAGAGCACGTCCGCGCTCTGATAGGCAATCGCTTCCTGCGCCGCGCGGATGATATGCTCGCGTTTCGTGCCCCTTGTGATGCCGAAAATGCCGCCGCGCGCGTACATATCCCAATACGGCGCGCCGATGCCCGTAAACGCGGGCACGACCACGACGCCCCCCGTATCCTCCACCTTTTGCGCGTAGTATTCCGCGTCGCGGCTTTCCGTAAAAAAGCGTATTTCGTCGCGCAGCCACTGAATGACCGCGCCGCCGACAAAGACGCTGCCCTCGAGGGCGTATTCGTAAGGCTCGCCTTCCAGCGTCGCCGCGACGGTTGTGAGCAGGCCGTTTTCGCTTGTCACGCGCTCGCCGCCCGTGTTCATGAGCAGGAAACAGCCTGTGCCGTACGTGTTTTTCGCTTCGCCCTTGTCAAAGCAGGCCTGCCCGAAGAGGGCCGACTGCTGGTCGCCCGCCACGCCGGCAATCGGAATCTGCTCTCCCGCCACATTGGCGTACCCGTAAAAGGCGCCCGAGGCTTTGACGGCCGGCAGCATCGCCCGCGGGATATCGAAGAGTTTCAGCAGGTCGTCATCCCAGTCCATCGCGGAAATGTTAAAAAGCATCGTCCGCGAAGCGTTTGTCACGTCCGTGACGTGGGACCTGCCGTCTGTCAGCTTCCAGATGAGCCAGCAGTCCACCGTGCCGAACAGCAGCTCGCCCCTTTCGGCGCGCTCCCGCGCCCCTTCGACATGGTCAAGTATCCATTTGATTTTGCTCGCGGAAAAATACGCGTCGGGAATGAGGCCTGTCTTTTCGCGCACCATCCGGGTTAAGCCGCGCGCTTTCAGCTCGTCGATCTGCGAAGAGGTGCGGCGGCATTGCCAGACGATGGCGTTGTAAACGGGCCTGCCCGTCGCCTTTTCCCAGACGACCGTCGTCTCCCGCTGATTTGTAATTCCGATCGCGGCAATCTCCTTCGGGGAGACGCCGCTTTTCGCGATTACTTCCATCATCGCGCCGTACTGAGTGGCCCAGATGTCGAGCGGATCATGCTCCACCCAGCCTTCCCTGGGGTAAATCTGCGGAAACTCGCGCGATATAACGGACAGGACGTTCTGCCCCTCGTCAACGAGCGCAGCGCGCGAAGAAGTCGTGCCCTGGTCCAGTGCCAATATGTATTTCATCTCATCTCTGCCCCTGTCATTATCAGATGGGAGTTTCTGCTAAGGTGTCGTTTAAGTCGCTTTGCTCGCGGCATCCGCGCCGCGCCCTCCGTCGGCGCGGCCGGCCCCCTAGCAATTATATCAGCGCTGAAGCAGGAGCTCAACTGATTTGCCGGTTTCTTGAAAAGATACCGGGCAAAAGATAATATAAAATGAACGCCGCATGCGAAAAACCGCTTTCCTCTGTTGAACTTATGAAATCTCTGGTATAATTCAGACACTGAGCCAGCGGCTTTTCGCATAAAAGGAGGACAGCCAATGCGCGTTGACGTGCAGTGCCATGTGTTTCCCGACGTGGTGGGCAAGTATTTTCTCGCAAATCCGTTTCCCAGGTGCGTGCGCCTGGAAGACGCGTATATGTTCGAGTTCGGTACGCAAAAGCTGATTATTCCCGATTTCCAGTACAGGCCGGAGACCCTTATTCAGATGATGGATAAGGGCGGCGTGGACATATCGGTCATCAGCTCCAACATCCCCGACCCGGGCTTTCTGCCCCCGGACAAGGCGGCGGCGCTTTGCGCGGAGGTCAACGAGGCGGTTTCGGCCATTGTGGAGAGATTTCCGGACCGATTTGCCGCGCTCGGGTTTATCCCCTGGAACAATCCGCAGGCCGCGCTGGAGGAAATCGGCAGGGTGAAGGCTTTCGGCATGAAGGGCGTGATGCTCTTTACCCGCAACGGCGACCTGCAGGTGGATGACAAGCGCCTCGAGCCCGTCTACGATAAATGCGAGGAGGAAGGCCTCCCGCTTTTCCTTCACCCCACGATACCGATGTGGTACGAAGCCATAAACGACTACGCGATGGTGACGACGGCCTCCTTTGTGATGGATACGGCGTTTGCGTTCATGCGCCTGTGCCACAGCGGCGTTCTCGACCGGCACCCGAAGCTGAAGGTCGTCATTCCCCACGCCGGCGGCGTTCTGCCGATTCTGGACGGCCGTTTGAGCTATACACCGCCCGCCGCCCGGCGTTTCATCGACCCGGACAAGAGGACTGTGATTGAAACGCTCTTCAGCGAGCAGACCTGGTTTGACCTGGCCAATCCCTCAAAGCATGTCCTGAAGTATTTCAGGGACTATATCGGGCTGGAGCGCGCCATGTACGGAACCGATTACCCGTTTGTCAATCAGGAGGACATGACCGCGCTGCTCGACGAAATGGACTTCACCGAAGAGGAGAAGGAGCGCGTCAACTGGAAAAACGCCGACCGGCTGTTTGGGCTCAATCTTTCAAGGTGATTTGTAAGCGGTGATAAAGACGCAAAGTCCTCGGACGTTTTCATAAGCCTTAAAACGAAAAATGTTGCAGGTTCAAATCCTGCCTCCGCAGAGCCAAACCTTCGCTTGAAAGCGGAGGTTTTGTTTTTACATAAGGCCGTGGTAATACTGACTGAAGATACAAATGTTAAAATAACGGAAAGCCCGCAAGCGGAATTGCCTGCGGGCTTTGCGCATATTTGTAACTTAGTTGACGAACTCGTCGTAGAACTCGTTGTAGATTTCCGGCAGAATGGCGGCCAGGTTCGTAAACTCCTTGATGTTGTGGTGCAAAAGCGCCTTGACGGGTTCGAGGGTCGGGAACTTCATGCCGTCGGGCAGCGCCTTGACCATCTTGCCGTTTTCGAGCTTGTAGCCGAAGAAGAAGCGGGTGCGGAGCTCGCAGCCGTTGGCGGTCGGCCGGAAGAAGTGGACCATGTTGCCCATGGCGGAGCAGACGATCGTGCCGTCGAACTTCTCATACTTTTCCTTGCTGAAGCCGATGTCAACGGGATTGGCGAACTTGATCTGGATGTGCTGCTTGCCCATGTTGCAGTCTTCTTCGATGTCATGGGTGGTGCCCCACAGGCGCTCTCTCAGTGAGAGGGACTTGTTGAGGGCAATCTCGGGGTTTAAGGTCTTGCAGTAGTAGTGCTGGTCACGGTTCCAGATTTTGTAGCGCATGGGCTCGATGGGGTGCCACGCAAACCAGAAATCGAACATTTCAACGGTGGCGCCGGGGAATTCGGTCAGGTTGGCCAGGATGGCGCAGCCGTCGGGGAGGTAGCCGTAGCCGAGCTCGATGGGCATATAGCCGGGCTCGAACAGGTTGTCAAGATGAAGCGGGCTCATTTCCTCGGGGAAGTCGACCGGGTCCTGCGTCATTTCGTATTTTTTGGGATCGGGCTCGGCCATTTCCCTTATGTAGTACTTATAAAGCGGGCCATTTCTTTCTTCTTCAGTTATCGGTACCATAGTTCCTTTTCCTTTCATATAAAAATTTTTAATATACTGTTTTACGAGCGGGTAAAACGCCTTACATTCCTATTCTAGGTTAATCTGGCACTAAATGCAATCTTTTTTAACCCTGTCATCACATCGATTACAGGGTTTCTTCTTTCACATTGAGAGATAACAGGCTCCAGTAATGCCATAAGCGGCTGGAAACGAAATCTTTTCGGCACGTTTCGACCTTATATGATATAATCAATCCAGGAAGAATTTACAAAAGGAGGGGCCTTTTATGAGCGGTCTGCGCAATGATTATTCGCCGCTTCTCAGTCTGGATGTTGACCTGCCGCCTATCGGAGTAAAATTTAGCTTTTTCAGGCCGAAAGACATCGAGCCGCTGGAAAAAATCGCGGAGATGTCTCTCTGCGAAATGCTGCGGCTGGCGCAGTCCAGGAACAAGCCTTTTTATTTTTCCAGAGAGAACGCGGAGACCTGCGTCGGCAAGATCATACTGGGAATGGAGTCCTTTACGGGCTTTGAAATGAGCGGCCAGATTGGCGAGCGCCTCGGCGTTTTTGAGGAGGCAAGGGCCAACAATAATCTCTATCAGTTCGTTCCCCGGATGGCAAAAGACACTGTCAACTACGTCCTGTTCAGCCCCGCCGACCAGCTGACCTTCGAGCCGGACGTCCTTGTCATCAGCGCCAAACCCGACACGGCGGAGATTGTGATGCGCGCGGTCACATACTCGACGGGTGAAATGTATAAATCCTCCTGCACCCCGGTCATGGGCTGCGCCTGGTTCCTCGTCTACCCATATATAAGCGGGGAGGTCAATTACATACTGCCTGCGTTTGTCCACGGCCCAAGGGGCAGGGAGCTCTGGCCCTCCGACACGGTGCTGATCAGCATCCCCTACCGCTGGATACCGACAGTCCTGACAAATCTTAAAAGGATGCGGCATCACCTGCCCTCGCACGAGAGCAAGCAGCAGTACTACGACGAGTTTAGCCAGATTCTGAAAGACTTAGCGGAGGAATCAAAAAACCCGTAAGGAGCAGGACTCAGACACAGCTTAAGCCGCGTTATCAATGCCGGAGGTGCCCGGTTCGTCTATGACGACTCAAGCATCAATTTCACCCTCTACTCCGTCTCCGCAGCCGGCACGCGCTCGCCGGCTGCACGGTTTTGTACAAGTTGCAAACATCCTCACAGCGCAAAGGCCGCATCCGGCATCAGTTTCCCAAACTGCCTCTTATACGCTTCCAAACGGACATAAAAGGAGTATAATAGGGGCACACCCAAACGATTCGGAGACGAACTGGCGCACATTATGTTTGGGTACAAAAGGCTTAAGGCAGTGCCCGCGGCAGATAATAAACTATAGCGGCACTGTGAATGTGGAGAGTATGACATGAAGCACAAGGTGGTTTTCAAAAGCATCGGGACGGTCTTATGCATCGAAGCGGCCAGCATGCTGCCCTCCCTCGTCGTCGCGCTGATCAATCACGAAAAAGCGGCCATTGCGTTTGCCTTATCCATTGGCATCATCGCCGCGATAGGGGCCGCGTTAATGCGTATCAAAACGCCCATATCGCGCATCTTCACGCGCGACGGCTTTGCCATCGTCTCCTTAAGCTGGATTCTTGTGACGCTCTTCGGCACGCTGCCTTTCCTGCTGAGCGGTTCGATTCCTTCCTTCATCGATGCGCTTTTTGAAACGGCATCCGGCTTTAGCACAACAGGCTCGAGCATTTTAACGGATGTCGAGGCTTTGCCGAAAAGCGTTTTGTTCTGGAGAAGCTCCACCCACTGGCTGGGCGGCATGGGCATCCTCGTGCTTATGATCGCCATATTGCCGTCTGTCAGCGCCAGCACCATCAACATCATGATTGCCGAATCGCCCGGCCCCGCCCCCGGCAAGGTCGTCCCCAAAATCCGCGAGACGGCCAAAATCCTTTACAGCATTTACATTTTCATGACGGCCGTCCTTGTCGTCCTGCTGCTCGCGGGCGGGATGCCGCTTTTTGACGCGCTCATCCACGCGTTCGGCACGGCCAGCACGGGCGGGTTCTCCAGCCGAAACGCCGGCGTGTCCGCATACAACAGCGTCTATATTGAAGCCGTCATCACAATCTTCATGTTTTTGTTCGGTGTCAGCTTCACCCTCTACTACATGATCCTCAAGCGCGACATTAAGTCCGTCCTGCGCGACGAAGAGCTGCGCTTTTATGTCGGCGTCGTCGCCGCCGCGATTGTGCTGATTGTGCTGAGCATAAACGGGACGGTATACCGCTCCCTGGGCGAGTCGGTCCGCTACGCGTCTTTCCAGGTCAGCTCCATTATCACCACGACGGGTTTCGCGACCGCCGACTTTAACGTCTGGCCGACATTCAGCCAGATTATTCTCATTTTGCTCATGTTCCTCGGCGCGTGCGCCGGCTCCACGGGCGGCGGCATCAAGTGCATCCGCGTCATCCTGCTCTTAAAAATCATCAAGCGGGAAATAGCCAAGCTCAATCACCCGAGGGCGGTCCAGACGGTGAGAATCAACGGGCGGAGGGTTGAAGAAGAGACCTTGTCCGGCGTGATGGCGTTTTTCTTCTTCTGGATGCTGATTATCGCCGCATCCAGCCTGCTCGTTTCACTGGAGGGGAAAGACCCTGTGACGTCGGTCACCGCCGTCATTGCCTCGATCAGCAACATCGGCCCGGGGCTGGGGCTCGTCGGCCCGATGGGAAATTACGCGGGATTGTCCGCGTTAAGCAAAGTCGTGCTGACGATCTGCATGCTCGTCGGAAGGCTGGAGATTTACCCGATTATGCTCCTTTGCCTGCCGTCGTTCTGGAAACGCAGCAGCATTTAGGGCGTAAGGCCGAAAGCGCTCCCGCCGCCGCCTGAAAAGGGGCAGCTTGGGGCTGTTCGCATGACCAAGAATAATGCGTACATCCCGTCCGCTGAATGTCGGCGCAAAAGCATCGCGCCGCCGCGCGGCTAAGCCCGGCAAAAAAGCCTTGAAATCTAAAAGATTTCAAGGCTTTTTCTTTTTTTTTTGAACGCCTGCCGGCAAGGCGCGCCTTATCGCGCGGCCTGCTCCCGCTCGATCTCTTTGTACCGTTCAATCTCAAACGCCAGCATAATGCTCATGCGCGTTTTGTATGAATCCAAATCAATGGAGGTTAAGTCCACGATTCTGCCGATGCGGTAGATGAGCGAATTGCGGTGGATATGCAGGGCTTTGGACGCCAAAATAAAGTTTCTTTCGCACTGAAGGTAAACCTCCAGCGTCCGGTACAGCTGCGTCCTGTTCTTCGCGTCATAGTCCCGCAGGACCCGCAGCGCCGGGTGCGTCAGCCCTGCCCTGTCGTTTTTGACAATCAGGGACAGGTAATACGGCAGGGCGGCGTTTTCAATCTCCCTGATGCGGCTGAGCCTGTCGTCCCCGAAATCCGAGGCGATAATCGCCAGCTCGTACTGCGCCCTTAAATCAAAGGCGTCGTAAAAAGCCGGGCTTTTGCCGCAAAAGCAGTCCGCCCTCTCCAGAAGCTGCAAAAGCGCCTCCTCAAAGGGCGCGGTGTCCATCATGTCGGCATTAAACACAATCACCAGGTTGTTTTCAAAGCGGACGGGGTAAGCCGCTCCCAGCCGCTCAAACTGTTCCATGGAAAACGAAAGCTGTATGCTGTCGGCCATGCCGCGGATGACGTAGACGAAAAGCCTGTCATCCCGCCGCCAACTCAGCGATTCGATCCGTATGTACCCGTCTTCTCCCCGCCGGCACGTCCCCTCAAGGATTTGCAGGAACACCCCCGCCTTATCCATCCGTTCCTTTTGATTCTGATGGCTCTCCAGCCAGCGCTCCACCAGGTCTCCGAGCTCGTCCTGAATATCCATCTCGCCGCGCGAAGGGATATCTCCCATCCTGTCGGTAATCAGCCACCCTCGGTGCTTCCCGCGGAAAAAGATGTTTCGGACGGCGCACCGGATGCCCGAATCCGGGACTTCGAGCATGTATGTATGCGGGTTGCTGACGCGGATATCCTTCCTGCGGTTGATCGCCTTAATCGAGCCGAGCGTTATGATATTGCGGCTGAGCAGGGACTTCGTATCAGGGTTATCGTCGCCCCAGCGCTCAAAGCCCGCCTGGGCGAGAACATAAAACGACGCGTCGGCCACGCAGACGGCGCGCCCCAGCACCGGCTGGCTCTCCCGCAGGATGTCGTCGAGCGTGCAGTCGTCCTTGGTTTTGTCTTTTATTCTGTCGGCCCAGCTGTTGTAGTAATCAAACGCGTCGAGAATTCTGTTGAGCACTTCGTCGATGTCGCCCGTCTCAAGCAGCATGATGTCGTGCGCGTTGGCGCATATCACCCGCCCGCTGATCCCGTCGATAAAATCCTCCGCTTTGCCGACGTAAACCGTCGAGCGCTCCATTTGAAGGCCCTCCGCGTACAGCCGCGCGTTCCGAAGCGTCCGGCTCCCCTCCTTGATTTCGAGCCTCGGGCGGTATTCTCTCAGCCAGTCGGCGAGAATCCACATGCTCAGCCTCATCGTCCCACGCCCTTCGTACTTTAAATACAAACTTAAAACGCAAGCAATTTTCACGTTTAAGCATACCATACGATGTTTTCGCGCGCAACCGACTATATAATGAATACGAAATAAATTGCCAAATAAAGGAGGCTGCGCGACATGACTTCCGCTGAAAAGCTCGACAGGATGTTCAGGCTCGAAAAGCCAAGGGACCGGACTGAAATCCCCGTTTTCCCGCATATCATCACATGGTGCGGCAAGGTAGCCGGAATCACGCAGGCGGAGATGATGGCCGACCACAGGAAGTGGCTGCAGGCGATGGAAAAGTGCTTTGAGGCCATCGGAAAGCCGGACGCCACCATGCCCCTGCCGCCGGCCGACACCGTTTTCAGCATGGGCCTTCTCGCCCGGCTGCCCGGCCGCGAGCTGGGGGACGACGAGCTATACCAGTTCATTGAAAAAGACTGGTTTTCCGGCGAGGACGAATACGACCGGATACTGGAGACGGGCTGGCAGAATTACACCATCATGCACCAGTGCCGCGTCCAGCAGCCGCCCGTCACAAACCCGCAGGAGATTTTCGCGCGCTTCGGCGAGGTCGGGGCGCACGGCGCGGAGGCGGCCATGTTCTTTTTGCAGAGAGGCGTCGAGCCGATCACACACGCCTCCGCGGCGCCGGTGTTTGACACGCTGTCCCTGATGCACTCTCTGGAGCCCTTCCTGATGGATCTCGTCCTGATTCCCGGGAAGGTCATGGACGTCGTCAACGCGGCGACGCCTTCGGTGATTGAGCAGGCCGTCGGGATGCTCAGGCAAGCCCACGGGACGCGGATTGCCATCTGGGCGATGCGCTCGAGCGCGACCTTCATTTCGCCCGCGATGTTTGAAGAGTACGCCTGGCCGCCGCTCAAAAAAATGATCGAGGCCTTCTGGGCCGCCGGCGCGGTCAGCGTGATCCATTGCGACGCCAACTGGCTGCCGATGCTGGGATACTTCCTGGAGCTTCCGAAGGGGTCCGTCCACTTTGAGCTCGACGGCGCCACGGATATTTTCAAAGCGTACGACATCGTCGGCGGCTGGCACTCCATGCGCGGCGACGTTCCGGCGGCCATGCTCGCTTACGGCACGCCGGATGAGGTGAGCGAATACTGCGAGAAGCTCGTCACGCAGCTGGGCATGAAAGGCGGCTTCATGCTCGGCTCGGGCTGCGAAGTGCCGCTGAATGCCAAGCTGGAAAACGTCAAGGCCTTGATGAACGCCGTAAAATAGCGTTTCAAGGGTCAGTCTTTCGCTCCAATACGTTCCGCCCTACATAAAGCTCCAAAGGAAAAGCCTTGAAATCGCGCGTTTCAAGGCTTTTCCATTGTACGCTGTTTTTGTGAGCAGGCTCATGTAAGGTAATTCCTGCCTGATACCGGGAACGTTCATCAGAGCTAAAGCGTCAAAACGTATCATATAGGAAATGAGGCGATGAGGTGAAGAGGCGGCTTATCACCTTTCTGGCCTGCGTCGTGCTCTTAGCGGCGGTGCTTCCCGTTACCGCGTCGGCCGATGTGGGGCCGAAACCGTCCGTCGTCATCGATTTCAGCGGGCTTTCTGGGCGGACGTATTATGTCACGCTCCTGTCCAGCACGAGCACGACGGGGCCGTTTAGCGCGCCGTCCATCGAAAAAAGCAGGTTCTATGACGAGGAGCACGCAGACTACCCCATCTATCTTAAATTCCTCGAATACCGCGACAAAGACGGGTACTATTTCCTGCAGTATTTCGAGAACTGTTCGGAAACGCACCAGTTTAGGTGGACGTATTACCCGCCGTCCAATTTTAAGATCCTGATATACTTCCCCGACGGGGATTTTTACGCCGTCAGCGCGGAGACATACGACCGGTACGCTTTTCACAGTTATTTCAGCGTCACTTTGGCGGAACCGGATTTGTCAAAGCCCGCGCGGGGCGACGCGATCACCTTCAGCGCCGTGAAAAGCTACGATTACGGCGGCGAGATCGCGCCGTTTGCCGCGCGCGCCGCTTTGACGATAGCCGTCGAGCTGCTCATCGCCCTGCTGTTTGCATTCCGGCAGAAAAAGCAGCTTATTCTTATCGCCGCCGTCAATCTTGTCACGCAGGCAGGCCTGAACGCCGCGCTGTTTTATGCAGACTACAAGTACGGCGGGCTCGCTTTCGCCCTCGCCTTCTGCCTGCTTGAGCTGCTTGTCTTTATCGTTGAAGCCGTCCTGTACGCGCTCTTCCTGCAGAAGATAAGCCGCGCGCCCGTGCCGAAATGGAAAGCCGTGGTCTACGCCCTTGCCGCCAACGCGGCATCCGTTTTGCTGGGACTGGGGCTTTCCAGAATCATCCCGAGTTTTTTCTAAACCTTCCCCCTGATGGAAATTGGCAAAAGAAAACGGCGAGCCCTGTGTGGCTCGCCGTTTGTATGCCCGAAAACCCCATATTGAAGCGCCGGTCAATCCGCAATTTCAAAGAACTTAATCACGAGCGCGCCGTTTTCGAAGTGCCCTTCGCCCCTAAACTGGTTGCAGTGCAGGTACGGGGCGAGCTTCTTGCTATCCGTTAAAAATGTGGGGATTGTCTTGAACGGCATGCTCTGGCTTTCAAAATAGCCGTTGTTTTCGACGAAAACGCGGCAGGGCTCGCCGTCCTTGTCCACGCAGTCGAGCATATAGCGCGCCGACATGTGGCGGACGCCGTTCTGGTTGACCCTCTGCGTGTCCACGCCGCCCGGCAGGACCTTCCCATTCAGAAGCTCGCCCGTCACCGTCCCGGTAAAGGGAATCATGACGGCTTCGCCGGCGGGCCCTTTCAGGTGGGAGACGGCCTGTTGGTCGATTTCAACATGCACTTTAAAAATCAGCTTGTCGGCCATGATACAACCTCCTCGTCTTCATTCCGCGGCTTATCCTCCATCAAGTAGGTTTTACCATTTTCCATGCCCGTGCTCAAACTCTTTTGGCGCCGATCAAAGGCAAACCTATCAGCTTAGAATAAGGCCTGCTGTCTTAATACAAAAGCCTTGAAACGAGGGGATTTCAAGGCTTTTTTACGCGGCTCTCAGCACCCCCGGGAGACGGAGTCCTTCTCAGATCCGGGCTCCCACGCCATGACGCAGTTTTTTTGGATTTTCGCCTTATAGAGCATATCGTCGGCCATTTTGAAAATGTCCTCGATGTTGTTTATAGCGCGCGCGCTGCCGCGCAGCGCCGCCACGCCGATGCTCACGGTAAAGCGGATTTCTTGCTTCCAGTAAACGACTTTCTGGCTTTCAATAATCGCGCGGACCTGTTCCGCCACCATTTTCGCTTCTTCCAGCGTCGCGTTCTTTAAGACGACGGCAAACTCCTCTCCCCCGATGCGCCCGGGAATATCGGTTTTCCTAAAACTGCTCCGTATGATATTCCCCATGTGGCGGATGACTTCGTCGCCCGCCGCGTGCCCGAACGTGTCGTTTATCGCCTTGAAATTGTCCACGTCCATAATCAGCAAGGCCAGCTCTTCGCCGCTTTCCTTCGCGCTCTCAAGCTCCTTCTGGACAAGGCTCATAAACTCCGCTCGGTTGTTCAGGCCGCTCAGGGAGTCCGTCGTCGCGAGAATTTTGAGCTTTTCCTGAATTCTTCTCTCCTCCGTCACGTCGCGGATGGACTTGAGCATCTTCGTGCCCTTGTCGTCGGGTTCCCCCAGCGGCAGCGCGTCGACTTTGAAAAACCGCTCCTCCCCATCGATCGTCAGGGAAAAATCGCGGCTGTTTTCACTGCTGAAGATTTCGTACAGTTCCGGCTTCTGGTCTAATATCTGCTCGATGGGGCAGGTGGCCAGAGGGATGTTGAGCGTCTCAAAAAAATCCTTGGCGGCCTTGTTGTAGTCGATGATTCTCCTGCCCGGGCCCAAAACCACCATGCCCTCGTGGTTTTTCTCGAAAATCGTCTCGCGCGCGAGCGTCCGGATCTCCAGAAAATCGTACCGGACTATGCCAAGCCCGATCGTAAACAGCGAGACGGGCATAAACACAGCGGAGTAATCGACGCTCAGCTCGTTAAAGAAGATAAGCACAAGCGCGATGCCGGCAAGCGGCAAAAGCGAGGCCAGAAGGAAAATCGAGAAATGGGACCGCGTAAAGCTCACCTTGTTTTTCTGGTACGCGGCGGAATAGATGACGACGGTCGCAATCAGGCACAGCTTGGTGTAGAGGATGTTGAAATAATACCAGGGCCCCCACTCCACATACAGGCCGCGGTACCCAAGCGTCTCGTAAACCCCCATGTTTGTATAGAAGAAGTGGTGCCACGGATTGGTCAGCCGCAGGACAAAGGTGACGACGGGGATGACAAACAGCAAAATCTCAAGCCGGATTTTGAGAGAAGCGTCCACTTTCGTGTAGTAGATCGACACCAAAAGCCACAGGACGGGGCCGAAAGGCAGCCCAAGGTATTGTATCTGGTTCCAAAAAGCCATATCTTCCAGTTTGCCGCTGTTTATAATCATCAAATATCCAAACAGGTAAAGGCTCACGCAAAGCGCCATGGCGGAAAACGCCTTCAGGTAGTTGCTTCGGCCCTTTGAAAAGAAATAGGCGGCAAACAGCAGCGCCAATATCACCGCAAAAAACAGGTAGAGGCTCAGCAGCTTCATCATAGCAATTCCTTCCGTCAAAACGATAAGTCCCCGAAGAATTTACACATTGTAATTATACAGACTAAGATAATAATTGCCAGGAAAATTTCCGTTATTCTTGCTTATTCCGCAATTTTTCACATTTTGCCGACAAAATCCGAGGCGTAATTTGCATTATGTCAACCGATTTCGTGCCGGCCCATGCGCTTTTGTCTCATTTCTTACAACAAGTTGTAATAACATGCCGCCCGCTCCAAAAGAGTAACGCGCCGCTAAAAAACGCGAAAAAGCCTTGTAACGTACTGTTACAAGGCTTTTTGCCTGATGCCGTTTGCGCCGCGGGGTAAACCGTCAACACGGCCTACCCTTTGAGCTTTTCGATTTCTTCCTCCACTTCCTCGGCGCCTTCCGCGTAGAACTTCTCCTCATCGGGGGCAAGCTCCTTAAGCAGCCTTAAGAACTCGCCGGCATGCACCCTTTCCTCGTCGGCGATGTCCTTGAGCACCTCAATGGCAAGCTCGTTGTCAATGGATTCGGCAAGCTGCATGTACAGCTGGATGGCCTCGTACTCGGCGGCAATCATAAACCGGATGGCGCGGATGAGTTCCTCATGGGTGAGCTTGCGCTCTTTTGCCAGGCCGGAAAAAGCGTTCCCAAATTCAGGCATGCTGTCTCTCTCCTTTGTACTTATGATGATAATTTTATTTTACCACGTTTTGCCGGAAATGTTTAACGGTTTTAAAAACTTATTTCCCACAGGCTGCCCGGGTCCGGCGCGCGCCTTAGGACTTCAGGCGTCCCGCTCCTTAAAAACCGTATCGCGTCCTCTTCGTCAAGCGGCCTGCTGATCAGGAAGCCCTGCACTTTGTCGCAGCCGTGCTTCCTGAGATACTGAAGCTGGCTTTCGTATTCGACGCCTTCGGCGATGGTAAACTGCCCGAGCTTGTGGGCGATGGAAATGATATCTCCGGTAATCGCACTGGCCCCGTCGGTGCTCAGCAGCCTGTCGATGAAATACTTGTCGATTTTCATGCAATCGACTGTGAGGCCCTTTTCCCGTGCCAGCGAGGAATGGCCTGTCCCGAAATCGTCTATGGCGATATACAGCCCCGCCTGACGCAGCTCCTTAAGGCTATTGTTGATGGCGTCGTAATCGGAAGCGAAGACCGACTCCGTTATCTCAAGGCAGAAGTTCCGCTCGTCCACCTGCGCGTCCCGGATAAGCTCAAGCAGCCTGCCTGTGAAATCAGGGCTGAGCAGCTGGATGACCGAGATGTTCACGGAAACGGTCACGTCGCTGTATCCGAGCGCCTTGAGCCGGCGCAGAAAGCGCAGGGCCTCTGCTATGACTTTTTCGCCAATCGGGAGGATGAGCTTTGTTTTCTCGGCGATGGGGATAAACTCCAGCGGCGACACGCCGCCGAGCTCTTCCGTCTTAAGCCTGGAGAGCGCCTCAAAGCCGAACAGCGCGTTCGTCTTCAGATTGAAAATCGGCTGGTACTGCAAAAACAGCCTGTCCTGCGTCTCCTCGCCCGCCGCGATGGCGCCGAGCGCTTTGACGATATCCCGCTCGCGGTTGACCATGGCCTCCAGCTCTTCGTTGTAAAAGCAGACGTCAAAGTCCTTCCCGGCTGTGCTGATGGCCTTCTCGGACGCAATCAGGACTCTCCTCAGCAGCGTATCGGTATCGGGCGCGCTCTCGCCGGGCTCGATTTCGAGGATGCCGATTCCGCCGCCGATGCGTTCCATCGCAAACAGCTTCCCGAGCGTGTCGGCGACAGTGCTCCCGAACCGGGCAAGCTCGTCCTTGTCCCTGTAGCCGACGAGATAGAAGATAAACCGGTGCTCGCTGGCCTGGAAGAGCCGGCGGCTTTCTGTGCTGTACGCCTCGAGGACTTCCGCCGCCTTCTTAATGAGGTTTTGCGAATACTGGAACCCGTAATTGGACATGAGCACCTGAACCATGCTCAGGTTGATGCCGACGAGGGCCCTTTTCGCCCATTTTTTCGAGGCGGCGTCCCGCTCGAGCAGCGTCACGAGGTATTCGCGGTTGTACAGGCCCGTCCACCTGTCGTGCTCGTTGTTGTACTTTAAAGCGTTTTCAATCGCCTTCCGGTCGGATATGTCGAGGACGATGCCCTCGAGCGCCTCCACTTCGCCTTGTTCGTTGTAAATCCCCTGCCCCATCTCGAGGACCCATTTCTTCTCGCCCGCGGCCGTGATAATCTCGTACTCATGCTTAAACGGGCGCCTTTGCGCGAGAATGCGCTCCCACTCGGCCCACAGCGCGTCGCGGTATTCGGGGGAGATGATGTCGTTATAGGACAGGTCCCTGTTGTGCAGCAGGCTCTCGGGGGGATACCCCGTCAGGCTCAGGCAGCCGTTGGAGACATACTGCATGGTCCAGTCGCGGTCGTAATTGCACCGGTACGCCAGCCCCGGCAGGTGCGAGAGCAAAACCGATTTGCTCCGCTCGCTCTCATGCAGCGCCCGCTCCATGCTTTTCCGCTCGGAGATGTCCTGTATGAGGCATATATGGCCGCACAGCTCTCCGTCCGGCATGGTAATCGGGTAGATAATCTTGTCCACCCAGACGACCGAGCCGTCGGGCCTTATATACCGCTTTTCTATGGAATACGAGTCAATCTGGCCCGATTGGAGCTTCTCAATGTGCCTGCGCTCTTCCTCAATGTCGTCCGGGTGCGTGATATCCTCCCAGCTTAAGTGCCGGAGCTCTTCCGCCGTTCTGCCCGTGATCTGTGCGTACATCCTGTTCATTTTGACGCTGCCTGCGCTGGGGCGGGCCGGATTGAAATGGTGGATGACGATGCCGATGGGGGCTTGGTTCATGATCATCTCGAACGTCATCACCTGTTCGCCCAGCTGCCGCTCAAGCGCCTGCTCGGCGCGCAGCAGGGCGATATGGACGTCAATCCGCGCCCTGAGCGAGTCCATCTGAATGGGCTTGCGGATATAGTCGACGGCGCCCATCTTCAGTCCCTTGATTTCGTTGTCCAGCTCGTTGTAATTGGTGAGGATAATCGTGCGCAGCCTGCTGTACCGCCTGCTCCTTTTCAGGGCTTCGAGCACCTGAAAGCCGTCCATTCGGGGCATATTCAGGTCGAGTATGAGCAGGTTGATCCCGTCGTGCTCCTCGAGAATGCGCATGGCTTCCAGACCGTCCTCGGCCGTGAGGATGCAGTAGTCGCTGAGCATCTGCTGGATGATCAGCCGGTCTGTCGCCGAGTCGTCAACCGCTAAAATCTTTATCTGCATCGTCAAGCCCCCTCTCTCCGTTTACTCCGCGAGTCTCTCCGATGTCTCCAGTTCCTTCAGCAGTTTTCTCAGCAGCGTTACGAACCTGTCCTTTAAGGGTAAAATGTCATCCCCCTTCCCGTTTTTCAGCGCTGTATACAGGGCCGCGGCCGTCTCGTGGAGGGCGCTCGCCCCGATGCTTCCGGAGCTGCTGGCGATTTTATGGACGATGTGCGCCGCGTCCGCGTATCTCCCTGCGCGGACGGCCTCCTCCAGCCTGTCGGGCGTTTCGCGGTTTTCGCCGAGGTATTCGCCGAGCACTTTGCGGTAGAGCTCTTCGTTTCCGCCCATGTTCCTAAGGCCCATCCCGCGGTCAAGAACGCTCCCGCCTGCCTTTTCGTGCCCGCTCTGGAGAAGGATTTCCTTTACCGTTTCAACAAAGCGCTCGGGATGAAACGGCTTGCTGATGTAGTGGTACATCCCGTACCGCTCGCATTTGTCCCGGACGCCCAGCACGACGTCCGCCGTCATGGCGACGATGGGCACGTCGGGGGAAATCTCCCGGATCTTCTCCGCCGCTTCGTATCCGTCCATGACGGGCATGTGAAGGTCCATCAAAATCAGGTCAATGACATCCCTGTTTTCCTGATACAGCTTTACGGCTTCCTCCCCGTCGCCGGCGATGATGGTGCCGGCGCCCACCTGCTCAAGCAGGGACTTTGCGACGAGCTGGTTTGTCTTGTTGTCCTCCGCGAGCAGGACGGTGCGCGGCTTTTCAAGCTTTGCCGGCTCTTTCTCCCCCTTCTCCGCGCGCCGGGAACAGCCGGAGACGGCCTTGAGGTTGAAGAGGTCGAGGACGGCGTTGAGCAGGATGGAGGGGATAATCGGCTTGCCGATGCCCATATCAATCCCGTGCTCGGCCAGCTGGTCGAACAGGTCTTCCCGCATCATGGGCAGGAGCATCATGATCTTTGGCATCTTTATGATTTTGCCGCTCCGGCGCAGCGCATCCACAAACTGAAAGCCGCCTTTGGAGGGCGTCTCGTAGTCGACGATAAGCAGGTCAAACGGCCGCGCGAACGTCCTCTCCGCCGCTTCGAGGATGCTCACGGCGCTCGTCTCCGAGCTTGTCAGCTCGCATTGCATCCCGAAGCTGCACAGGTAGCTCTCAATAAGGTTCATGTTCGCGCCTGTTTTTTCCAGCACGAGCGCGCGCAGCTCCCTAAACTGCCTGGCGGACAGGGCTTTTTTATAGACGTCTTCCTTCTCCCTGTCGACCGGAAGGGCAAGGCTCACAATCACCGTCGTCCCCTCGCCGGACGTGCTGAACACCTTGATCTCGCCGCCCATCATGTCGACGAAGCTCTTGACGATGGCCAGCCCCAGCCCGGAGCCCCCGAAGCGCCGGGTGATGCTGCTGTCTCCCTGTTCAAACGGCTTGAACAGCTTTTCAATCTGTTCTTCCGTCATGCCGATGCCCGTGTCCCTGACGGTGAAGGAGATGTGGTATGTATCGCTTTCCTTCGCGATGAGCCGGATATCGAGGGACACTTCCCCCTCCTGCGTGAATTTCACGGCGTTGCTCAGGACGTTGAGCAGAATCTGCTCGATGCGCTTGGCGTCCCCGAAAAACCAGTTGGGGACGTCCGGGTCTTTCGACAGGCGGAAACCGATTTTCTGCTCGTTAATCCGGTACGAGACGATATTGACGACGTCCTGGATGAGCTGGTCCATGCTGAAAGAGGCCGTCTCAATCTGAACCTTGCCCGCCTCGATTTTCGAAAAGTCGAGGATGTCGTTGATGATGCTGAGCATGATGCTCGCCGCCTGCATAATCCGGTCGATATACATGCGCTGCGTCAGGGTGGTCTCCGTTTTTTTCAGCAGGTACGACATCCCCGTGATGGCGCTCAGCGGCGTGCGGATTTCGTGGGACATCCTCGCTAAAAACTTCGACTTAAACGCGTTGGCCTCCTCGGCCTCCCGCTTGGCTTTTTCAAGGTCGGCCTGGATTTCCTTTCTCCGGCGGATTTCCCTTCTCAGCCGCGCGATCCAGAAAAACGACACGATCAACACGGCGGCAACAGCCGCGCCGACGCCAAGCACGACGCGGAGAATCGGCCCGTAGTTGACGTCCGCCTCGAGCGCCACCCACCTGTTGCTGATGGCGAGCTTCTCGCTCTCGTCGATGGACGCGAGCGCCTTGTTGATGATGCTGACAAGCTCCGGCCAGTCTTTCCGCACGGCAAAATGCAGGGAGTGGTGTTTTTCCGCCTCGAACGCCACAAAGCGGAGATTTGTCAGCCCGTTTGACCGGATCAGGTAATTCGTCGTGGCGAGGTTCCCGACAAACGCCCTCTCCTCGCCCGTCGCCACGGCGGTGAGCGCGGCCTCGACGGAATCGTAGAGGCTCAGGTTAATATGCTGGAAAGACAGCAGGTAGCTGTGATGCGAGCTGTTTCGCTGGACGGCGACGGCCTGTCCCGCCAGGTCGCCGATGCTGGAAATGGTGTCGGTGTCGCGGGTGACGATGACGCGCTTGTAAAAGTAATACGGTTCGGAAAAGAGGAAGCGCTGTTCCCTCTCGCTCGTTTTGCCGACGGCGGGCAAAACGTCGATTCCCCCATTGAGCGCCAAATCGTACGCCTCGGGCCACGTCAGGCCCCCCACGACCTCAAATTTCAGGCCTGTTTTTTCGCTGATGAGGGCGATGTAGTCCGCCGAAATTCCCTTGTACTCCCCGTTTTCGTCGATGAACTCAAACGGCACAAATCCCGGGTCGATGCCGACGCGGATGACGGGGTGCTTTTCCATGAACAGCAGCTCGACCTCGGTCCAGACGATGCCGTCGGCGGCGCCAAAGCCAGGCGGCGCGACAGCCGCCAGCAGGACAAGGGCAAGTATGGCGACGCAAAATCTCCCCGGCCTCATCTCCGTCTCCTTTCAACGCCGCTGCCGGATCTCCGGCCAAGTCCGCCCGGTATGATCAAACGATTCAGGTCACTTAAACTTTTCCAGCAAAATTTTCTTGCAACCAGTATGTCATATTTTGTCTAACCTGTCAATTAATGCTCGAATTATGATACATTCGGCCGCTTTTGGCGCGGGGATGCCCCCTCAAACTGACACATTAACGCGGTGAAACCTGTCTGTTTTTTGAGTCAATGGTACAATAATCCAGCTTGCGGACGCTTTGCTCAGAGTGTCATCCTGGAAAACGTGATTCATGAGACGCGAAAAGGCCAGCCCTTTCGGGCTGGCCTTTACTGCAGTGATGTTAAAAACGTATCGCTTGCTACTTTCCGGCCATTTGCTCCGGCAGCAACTCGTCTTCCGGCTCATCCGGCAGCGCGATGTGGGCCTTCCTGCGCTTGTGGCTGGCCAGGATGGTGATGCCCAGGATGAGGAGCAGCAGCAGCCCCTGGAAGGACTGGGAGTACTGCGTCTCCGAAAGGCCGATGAGCGCGAGGCCGTTGACGATAATCGTAATGGAAAAGCTCCCCAGAAGCACCTTGTAGAGCTTTGCTGAGTTGCCGCCCGTGACGAGGACGCCGCCGAGGAACACCGCCATGGCCACCTTCATCTCAAAGAAGACGCCCATCTGCTGGCTGGTGCCGCCCACGGACGTGAGGGAAAACAGCGCGGCAAACCCGGCCATAAGCCCGGACAGCCCAAAGGCGATAATTTTCATGAGCGTCACTGGCACGCCGACGAACTCGGCCGTCGTCTCGTTCTCGCCGATGGCCTTGCAGTATTTGCCCACTCTGGTGTACTCGAAGACGTACCACATGACGGCCACGATGACGAGGAACGCGGGGTAGCGGATATAGGGCTGGCTGAAAATCCGCATGGAGTCGGGGATGTACTGCGTGCCGATGTTCGTCTGGATGAAGTTGACGATGCCGCGCACGCCGATGAGCATGGCAATCGACTGCATGAAGGAGGGCACCTTAAACTTCGCCACGACGACGCCGTTGAACAGCCCGATAATCAGCCCCACAAGGAGCGCCACGGGGATGAGCAGCGGCCCGCCGAATGCGTTGGCCGCCCACGTCGCGATAACGCCCGACAGCGCGAGGTTGACGCCGACGGACAGGTCGATGCTCCCCATCGCCACCACGAAGAGCACACCGCAGCCGGAGATGATGGTCATGACGGACTGGTCGAGCATCATGTTCAGGCTGAAGGGCGAGAGCATCCTGCCCTGGCTTGTAATCTCAAAGAAGGCGAATATAACGACAAACGCCGCAAACGGAACAATATCCTGCAGGCCGATGTTTCTCTTCTTCATATCATCACTCCTATGACGGATTGTTCCGTAAAGTCTTCGTCACGCCGGATTGTGGCCGTGACTTTGCCGCCCTTCATGACGATAAGCCGGTCCGCCATTCCGAGGACCTCCGTCAGCTCGTCGGATATGAGGATGGTGGCGATGCCCTTCTTCTTGGCTTCCTTCATCAGGGAGTAGATGTACGCCTTGACGCCCACGTCCACGCCGCGGGTGGGGCAGTCGAGCACCAGCACCTTCGGCTCCTTCACGAGCCAGCGGCCGAGGTTGACCTTCTGCTTGTTGCCGCCGGAGAGGGCGTCCATGGGCTGGTAGATGTCCGTGCATTTAACCCGCATTTCCTTAACCATGTCGGACGCGAGCTTTTTGAGCTTCCTCGGGGCCAGATACCCCACCTTCCCCTCCAGGCGGATCAGGGACGGGAGATTGAAGTTGTCGAGGATGCTCGCGTGAATCATGAGCGCCTCGTTGTCGCGATCCTTCGGAACGTAGGCCATATTGCTCTTGAGCGCAACCGTGGCCTTTTCGATTTTTATCCCGTCGGTGTTCAGGGTGACGCTGCCGCCCGAGGGCTTTAACAGGCCGTAGACGGCCTTGCCCACCGCGTGGATGCCGGAGTCGGACAGGCCGCAAAAGCCCAGGATTTCGCCTTCGTGCACGTCAAAAGAGACGTTCTCAAACTCGCCGGGGACGGTGAGGTCCTTCACGCTCAGGACGACCTTCTCCTGATAGTCCGGCTTCATGTCGGCGCGGTAGTACTCGCCGCTGATGTCGCGGCCGACCATCATGCGCTTAATCTCGTCCGGCGTCGTCTCCCTCGAGATTACGTCGCCGACGACGGCGCCGTCCCGCAGAACGGTGATGGTGTCGGTAATCTGGATGAGCTCCTCCACGTCGTGGGTGATGACGATGACGGAGCGGCCCATCTCCTTGAGCTTGTTGATGATTTCGTAGAGCTTGTTGCGGTTGTTGAGGGAGAGGGACTGGGTGATTTCGTCCAGCAGCAGAAGCTGCGGGTCCACGGAGAGGGCGCGCGCGAGCTCGATGATTTTGCGCGCCTCGATCATCATCCCGTCAGTCAGCTTCCCGAGCGGGATCTTCGGCAGGCCCCATTTTTCAAAGACGGCCTCCGCGGCCTTGTTGAGCGCCTTGAGGCTGATGATGCCGTTTTTCGTAAACTGCCCCGTCCGCCCGAGGAAGACGTTCACGCCCGCCGGCAGGCTGCCGATGACGCCCAGCTCCTGCATGACCATCGCGATGCCGTGGTTGTTGGCGTCGACGGGGTTTTTGGGGTTGTAGGGCTCACCGTTTAGGAACATTTCGCCGGAGTCCCACGAGTAAAGTCCCGCAATCTGCGAAATGAGGGTGGACTTGCCGGAGCCGTTTTCCCCGATCAGCCCCTTGATTTCGCCTTTCTTTACGGTGAAGTTGATGTCCCGGTTGGCGTGGGTGGGGCCGAAGTACTTGTTGAGGCCGCGGACTTCGAGAATGTTTTCCGCGCTCATTTGACAACCCCCTTTATGCCGCGCTGCCCGAAGACGCCGAAGGCAATCAGGAAAGCGCCCAGGAAGGCCTCCTGCAGCGTGCCGGAGGGCACGCCCATAATGGTCAGCAGGTTAAACACAGCGTAGATGATGACGGCGCAGATCGGCACGGCGATGACGATGTTCAGGTGCTTTTGCATCACCTGCGCGAGCAGGACGATGGCAAGCGGCTGGAAGACCATGTTGATGCTCGTCAGGCCCGTTTTCACGAGCGTGCGGCCCGCGACGCTCTCCTGTACGATGGAAGCGATCCCGATGAAGATGCCGCAGATCAGGCCGACGCCGAGGAGCGTCTTGTTCACGTTGATGCCAAGCGCCTGCGCGACGTTTTTGTTGCCGCCCAGGGCGCGGATGTTCAGCCCGATCGTCGTCCTGTTGTAGATGAAATACGCCGCGGCCAGGCCCGCGAAAAGCAGGATGATGCTCCACGGCACCTGCCCCAGGATGCGCAGCCTCTTGTCCATTTCCGCGTAGATGAGGTCCGCCGTCGCGTCGCTGACTTTGAGGACGACGGCGATGGCCTCATAGACCATCGCGAGGCTGATACCGGCAATCCACGAGGGGATTTTCGTGTAGGCAAAGACGTTGAAGTTGATGAAAACAAGCAGCGTGCCGACGATAAGCCCGCCTAAAATCACGCCGGGATAGCCGTACCAGTTGCCGAAGATGCAGGTGGCAAACGACCCGAGCACCACTACCGCGCCGATGGACAGGTCCGTGTACCCGCAGGCAAACAGGAAGCACAGCCCCCACGCGACGAAGGAGGGCCAGACGATGTGGGAGATGATGACGAGAATATTTGTTAATTCAAGGAAACGGCCGCCCGTTAAGAAGTTGAAGACCACGGAGGCCGCCACAATCGCGGCAATCAGAATCAGCAGAAACACGAGCTGGCTCTGATGCTTTTCTTTTACAGGCACTTCGCTCTGTTGGCGTGTCTGCATAGGATGTTACCTCATTTTCTTCAGAAGATGGATGCGAAGAACTTCTCCCGAATATCCGGAACAGCCCTAAAAGCCCCGCCTTACGGCCGGGGCTTTATATGGGGCTGTTCCGGTCAAATGGCTATTTGCGGGTTTTCGCGCCATGCGCGCGTTTACTTCAGGCCGTGGGCATTGAGGAGGTCGTCCAGTGTCACGCCCTCGAGCAGCTCGGTGAAGTCCTTGTACGTGACATCCGGGTTGTACCGGTAGCAGAGGTTCTTGAGCATATCGTCGGTGAGCGGCTGGACGCCGTCCGTCGTGAAGATTTTCATATAGTCGTCGACGTTATCCTTGTCAACCTTGAAGGGGTGAACCTGCAGGTGCGGGGGCTTGCCGTTCTCGTCGAGAATCGGATGGCCGTCCAGGTAGTTCTGCAGCAGCGTCGGGGCAATCAGGGCGGGCAGGACGATGCCGTCGTTGCCGGCCTGGATGATGCCTTCCTTGATATACTCGGCCGAGGTCTTGTCAATGCAGGACATGTAGACCTTGATCTTGCCCTTCAGGCCCAGCTTGTCGATCGCGGAGAGGGAGCCGGGGATATAGTCGCCCACCATGGCGTACAGACAGTCGACGTCCTTGTAAGCCGAGAGCATGTCTTCCGCCTTCGTCGGGCACTCGGAAGCGTCGGTGCAGCGGGCCTCGTGGAGCACCTTGCCGCCGCCGGCCTCAAAGGCCTCTCTGAAGCCCTGCGAGCGCTGGTCCATGTTGTTGTCGCCGATGTTGCCGCCGATGATGACAGCCGTCTTGCAGCCGTCGGCCAGGGCCATCTGGGCGATTTCGCGGCCGTCGCGAACCATGTCAAGGTCGATGCAGCCGACATAGTAGGGGTTGTTTTCGATCAGCTTGTCGCGGTCCGGCTTCTCGCCGATGAAGGTGGCCAGCACGAAGGGGACCTTGGCGGTCTTGCAGATGTCGCCCATCTGCAGCAGGTTCGTCACGGCGGCAGCCGCCAAAACGATGCCGTCGACGCCGGCCGCGCAGAAGCTCTGGACGTTGGCGGTCTCTTTCTCAGCGGTGAAGTCGTCGCTGGCGCGCATGGTCGTGTTGCCAAACAGCTTGGTCGTGTACTCAGCCTTGTCGCCGAACGCGTCCAGGAGCGGCACGCCCGAACCCCAGGTGTTGACGCCAATCTTAAACGTCTTCGTCTCTCCGCCGGGCGCGGGACTCGGCTCCGTTTGCTTCTGTCCGCAACCCGTGGCGAACACGGCAAACGTCAGGGCTAAAGCCAAAATAAGCGCAATTTTTTTGGCAATACCTTTCGACATTTTCATTACCCTCCACTTGATTTGTAGTATAAAGATCTGCACATCAATACTATAACATCTCCGGCGGAAATACAATCTCCCCACTGTTTTTTTCATAACTTTCATATTCTGGAGCGAATTCCGGGCGGGGTTCTTTACACAGAATAGCAAAATTTTGACGCCCTTCCGGGAGCATATCCGGCCGCCGGAGGGGCAGGGCGCTCACTCTCTTTCGCAACATCCGGCAAGAGAGCCGGCCTTTTTGAAGGCCGGCTCTGTCAGATTTTGTCTTATTATTGGGACGGCAGTCTAAATTCTATGTTCGGCGCGGGAGATGATGTCCGCCTGCATGGCCGGCGTCATGTCGACGAAGTAGGCGCTAAAGCCCGCGATGCGGACGACGAGGTTCTGGTAATCCTCCGGCTTCTCCTGCGCTTTCCGCAGCGTCTCGGCGTCCACGACGTTGTACTGGACTTCCATGCCGCCCTTTTCAAAGTACGTCTTCGTCATGTCGATGAGCTTGTCGACGCCGTCCTGCCCTCTCAGAGAGGTGGGGTGAATTTTGATGTTGAGGGCCATGCCGTCCATAAAGCGCGAGTGGTCGAACGTGGTGGCCGACGTGAACACGGCGGTCGGGCCGTTGACGTCCCTGCCCTGCGCGGGGCTGCACGCGTCGGCGATCGGCGTGCCCGCCTTGCGCCCGTCGGGCGTGGCCCACGTAATTTCGCCCTGCACGACGTGGTCGGACGCGCCGAACGTGCCGCACTTGTAGACCTTGCAGCGGTGCGTGGAGAACTTGCGCGAGATGTTGTAGTACAGGTCGAGCAGGTACTTCATCTCCACGTCGGCGTACGGGTCGCCGTTGCCGAAGTGCGGCACTTCGGTGAGGATTCTCTGGCGCAGCGGCTCGTAGCCCTCCCAGTTGGCCATGACGGCGTCGTACAGCTCGCGGGTGGTGCACAGCTTCTTGTCAAAGCACATGTACTTAATCGTCGTCAGGCTGTCGGCCGTAGTGGCAAGGCCGGTGGCCGTGCCGCCGTAGGAGTTGTACTTCGCGCCGCCTTCGGAGACGTCCTTGCCGCTCTCCATGCAGCCGTCGATGGAGATGGACAGGTTCGGGAACGGGAACAGGCGCGGGTATTCGTGCTCGGTGAGGTTGTTGAGCGTGGCCGACCACGTGAGCATCCACGTGGCGATTTTCTCAAAGGCCGCTTTGACTTCGTCCATGGACTTCATCTCGTAGAGATAGCCGGAGCGCAGCTTCTCGGGCACCGCGGCGCCGTTCATGGGGTTGACGCCGTTGTTGATGGCCATGAGCAGCGCGATGGCCCAGTAGATGCCGCTGTGGCCCATGGAGGAGCCGTTCGGGGCCGGGTAGTCGTTGCCGGAGCCGGTGATTTCCTGGCAGCCGATGAACGCGAAGTTGCGCGCATCCTCAATCGTAAAGCCAAGCTCCTTGACAATCGCGGGGACGATGACCTCGTCGTTTTGCAGGAGCGGCAGGCCGCCCACGCGCATGGACGTGGCCATCGCGCACTCCCAGATTTCCTTCGGCGTGTTGCGGTTGATGCGCAGCGAGACCGTCGGCTCGTGCAGGTCAAGGCGCGCCATCGCCTCAAGCACCATGAAGGAGACGGGGTTTGTCGCGTCCTCGCCCGTCTCGGGGATGAGGCCGCCGATGGTGGTGTGCTGGCCGAGGTGGCCGATGCCGGCCGTCTGCGCCGTCTTGCCGAAGCCGCCGCCGTAGAAGGTGTTGATCTTGAGGAAGAAGGCGTCGACGAGCTCCTGCGCCTCGTCCATCGTGATGCGGCCTTCCTCGAGGTCTTTCTTCAGGTACGGCCACGTGTACTGGTCGAAGCGGCCGAGGCTGGTGACGCCCGGGTCGTTGTCCACCTTGAGGAAGACGTTGTACAGCATGACCTGCTGCAGCGCCTCCCAGAAGGTGCGCGCCGGGTTTTCGGCGATCCAGTCGAGGCCTTCGGCCATTCTCTCAAGCTCCGCTTTCCGCTCGGGCGTCTTGGCGACTGTGGCCATCTCGCGGGCGAGGGCGGCGTACCGGCGCGTGAGGGTGATGGCGCCGTCGCAGGCGACGGTCGCGGCCTTGTAGAACATGTACTTGCCCATTTCGTCGCCCATGACGTTGCCTTCGTGCGCGTCGAGCCAGTCCTGCGCCTGCTTGCGGATGGCGCCGTAGCCTTTCTTGAGGATGTTTTGGAAGCCCGGGGTGAGGTGTCCCGGGGGCAAGTGCAGCGGGAAGCCGCCGATTTTGCCGTAGTCGGAGGCCTGGAGCTTAAAGAAGTCGAGCGCGCCGTCCGGCAGCCAGTCCTGCGCCATGGGGCCGCCCGTCATGGCCGCCTGCTCTTTGGCAATCTCGCGCAGCGCTTTGAGGTCCTCCGGCGAAATCGCCAGCTTCTGGTGCGAGTAGAGCGGGTCGTCGTCCGGGGCGTGGTGCAGGCCGTCTTCCTCGATGGGCCATGTGTTTTCAATGTCCGCCATGAGCCACATCATGCCGTTGGCCGCGCCCCAGCTCTTGTTGCCCATGTCGCCCACGAAATAGTCGTCGTCCCGGATGTGGATGGGCATGTTGGAGATGACGTGGAGCGAAATGTAGGGCTTCTGGAGCATCGGCGGGTACTTGCAGTATTTCTTCATCGCTTCCAGCTTGATGCGCGCTTTTTCAGCGTCCGCCACAATGAGCCTGTTGCGGACGTCATGGCGCATCTTCTCAATGCGTTCCGTAACAGGTTTGAATGTATACATAACCGTCTTCCTTTCCCTAAAAGCTCTTTGCCCGCCGCTATTAAGCAGCGCTATGGCAGAATGCCGTAAACGGAGGGGGCTTTTCTTCTGAAAGCTATTATATCAGAGGAAAAAGTCGATGTGAAATGCAATTCCATACTCATAACATAATATTTCAGTATGGATTGGGAGCGGCAGCGTTTGAACATTTTTCAGGCAAAACACGTTAGATTCGGCAAAAAATCGGTCTTTTGCGCTCTTCCGGCGAAAAACTGGAATTTCCTGTTTTTGTATGGTACGATAGGCCCAGCGGCTTTGACGGCACGAAGACCCCCGCCCCCACAATCGCAAAAAACATCGAGAACGCGCCGTGCTCGTTCCTGTACAATAGGACCCGAAAAGGGGTGATAAAGATGACGGAGCAGGTTTTAGCGGTCCAGCGGATGCAGGAGTACATCGAGGCGCACCTGACCGAGGAGATCACCCTCGCCGACCTCGCCCGCGCCGCCCGCTACTCCCCGTGGCACGCCTGGCGGCTCTTCCGGGAGTACACGGGGCTCTCCCCCGGCGACTATATCCGGCGGCTGAGGCTGTCGAAATCCGCGCTGCGGCTGAAAAACGAAAAGGCCAAAGTCAGCGACGTCGCCTTCGACCTCGGTTTCGGCAGCGTGGACGGCTACCAGCGCGCCTTCCTGCGGGAATTCGGCGTCTGCCCGGGACAGTACGCCAAAGCCCCCCTGCCCATCCCGCTCTTTATCCCCTATGCAGTGAAATTTCGGGAAATGAGAAAGGAGCATAAGGAAATGAGCAACGTCCAGAGCGTTTTCGTCCAGCTTGTCCGGAAACCGGCGCGCAAGTGCATCATCAGGCGCGGCGTAAAGGCCGAGGATTATTTCGCCTACTGCGAGGAAGTCGGCTGCGACGTGTGGGGCATCCTCACCAGCATGGACTCCCTCTGCGGCGAGCCCGTCTGCCTGTGGCTCCCCGAGAGCTATATGAAGCCCGGCACATCCAAATACGTCCAGGGCGTGGAGGTCCCGCCGGATTACGCGGGGCCGGTGCCGGAGGGGTTTGACGTGATCGACCTGCCTGAGGCGGAGTACCTGATGTTCCAGGGAGAGCCCTTCCGCGAGGAGGACTACTGCGAGGCTATCGAGGCCCTGCAGTGCGCCATGGAAAAGTACGACCCCGCCCTCATCGGGCATAAGTGGGATGATGAAAACCCCCGCATCCAGCTTGAGCCGAAAGGCACGCGCGGCTACATCGAGCTGCGCGCGGTCAAAAAGCTTTAGCGGCGATAAAAGCGCCCTCAAACTGAGCGTTTGAGGGCGCTTTCTTTTTCACCGCCGCTTTGCGCGGCCCCTGCAAAATGCCGCGTGAGCGCGGCGATGTCCGATTGCGCCGCGTATGTTTGAAAGTTTGCGGAAGGCGTGATATACTGCTAGCAATAAGCTGAAAACGCGGGGAGCTGCCATGAAAAGAATCGTCACACCGCTGTGCCTGCTCATTTGCATTCTCATACTGCTTAGCGGATGCGGCGGCGCGGCGAAGCTGCCCTCTGGGCAGGAAAATGCGGATGCCGGGCCGGGCGCAACGATATCCGTTAGCCCGCTTGACCTCGAAGAGCCCGCCTGGCCCGTCCTGAGCGTCGCGCCGGAGGATTACGGCATCGTATACGACGCGAAGAGCATCGAACATCTGCCGGAGTATCCCCTCGACAAGCTCATGGCCTACTGCCTGGGGGCCGACGGGGCGTTTGCGGAAGGCGCGTTTTGCGAGCTGTACCGGCGGTTTCTCGACGCGCCGGGCACCGTGCTCACGGCCATCGCCCTGATTGGAGACGAGATGGTCCGCGGCACCCCGGCGCGCGACCTGCTGTGCCGGGCAATCGCCTCGAGCGCCGCGTGGTCCGGGGCGGAAGCCTTCGGCGAAACCGTAAAGCGCTGCGAAGAAGCCTATCCCACAGGCCGCGCTGCGGACGTTCTGACAAATCTTAAGGAACAGTACGCCGCCACACAAAATGCGGCGGAATAAAATACATAGACGCGAGGAGACGGGATTTATGATTCAGCTCGAAACGGAAAGGCTCATCCTTCGCCCCCTTGGCCTTCAGGACTTTGACGATTTCTACAGCTACGGCTCCGTGCCGGAAAACATGACGTACATGATTTTCGGCCCGTACACGCCGGAGACGGCGCGCGCCTTCCTCCAGAAAGTGGAAGACTGGTGGAAGGAGGACCCGCAGCGCGTCTACGAATTTGCCGCCGTGCTGAAGGAGACCGGCCGGACGATCGGCAACGTGGGCATCTACCTCGACAGGGATGTGCCCGCGACGGGGATGCTCGGCTGGTGCTTCCACCGCGACTACTGGAACCGCGGCTACTGCACCGAGGCGGTGCGCGCGCTCATGAAGTTCGGGTTTGAGGACTTAAACCTCCACCGCATCCACGCCGAGTGCAACGCCGACAATACCGCCAGCGCGCGCGTCATGGAAAAGCTCGGCATGCGGCGCGAGGGCCACTTCATCAAAAACCGCTACGCCCGCGTCGGGGACACGAAAATGTGGTACGACGAGTTCTTCTACGGCATCCTGAGGGAGGAGTTCCTCGGCCAGGCCAAATACGATACGCCCAAGACGGGCGACGCGTTAAAGCGCGACTTAAACTGAACGTTCAAGCAAAGAAAAACCTGCCCGGACGGCCTTGTCCGGGCAGGTTTTTATGTACGTTCAACGCATGTTGAACGGCCTTTCAGCCGTCGAGCCCGAAAAAGCCCGGGCCCATGTTGCAGAAAATCATCGTCAGCTCCTGGTCGCTGATGCGCCGCCCGGCGGGCTTCTTCACCGTCTCCGGGACGGGGAACGGGTAGTTCATCGCCCGGAGCACGTCGTAGACGATCATGCCGGAGCCATGGAGCTTTGCCGCGTTGAGGATGCAGTAGACCATCGCCGCGCCGCTCGTCTCCGGCGGGATCATGCCGGGGAAGCCGGGCATGGCGAATTTCTTCGGATCCACTTTCGGCGCGCCCGGGGGCGGAGGCGGGAATTTGGAGAAGTCCACGCGCGCTACGCCCGCGGGGACGAAGCAGAACACGCCGACGCCCGTCTCTTCCGCCGGGCCCAGCTCGTTGCACAGGGACATGATGAGGGACGTGGCCGCCGCCTTGCCGGCGGTGTATATCGTCCCGCCCACCATCGGCGGGCAGTAGTGGAACTGCGTGGCGCTGTAGGTGACGACGCCGTGGCCGCGCTCGACCATCTTCGGCACAAATTCCTTGACGGCGAGCATGACGCCGCGGGCTGAGATGGCGTAGGACTGGTCGAGCTCCTCGACGGTGGACTTCAGGAGCGGGCCGTTGAGGCGCATGTTCATGGCGTTGTTGATGAGGATATCCACCTTGCCGAACGCCTCGTACGCCTTTTCCGCAAGGTTTTTGACATCCTTTTCCTGCGTGATGTCGCACTGGACGAAAATTGCCGCGTCACGCCCGTTTTCCTCGTTGATGACGCGCCGGGCTTCCTCGCCGTTTTTCGGGTTGATGTCGGCGATGACGACGTTTCCGCCCGCCGCCGCAATCGCGCGCGCAAATCCGAGGCCGACGTTGCTGGCCGCGCCGGTGACGACCGCCGTTTCGCCCTTGAGCGCGTCCTTTTTGATGCCGGCGCGCTCAAGTTCCGGCGCGACAGGCTCGATATTGAGGAACGTTTCGATTTTACGTGCCATCGTTTCCATGCTGTAGCGCATCTCCTTTTCCAGTTCTTTCTTTCAGTATGGCACACCGTTTTCCCCAAAGTCAACGCGTTTTTAGAGCAAGGCGGCAAATTTATGCCCCCGCGCGGCGCCCGGGCGCGTCCCACAAATTGACAGCGCGCCGCGGCTGGTTTACTATGGTAAGTAATCACATACATCACTTACACAAGAAAGGTTGTATGAACTATGGCGGTCTTTACATTTACCTTCTTCTCAACCTCCCTTACGCGCCACACGGAAGTCACGGCCATCCTCCCCCTTGACGTGCCGAACTTCCTCCCCGTGCCCGGCATGCCGGGGCCGGAGGAGAGGAAAAAGCCCTTCCGCACCCTCTATCTCCTGCACGGCTATTCGGGGACGCACACCGACTGGCTGAAAGGCACCCGGATTGAGCAGCTGGCCATGTTCCACAACGTCGCCGTGATCTGCCCCTCCGGGGAAAACAGCTTCTATCTCGACGACTTAAACCGCGACGCCAAGTACAGCACGCTCATCTGCGAGGAGCTCATCGAGTTTACGCGCCGCGTCTTCCCCCTGTCGCACCGGCGCGAGGACACGCTCATCGGCGGGCTGTCCATGGGCGGCTACGGCGCCATCCGCAACGGCCTGCTCCGCAGCGACGTGTTCGGCACCATCATCGCCCTCTCCTCCGCGCTGATTACGGACAACGTGGCAAAGGGCGTTGAGAAAAACCCCGTCGTCTCCCCCGCCTACTTCCTGCACACCTTCGGCCCGCCGGAGAAAATCAAGGGCAGCGACATGGACCCGGAGCACCTGATAAACCGCATCGTGAGCGAAAACCTCCCGCGGCCGAACCTCTACGTCGCCTGCGGGACGGAAGACCCGCTCCTCGAGCCCAACAGGCAGTTCCACGGGTGGCTGGAGAAAGCCGGATACGACCACGTCTACGTCGAAGAGCCGGGCATGCACGAGTGGGGCTTCTGGGACAGGCACATCGAAAAAGCCCTTATCTGGTACAACAATCTCAGCAAATAACAGACGCAAACACACCTCCGCCCCGGATGAACATCCGGGGCGGCGTTTTTTGCGGCGCGCGCCGTGAGGGCGTGCGTAATCGGCGGTGTTGCGCATCTGAGACGCCGGGTAGAGCAGCAGCCGCGCTCCGTTTCTTGTGTTGCGCGCGTTTGGGCGGAACGCAAATAGTGCGCGCATCGGAAAGCGCGCATACATTTCGGCGAATCGGGCGGCGCGGAGCGGGATAGCTCCCGCGCGCCCTGCGTCATCCCGCGTGCCGCGAATCGGGCGGCGCGCATTATAGGAAGCGCGCGCAACGAGGCGCGCCGGTGGGGCAGCCGCCGCGGCCTGCGCCGAGCATCCTCCCCGCAGTCTGAAGAGAGCGCCGTCTTTTCCGACGTGCCATAAATTGACATGGCGTACAAACAGGTTTAATGTGTAAGCGGGCTCACATTGAAAGAAAGGTTGCATGATACGATGGCGTTGCTCAATGTCTCCTACTATTCCCACGCTCTGTCGCGCAATACGGACCTGACGGTCATCCTCCCCGCCGGCATGCCCGATTTTATTCCCATGCCCAGAAAGGCCGTGCCGAGGGATCCGGACCGGCCTTTCCGCACCCTCTATCTCCTGCACGGCTATTCGGGAACGAACGCCGACTGGCTGCGCTACACGCGGATTGAGCTGTATGCCATGCTGTACAACGTCGCCGTCGTCTGCCCCTCCGGCGAAAACAGCTTCTACCTCGACGACAAAATGCGCGACGCGCACTATGCCAGATTCATCTGCGAGGAGCTCATC
>Ga0134104_1000124_pt1 | contig 99251 bp, 79 predicted proteins | sample 15_3_2metaG_FD_94455 | JGI IMG/M metagenome (GOLD analysis project Ga0134104, IMG submission 94455) | Switchgrass degrading microbial communities from high solid loading bioreactors in New Hampshire, USA - 15_59_3.3_214_A2 metaG | ecosystem: Engineered > Bioreactor > Semi-continuous > Anaerobic...
GGAAAAATAAATAACCCGGACAGCACTGTTTCGATTACAGATGCCGTCTGGGATTGGTGCAGAAACAATATTCACCCCTACAACATAGACAGTCTTTATGAAATGCTGGATAGCGAGAAGTTTGCGCATATAACATACATGGATTTGATTCAGAAAGATGCCGCATTCTATGTAAATCAATTCATAAAGGATTTATGCAGTCTGGGTACTGTATTTGAGTTTTACTTTGCCTTGAGAAGGGTTAAATACTACGGAGAGATTGACTGCGCAAGGAATCTTTATTATGAAGGCAGGCTTTGCGACAGTCTCGCTTTTCTTGAAAAATACCGACAATACGAGGATGATGAGGAATACAAGGCCCGTATATTAGAGAACTACAATGACCATGTATCCCAAGCGATAGATATGTTCCCGGACTTCCGTATGAGACTGAAATTGGATAAGAAAACCGGGAAAGTGATGTACGGCGCCGACATTCAATCGGTATTCGATATTTGCTGGTACACCTTTTCCAGATTGGTAGCTGACGTTGCGCCGCCGGTGGATGAAGATCTAAACTATTTCGAATCGCAAGGCTCGATACTGTCATGCCTTGCCTGCGGGAAATACTTTGTGCGGCATTCAAGCCGTCAACTATATTGTAATAACTGGGATTGCCAGGCCGAGCGGAATCGCAGAAACAGGCGAGCGAGCTATGCCCGGAAGAAGGCGAAGGAAGTAGAAAACAAGGAATAAAAATTGAACTCGCTACCATGCCTGGTATGTGTGTGACGTTTTAAATGCTTTCGGATAAAACTTATTCATGTATTTATTGAAAATTTAACAGAAATGTGATATCCTTTGTATAACTTCTCTTAATTGGAGGTATAGCTTATGGCTGTAAGCTATAAAAAGTTGCAACACTTAATGATTGATAGAAATATATCTAATGCTGAACTTATGCGTAGAGCAAATATATCAGCAAATATAATCACGAAAATTAGAACAGGCCAATATATAGCGTTAGATAAAGTGGAAAGCATTTGTTTGGCAATGTGCTGTACACCTAATGATATTTTGGAGTTTGTTCCGGACGAGGAGCAGATGAAAAAATGACGAAACAGGTAAAATCCAAGAAGCGCGTTGCTGAGCATGGCGAGGTTTTTACAGCCGAACGCGAGGTTAAAGCCATGTGCGACTTGGTGAAACAGGAAACAGAAAGAATTGACTCGCGATTTTTGGAGCCTGCCTGCGGTAATGGAAATTTCCTTGCAGAAATACTTTCAAGGAAACTGGCTGTTGTGAGGAAAAAATATAAAAAAAGCCCTTATGATTGGGAGCGCAATTCGCTTCTGGCACTGGGCAGCTTATATGGAGTGGATTTACTGATCGACAACTGTATTGAATGTAGGCAGCGGCTATTTGAAATGTGGGATAAGGAATATAAGGCTATATGTAAAAAAGAGTGCAATGATGACACCCGCGAGGCCGCCAAGTTTATTCTTTCCCGTAACATCGTTTGTGGTAATGCGTTGACACTTAAATGTGTCGATGAAAATGGAAAGGATACTAATGAACCCATTGTTTTTTCCGAATGGACTTTTCCGTTTAACGATGCTCTGATGCAGCGCAGCGATTATACCTTTGCCGAACTGCTGGCTGCTGAAGAGGAAAGGCCTAAACGTAAAAAGAAAAAAGACGAGCCTGAGCAAATATCACTCATGCTCGATGAGGATATAAGAGAGGCGCCCTCGGATGAAGGAGTGTTCCTGAAGAAATGCATATCACATTATAGGAGGATACAGGAAAATGGCTGATACAGGATTATTTAATAATGTATACAATCCGGACGTGCTGTCCTGCCTTGCAAATCTCTCAAACGATGAGGTTTTTACTCCGCCGGACGTAGTAAACGCTATGCTTGATATGTTGCCGCAGGAACTCTTTCAAAACCCCGATACCACCTTTCTTGATCCCGCCTGCAAAACCGGTGTTTTTCTCAGGGAAATTGCCAAAAGGCTTATCAAAGGACTGGAGCCGCAGTTCCCGGACTTACAGGAGCGTATAGACCACATTTTCCATAAACAGCTCTTTGGTATAGCGATTACGGAACTGACCGGTTTTTTATCCCGTCGGAGCGTTTATTGTTCGAAATTCCCAAACACAGATTTTTCGGTATCGCTTTTTGATGATGAACAAGGTAATATTCGTTTCAGAAGAATTAAGCATAAATGGCATAACGATAAATGTGTTTATTGCGGGGCAACTCGAAGCCAATATGATCGTAGCGATGATTTAGAGACTCACGCCTACGAATGGATACATACTCATAAGCCAGAGGAGATTTTCAATATGAAATTTGATGTGATTATCAGCAATCCTCCATATCAATTAAATGATGGTGGTAACGGGGCTAGTGCAAAACCCATCTATCAAGAGTTTGTGAACCAAGCCAAAAAGTTGAAACCACGTTTTATTAGCATGATTATTCCTTCACGATGGTTTAATGGAGGAAAAGGCCTTGATAAATTCCGTTCAGAAATGTTAAGTGATGATCACATTACTAACCTTGTTGATTATCAAAATGCAAAAGATTGCTTTCCCGGTGTAAGCCTTGGTGGAGGAGTATGCTACTTTCTTTGGGAGAGAGATAGATCAGGACCATGTAAAGTAACCAACATTTTAGGTGATCGGACTATTAGTAGAGTAAGGAAACTTGATGAATACCCTGTCTTTGTAAGATACAATGATTCAATCGATATTATAAATAAAGTAAGGGCAAAGAAGGAACCATCAATTGTAAGCATTTTGAGTTCCCGTAATCCCTTTGGGTTGGTAACAAGTGAACGAGGTTATGAGCAGAAATCACACGGGGATTTGACTTTATACTCGAGTAAAGGCATAGGATATATTAAACCAACGAATGTTGTTCAAGGCCGTGATTATATCGAAAAGTACAAAGTAATGATTAGCAGAGTCACAAGTGAACATGCTGGTGAGCCTGATAAATCTGGAATGTATAAAGTAATTTCTAACATGAAAATGCTCTTGCCTAATGAGATATGCACAGATTCTTATATAATTGCTTTCCCTAATGATAGTAAAGAGGAAGTGGTGAATTTCTACTTATATTTACAAACGAAATTTGTTCGATTTCTTATCTTACAAGCACTTTCTTCAATTAATTTATCAAGAGAATCATACACTTTTGTACCTATGCAGGATTTTAAAAAAGTCTGGACAGATGCTGAGCTCTATTCAAAATATGACTTAACAGAAGACGAAGTTGCTTTTATTGAGTCAATGATCAAACCTATGGATGGAGGTGATGATGGTGGCAATTGATTTCTTTATTCAACGGCCTGCGATCACACCAACCATTTATGTGTATGAACTCATAGGCGTAGCCTCTCACAAGGGATACATAAAAATCGGATATACTGAACGCGACGCAGCTACCCGCATCAAGGAGCAGCTGCACACTGCTGCTGTTCCTTTTAAAATCCTCTATCAAGAGAGCGCCATGAGGGAGGATGGCTCTGTCTTTACTGATAAGGATATACATCGAGTCTTAGAGCGACGAGGCTTCAGACAGCTCAATGCAGTCGCTGACGATAACGAGTGGTACAACTGCTCCCTAAATGATGTCAAGGCGGCTATTGTTGAGCTTAAAACCGGAAAAATCACTGCTGACAGCCGGACAGCTGCATTCCGTATGCGTCCGGAGCAGCAGGCGGCTGTAAAACGCACGATCGAGTACTTTACCAAGGCCAAATACGACGAGCCGGACAGAGCGCCGAAATTTCTGTGGAATGCCAAAATGCGTTTTGGTAAGACCTTTGCAGCCTATCAGCTTGCAAAAAAGATGGGCTTTAAGCGCGTGCTGGTGCTTACCTTTAAGCCCGCTGTCGAATCTGCATGGCGAGATGATTTGCTTTCTCATATTGATTTCGAAGGCTGGCAGTTTGTTTCCAATAAGGACGCGCACAACAATAACATTAATATCGATCAGGCCTACGCGAAGTGTGATAAAAAGAAGCCTATCGTCGTTTTTGGTTCCTTTCAAGACTTGTTGGGTACCAATGAGAATGGTGGCATAAAAGCTAAGAATGAATTTATCCATGCGGAAAACTGGGACTTGGTTATTTTTGATGAGTATCACTTTGGCGCATGGCGAGAAAATGCCAAAAAGCTCTTTGAGAATCCTGATGAGGAAGAAATAGTCGACTTTGATATAGAGAAGTACAAGAAGGATGAGGCCGATAACGCCTACAACGAAACCTTCCTTCCCATCACAGCCGGTTATTATTTATACCTTTCCGGCACACCTTTCCGCGCCATTAATAGCGGCGAATTTATAGAGGATCAGATCTATAACTGGACATATTCTGACGAGCAACGTGCAAAGGAAAGCTGGAAAGGCCCTGGCAATCCCTATTTATCGTTGCCGAGAATGGTCATGCTCACTTACCGGATACCGGATAGCATTCGCCAGATTGCCATGCAAGGCGAGTTTAACGAGTTCGACTTAAATGTATTCTTTTCTGCCAAGGGTAAAGGCAAAGATGCGCGGTTTGTTTACGAGAATGAAGTGCAGAAATGGCTTGATCTGATTCGCGGTTCTTATCTTCCATCCAATGTTGATGATATGAAGCTCGGGCAGGACAAGCGTCCTCCAATGCCTTTCTCCGATACACGACTTTTGAATGTTCTGAATCACACAATTTGGTTTTTACCGAATGTGGCATCCTGCCAGGCTATGTATAACCTGATGATGCAGAAGCAGAACGGGTATTATAATCAGAAATATAAAATTATCGTTTGCGCCGGAACAGAAGCTGGTATAGGCTTGGATGCCCTTTACCCGGTACTGCATGCCATGGGGAATCCATTAGAGACATATACCATCACCCTCACCTGTGGCAAGCTAACTACAGGTGTTACCGTAAAGCCGTGGACAGGCATATTCATGCTGCGTAACCTTAAGAGCCCGGAGACCTATTTCCAAGCAGCATTTCGTGTCCAATCCCCGTGGGTAGTTAAAGATGAAGAAGGTAAAGACCTGATTATGAAAGAAGAATGCTATGTCTTTGACTTTGCTTTGGACAGGGCGCTGCGACAGATAGCTGACTACTCTTGCCGTTTGAATGTTGATGAAAGCAATCCCGAAAAGAAGGTAGCAGAGTTCATTAATTTCCTGCCGGTGTTGGCCTATGACGGCAGCACCATGCGGCAGATTAATGCGCAGGACATTCTCGACATCGCAATGGCTGGAACTTCTGCTACTCTGCTTGCAAAGCGCTGGGAATCTGCGCTATTGGTTAATGTTGATAATGACACTCTGCAACGCCTAATGAATAACAAAGAAGCTCTCGACGCTCTTATGAGCATTGAAGGTTTCCGTTCGCTGAACCAGGATATTCAGACAATCATCAACAAGTCAGAAGCGGTAAAAAAAGCCAAGAAAGAATCCGAGAAGATGACTCCGAAGGAGAAAAAGGAAATATCAGAAGAGGAAAAGGAATATAAGTCTCTTCGGAAGCAGATTCAGGAAAAGCTCATCAAGTTTGCTACCCGTATTCCGATATTTATGTATCTCACTGATTATCGCGAGCGGTCACTCAGAGATGTTATAACCCAGCTTGAGCCGGGATTGTTTAAAAAGGTAACGGGCTTAAACGTAAAGGATTTTGAACTTCTTTGCAGCCTTGGGGTATTTAATGCAAGCCTGATGAACGATGCCATTTTTAAGTTCAAGCGTTACGAAGACAGCAGCCTTTCCTATACCGGTATCGACAAGCACGAAGGAAAGGATATCGGTGGCTGGGATACCGTCATCAAACGCGAAGAATATGATAGACTGTTTTACAATCAACAGGCTACAATGGAATCCATCAACTCGGCGTTCGAAGAAGCAATTGAAAAAGATGTTAAGCCCGTTGCAGCTGTGCCAAAGCCTGATCCAAAACCATCTGCTACAACATATGTTACGGGGCATTTTGGAATTAAGCCTCCGCTGTCGAAAGTAGCCGAGCATAAGAACGCTTATAGCACCAGCACGCAAGCCGATGAGGAAATGGAAGAGTTTGTTATACCGGAGATTTCGGAAGGCGATGCGGTTAAGCATAAGAGCTTCGGTGATGGTATAGTTACAAAGCTCGATAAAGCTGGGAAACACATTCGTGTGAAGTTTGCAGTTGGGGAAAAACTCTTCTTATTCCCAGATGCTTTCAAGCAGGGTTACTTGAAGTTGTAACAAACTTCTGGGTGTTAGCAATACTGTCGGATGTATAATATTACTTATCAACGTGAAAGACTGCACCAAAGGTTTTATCCTTCAGTGCAGTCCTTTCTTTGCTGTCTCCGCTTGAAGAGAGCCGGTCAAAAATTTACTTGTTTTCGTAAATCCCTATGACTAACTCCCTTTTTGGCGCGCTTTTTATAATCAAGCCTCTATGGCTTGCGGGGTATTTGAAACAAACAAGGTTAACAAGTTTGCGATAATCTTTGCGGTTTCTTCCCTTGTGGCATTGGATTTAGGATTGAAATTCCCGTTTTGGTCCCCTGAAATAATGCCTAAAGAATATAGGGCGGTTACGCTTTCTTTCGCGTAGTCGGAAACTTCGTCAATGTCCTTTGGTGTTTTGTCAAGGGGCGGCTTCATACCCATTTTTAAAATGATGGAATAAACGATTTTTGCGATATCTTCCCGCTTTATGTCAAGGTCGCTTCCAAAGTGGGTTTCGCTAATGCCGTTGATAATCCCCTTTTGGTAAGCGCTTGCCACATACGGGTAGAACCAGCTTGCAGTATCCACGTCCTCAAAACCGCATTTTGCCTCTTTATCCAAAATGTCCATTAATTCCACCACAAGCTTGACAAATTCTTCCCGCTTTATGGTATCCTTCGGCGCAAAAGATTCAGAAGATTTTCCGCTTATTATGTTTCTTATGTATAAATCCCTGATATATGGCTCACTCCAGCCGGAAACATCGGTAAAAGGCATGGGATTTGCCTTTTTAATTGTGAAATTCCCGTTCATTAGCCTTGCGTAAATTTTCCCGTCTTTATAATAGGAATGTTTTACAGGGGTTAAGGAATTGTCCTCATTTATCTTATATAAAATCTCATCTTCATTGGCAGCAAAGGAGTAAAGCATGTATTGGTCATTTTTTATCGTGATAATCTCACTTTTTTGATTTTCTTTGACATCTTCTTTTTCTTCGTTATCTTCTACCTTGCCGCCGCCATTTCCGCCGCCATCGCCGCCGGTGTTACCGGGTTTTGTGTTGTTTGATGAACCCGATATGCTTGCAACTTTAATGCTTTCCAAAAACTTTGCAACTTTTTCTTTGTCTGAAGCGGCAAAGCTGTCGTTTAAATATTCTGCAATTTTTTCGTAAAATTCCTGGGCAGAGCTGTCATCTAAATATTCTTCAAACCTGCTTTCCAAAGTTTTTGAAACAGAAATTACCGAAAACTTCCCGCTCTTGTATGAAAGGGGCGCCTTCTTATCGTTTAAGTCGTACAAAACCTGCATTATGTTTGCAAACACATCCACGGTAATATTATCTTCCTCGCAGATTTTGGCAAGCTTAGTATTTTCGGATAAAATCTTTTCGTATAAAATGTTTGCCCCGTCTAAAACATCATCAGGAATTTCAATGGGTAATTTAAGCAACAGTATTTCAAGGTATTTTTCCCTGATGCCTTCTTCAATTGCTTTTATTGTTGGCAGTTTTTCCAAAAGCATATCCTTGTCAACAATGTTTAATAAAAGCCCCGTGAGCTTGTCAAAAATATCGTCTTCTTCACCGTCGTATGATTCCACAAGCTCTACTATAATGTCAATCCCGTCATCCGTTGCCAAAAAAGGCGCGGTGACGCTTAAATACATCATCCTGTCTTCCGGCGTCATGTCAGCCAGCATTTTTATGGCCTCATCCAAAAAATCACTATCTAAAATCTTTGCCGGCACAATTTGTACCGGCATAAGAATAAGCGAAACTGATATCAAAAACGCAAATACTTTTTTAAGCATTATTTGATTTTCCCTTCTACATACATAAAGTTATAAAATACCACTGACGCTTCCGCACGGGTGATTAGATTTCTTGGCTTAAAGGAGCCGTCTTCATAACCATTGATAAGTTTTAGGTTAACGGCTTTCCTTACAGCGTTTTGAGCCCATTGGCTGATTTCAGCCGCGTCGGTAAAGTTAACAGGGTTGTCGGTTTGCGGGTCCACTGTTGAAAGCCTCATCATAATTGTAATAAATTCTTCCCTTGTGATGGGGTTATTCGGCCTGAATGTGCCGTCTTCATACCCGTTTATAACGCCAATACCGGACAAATAGCTTACCGCGGGTTTTGCCCAGTCGGCAATTTCATCATTGTCAGCAAATTTTAAGTCAACAGCTAGATAATTTAAGTCAAGGCCAAGCATTCTTACAATCGCAACAGCGGTTTCCTGCCTTGTAATGTTATTGGATGGCCTGAAGGAAGCGTCTTCATAACCTTTGAAGATGTTATACTGGGTCATTACCCCAATGTAATCCCTAGCCCAGTGTTCCTGTGTATCCACATAAACAATACCGTTTGGCTTTGGCGGGGTAATGTTAAATCTGTCCCCAACCTGATTTTGGTCAGTAATTGTTGTAATTATAGGATTCTTTGTGCTACCGCTATCGCTTCCGCTTCCGGAGCCGCCTTTACCGCCTTTTCCGCCGTCACCGCCGCCGCCGGTGCTGGCAGGCGTGAAGTTATCAATCCTCTTTAATACTGTTTTCATGTCATCCATGACATCTTCTAAAATGTCGCTGTTATTAATAGCGGAAAGCAAAACATCAAATGCGTCATTTCCATCTTTAATGGTTCTGCCGTTTATAACATAACCTTTTAGGTTGTCGCCAAGGTTTGCCTTGAATTTGCTGGATATGGATTTAACTTCAAAACCATTTCCGGTTTCCGAATTGGTCAACACGAATTGGCCTCTGATTGCTTCAAATAAAATTGCGATATTTTTCGCTTCAATGTTAAAGTCGTTCTTTAATTTGTCCCTCATATTTTTAGGAACCAGTTTATTGTAAACATTGTTTAAGGCAACTAAATAAGACCCTGTAAATTTATTGGCAACTGTGCCTTCTATGTTCCTGTTGGTGAAGTTGACAATGGCTGTTTTTCTTTGGTTTGCGGGGATGCTCTTTAAAACCTTCAACAAAAATGCCAATTCCTCTGAATAATTTTCGTAATTTTCAAAATACCCGAAGAAATCTTCCAAATCATCGGAAATTTCTATTCTTCCTTCAATTATGCCAATTAAAGTATTAATACCCGTATCTGTTTGTAAATAATTGGCGATAATCCTATACAATCTTACAGCTTCTGTTTTTTCTTTAGGGAATTTTTCCGCTGCTTTCAATGCCAAATCATAAAAGTTATCAAATCTAAAGTCAATATCCTCAGCAAACACGCAAAGGGATGCGCTAAATAACATAACAATTGTTAAAAGTAAGGAAAGCAGTCTTTTTTTCATAGTCACTTCTCCTTTTTTTATTATTAATTTAATTAGCTATACTAGCTATATCTTCCTCATTTGATGTGTAAACGTATGTTGGTACGATTTGTTTGACAACCTGCCTTATTAGCTCATGGTTTGTTTCATGAAGGCAGTTTTTGAGTTTTTCAAGGTCATCTTCCAGCTTTTCCATTGTCACGTTAATGGGACTTGATATAAATATGCTTTCATGTAAGGTTGCAATCAAGCCTTCTTCAGCCATTAAAAGCTCTTCATACAGCTTTTCCCCAGGCCTTAAGCCCGTAATTTTAATCATAATATCCACGTTAGGCTCAAGCCCCGAAAGTTTAATCATCTTTACAGCCAAATCATAAATTTTAACCGGTTTTCCCATGTCCAAAACAAAGATTTCCCCGCCTTTTGCATAGGTCACAGCCTGCAAAACCAGCTGCGCCGCCTCCGGTATGGTCATAAAGAAGCGGGTGATGTCTTTATGGGTGACGGTTACCGGCCCGCCCATTGCGATTTGTTTTTTGAAAAGCGGGACAACGGAACCGTTGCTGCCTAGAACATTACCAAACCTCACTGCCACATAATCGGTTTTTGATGCACTGTTAAAGGCTGAAATCATCATTTCGCAAATCCGTTTTGTGGCGCCCATTATGCTGGTTGGGTTAACCGCCTTGTCGGTTGAAATCATCACAAACTTTTCTACATTATACTTATCGGACAATTTCATTAGGGAATAAGATCCAAAAACATTGTTTTTAATTGCTTCCTGTGGGTTATGTTCCATAAGTGGCACATGTTTATGGGCCGCCGCGTGGAACACAATGTTTGGCCTGTAGGTTGAAAAAACTTCACTGAGCCTTTCTTCATCCCTAATGCTTGCGACAACCGGAGCGATGTTGCGATCAGGATACATTGTCCTAAGCTCAAGGTCTATATCATATAAATTGTTTTCGTAAATATCCAGGATTACAAGCTGTTTTGGGTTATAATCCATGATTTTCCTGCAAAGCTCGCTGCCGATTGAACCGCCGCCGCCGGTTACCAAAACTACTTTGTTGCATATGTAATTTCTAATCTCTTTCTCGTCAAGCTTAACCGGGTCCCTAGCCAAAAGGTCGGAGATGTCAATTTCCCTGAAATGTTCGTTTAACCCTTTGTAGTTCATAGTTTTAATTATTTCGTTCGTGTCGGGAAGAATCCTGACTTTGGCGTTTGTGCGGCTGCAGATGTTTAATATTTCAATTTTGTTGTAAGAATCTATTGAAGGTATGGCAAATAAAATTGTGTCAACGTTTTTAGCTTTGCATACCGGTTCAATACATTCCCTGCCGCCGATGATTTTCACGCCTGAAATTGAAAAACCATGCTTTGAAGGGTCATCGTCAATAATGCCCACAATGTTATAGGTGGAACTGTGGTTGTTTACCAAATCTTTTACCACATAGCTTCCTGCAAAGCCGCCGCCGATAACTAAAATGTTTTTGCGGTTTTTATTCTTCTTATTTTTCATTGCCCTGTTATAGGTTTCGAAAAAGAGATACAAACCCCTAAAGGACATGGTAGAAAGCCCGATAAGCAGCGTTGACAGCGCAATGGTTTCAAACCCGGCGCTTTCTACGTTAGCATATATTGATATGAGGTTATTAAAAAATAAAACCAAAACCGAAGAAATCAAAACCGCCAAAGTAAACCTTGCATATTCCCGGGTGCCGGTAAAATTGAGCAGGAATTTGTATATTTCTAAAACTGTAAAAATGAGTTGATAAATGATGATTGAAACGAGGGTCAAAATGATTTTTTCTTTCGGTCCAATAACATAGTTTCCAAATCCGCAGGCTAAGTAACAGCTGATGATGATTAGCGAAATATCCAGCAATCGGTACCAAGCTATCCTATGTCTTTTCAAGAAATTCATCATATTTTAAATCCCCCAAATTCTTCAAGAAGAAGACCCCAGCAAAAGCTTGGAGTTTTCTTCTATTTTTTTCTTAAAGTTTGGACCTAATAACTTTTCAAGCTTATTAAGTCCAACTTTAAAATTTGGCGGACGATTATTAAGGTCATGGCAATCTGAACCAACAAAATCAACATGGCTTTGGCTATAGAGCTTTTTTATTATCCTTCTTTCAAAACATGAATATGTAGCTGACACATTAATTTGGGCATAAACATCCATAGCCAGAAGCTTCAAACAATCGTTCATATTTCTTAGGTATAACGGGTACCTTTCAATATGCGCTATAATTGGAACAATGTTTTGCTTTGCCATAAGAAGATACACTTCGTTAAACATCCAGTCACGCCATGGGGTAAAAGGCATTTCCAAAAGCAAAAAACCAGTCCCTCCCAGGCATAATTTTTTGATATCTTTGTCGTCGCTGATTCCGTGATACAGGGCTACTTCAGCCCCCGGGAGAATTTTTGGGGTTTTTTCGCCGCCCAAATTCCGGGACAGATCCTCAAAAGATGCACTACGCCTTTGTAAAAACTCATTGATATCCTCATCTTCCCGGTAAAAATGGGGGGTGAGGAACACCAGTGAAACCCCCTCATCCCAAAGGGTCTTCAGCATCCGGACAGATTCAGCAACATCCCTTGCCCCGTCATCCATGTTAGGCAGAATGTGAGTGTGCAAATCAACCATAATAATCATCTCTTTATTATAAATCTGTCGCGCAGATTTTTAATTATTTAATCCTTTGTGAAAAAACTTACCCAATGTATTATTGATAATATTTTGAAGAATAGCCGTAACCCTGCTTATATTTGTACTTGTATTTATATTTATACTTATACTTGTAGTTTAAGGATTCATGGGTTATATCATTTAAGATAAATCCAAAAACTTTTGTATTTGTAAATTCAAAGCTCTTTAGTGCCATGTCAATGTCGTCATAGGTTGCGTAATTAGACCTTACAACCAGTATTACGCCGTGTACTAGTTTTGAAATCGCAACAGAGTCGGTCACGACATTTGACGGCGGTGTGTCAAGGAAAATATAGTCATATCTTTTGGACAACTCATCAAAAACCTTTTCCATCTGCGCACTTGACAAAAGCTCTGCCGGATTGGGGGGGATAACCCCTGCCGCGATAATGTCAAATCCCAAATCGGATGTTTGTATTACTTCATTTAATGTGGCAAAACCGCCCAAAAGGTTTGCAAGGCCCTTTGTTTTGTCAAGTCCGAGGGAGCCTGCAACTTTTGGCTTTCTCAAATCCGCGTCAATTAATAAAATTTTTGCACCGGTTTGTGAAAAGGAAACAGCAAGGTTAATGCTTGTTGTGGTTTTTCCTTCCCCGGGAGACGCGCTTGTAACAAGTATCCTCTTACATCCTTCAATAGTGCTTGTAGCATACATTATGCTTGTTCTTGCAGACTTAAAAGCTTCTTTTATTGTAAAGCTTGACTCATCGCTTAAAATATAGTGCCTTTTTGTCTCGGGCACTTTAATTGCCCCGAAATTCAAAATGTTAAACATGAAGCATGCCTCCTTACAGCTTATCGGAATACTCAATATTTGGAATTAAACCTAAAACAGGAATGTTGTACCGCTCTGTTAAATCCTGTTCAGATTTCACGCGGTTGTCAAGCATGTCCAACAAAAGAATGAGGGCTATGCTTAACGCAAAACCAATCAATCCCCCGATAAGCGTTGAGGAAGGAACATCAGGATAACTGGGCGAAACAGGTGTTGACGCGTTGTCAATTATTGAAACCGAACCTGCCTTTATAACCCTTTTCACTTCATCGTTGGCATTATCTAAAATTGCCTGGCAAATACGCTTTGACAAAAGCGGGTCATTGGTAGTCACTTTTATGCTCATAACTTCGGTGTTGTTTACCGACTGGAATACAATTTTTTCGCTAAGCTGCCCGCTTGTCATATCAAGATCAAGCTTACTTATAATATAATTTAAAAAGGTATCGCCTTTAAATACCGCCGCATAGGTATTTACAAGGTTTCTTGATGTATTTAAGTCATTTATGTTAATGTTTTGCGTTGTCCTTTCTGTATTGGACGCGACATACATTTTACCATATGATGAATACAGCTTTTCAACAAAAAAGTTGTAGTATGTGAAAGAAGCTGCTGCAAATAATATGGTGAAGATTAAAACCAGCCACCATTTTCTCAAAATGGTGGTAATAATCTCATAAATCGAAATTTCCTTATTCAAGACTTCTCCCCCTTAAAGATGGCAAAAACCATTGTATATAGTTTATCACATATTTTGTAAAAAGTAAAGAACATGAGACATTTTACGGGCAAGGATATTTATCGGACAAAAAACCAGATACCATCCCCCTTTTTCCAAATAATAAAAATAAACGCGGGTGAAATTCGGGAAAGAAAAAAATCCGGAATCACCAAAGAATTGGGAAAAAATGATATTGAAAACAACCGTTAGATCAAAAACACATACATTATAGCAAATTAAACGGTTTCATTCAACCCTTGAAAACCAAAAAGTAAATTAATTTTAGCCAAATAAAAAAAGTGCCGTCCAATTTTAAAACGGCACTTTTAAAATGGCTTTTTTATTTAAAGTCAATTTGAAATTAGTAAACAATTTGCCTTTTAATTTTTATATCCCGTAAAACCGGGGAATTTAAGTTAAAAATATTTTTTGTAAATGGTTTAACCTGTTTTTTGACGCGGAAGCGCCGGATTTTTTATTTTTTCCACCAGTTCTTCTTTTGTGAAGGGTTTTTTAATAAAGCTGTCAAAGGGGATTGGATTTTCAAAACCCAAATCCCAGCCCATCGCAATTATTGGGATACTAAACCCCGCTTCCCTTATTTTTTTAGCAAAACTTTCCTCGTCATTTTTCATGTAATAGCCCATTAAAATCAGGCTAAATTCTTGCGGGTTTCTCACCAAAGTGTCATAAGCCTCATTGATGTTTTCAAAGCAAATATATTTAATTTTTTCCTGGGATAAATACCCGCAAATGGTTTCCCTGTCAATGATGGAGTCTTCCACCACCATTATGTAGCCAAACGTATCAGGGCTACTTTTCGTTTCGCAATTCCCGAGGCCTTTTAATAAAACATTAAAGGTAACGGCAATCCCGCCGTTTTGCGCGCATTTAGCGGTAACCTTCCCGCCCATTGCCTCAATAATGTGTTTTGAAATAAAAAGCCCTAAATCATCTATGCAGTATTTATTAAAAAGCCCTTGCCCAAAGGGAAAAACCGCACTGCTTCCGCCTGCAGCGCCCCCCGCGGCAGAAATTTCAAAGTTTATGTCAAAATAATACTCACGGCGGCCTTCCGCCCAAATTTTTAAATTAATTTCCCCGCTTTCCCCCAAAATATTTTTCGCGTAATTTAAAATATTCAATAAAACCTGGTTTATCCTGAAGCCGTCACCGTAAAAATACCTTGGAATGTCTTTTTCCATTTCACATGAAAAGGATAAGTTTTTCCCAAGGGCGCAGGATTTTGTAATTTCTACAGCTTCAAAAACCAGCTTGGATAAGTCAAACTCATGATTTATTAAACTCAGCTTTCCCGTCTCTATTTTTGATATGTCCAAAACATCATTGGTTAAATTTAAAATCTGGCTGGCAAGATTATTTATTCTGTCAAGGGAGGATTTTATTTTTGCCAAATCATCCTCTCCTTTTGCCGCCTTAATCATGTTGGCTATCGCGCCAAGGGGCGCGCGGATTTTGCGGCTTATATTTGCTAAAAATTCGCTTTTTTGCCGGCTTGCCTCTTCCGCCTTTTCCTTTGCCTCATAAAGGGAGTTTTCAAGCTCAATATCCTGTGTGACGTCAAAGGAAACCCCCACGATTTTATTGTTTTCAGGGGTAAATTGGATATAGCTTGATATGTATTTTTTATTTCCTTCCTTATCCTCAATTTCCGTAAGTATTGCTTCCCCTTTGTTGGCAGGGTGGCGGATGTTTTTGGAAATCCCCCCGATGTCGCAGGTTCCCAAAAGGGTTTCAAGCATTTCAAAGTCCGGGGTTTCTTCATCGAAAAAAGATTTTATCCTTTCGTCATAGATAAAGCGTTTTTTGGCAAAATCATACTCCCAAACCCCGCCGGATGCGGCGTTTAACGCCATCTTATAGCGTTCGTTTTCAATTTTTAGCTCATTTTCAGCCATAAAAACCACTCACTTTATTTTTAATAAAGCTTGAGTTAGAAAAATTAGCCTACCTTAATTATATACCAGTTAAAAATCTTAGTCAACAAAGATTGATTGTGCCCATGCAAAGTGGTATACTCAAAAAAAGAAAATAACCTGGAGGGAATTTTATGAAAATAAGTTTGGAGAATTTCACGCGTGAGGGCGTAAAAATGGAAAAAACCAATGACGGCTTTCTTTTAAGTTACAGCGAAAACGGGGGAAGGGCGTCTTTGGAATTTAAAAAAGGCACATTTTGCGGCTTTAAGTTTGAAAGAAGCGACTTTTTAGTAATGGACGTGACAAATTTAAGCGACTATTCCGCAAGCATTGTCTGGGAATTCGGGCAAAACGGGAACCCCCGCTGCGATACATACTTAAAAATGGGGCTTTTGCCGAAAGTTAAAACCCGCCTTGCCCTTCCCATAACCGCTGCCGAAGGGGAAGTGCTGTTTTTAAGAAGAACCCCCGGGAAACTAAAAACCGTTGTTTTGGGAAGGCCTGTGAGCCTTGAGGATTTGACCAAGTTTTGCATAACCAGCGAAAAAGCCCCAAAGGAAGTAAAATTCTTAATCTCTGATTTTTATATTTCAAAACAAGTCCCGGAATTTTTTGTTGACGACGTAAAACTTGTGGATGAGCTTGGGCAAAAGAAACTTTCCAGCTGGGAAGGAAAGACCAAGTCCATTGATGAAATGATTGAATTCATGAAGCGTGAGGCCCAAAAGGAAATCGGCCCCCAAATGGAAGGAAGAAGCCCTTACGGCGGGGACTTGTCCAAAAGGTTTGAGCCCACAGGCTTTTTTGCGTTGGAACACGATGGGAAAAGGTGGTATTTAAAAGACCCCGACGGCTATGCCTTTATTAGCTCGGGCCTTGACTGCGTAGGAGTTGACGGGGACTGCAATTTGGAAGGAATTGAGTCTTTTTGCGACTACCTTCCCAAAAAAGAAGGGGAATTTTTAAGCGGCGCGTGGCGAAGGTGGGGGGACAGGGAACCTACAATGTTGAGCTTTCACAAATTAAACCTAATGAGGGCTTTCGGTGAAGAATGGTACGAAAAATGGACCCACATGACCAAAAGAAGATTGATTGAATGGGGGATTAACACCGTTGCCTGCTGGTCGGACCCCAATTTTGAGAAAAACAGCAAAATCCCCTATGTCCACATATTCCACGGCTACCCCACCACCCAAAAGAAAATATTCAGGGATTTTCCCGACGTGTTTTCCGAAGAGTTCAGGCAGAGCGCAAAAGATTACGCGAAACAGCATGAGCCCTATAAGGACGATAAATATTTAATCGGCTACTTTATGAGCAACGAGCCAAACTGGGCCTTTGTGAACAACTTAAATATCGCGGCGGTAATGCTTGAAAAGGATGAGGACTTCCACTCAAAAGATGAGCTTGTGAAATTTTATAAAAATAAATACAAAACCATTGACAAGTTAAACGAGGCGTGGAAGTCAGGCTATGAAACCTTTGAAGAACTAAAAAGGCCGGTTAAGGTTAAAGACAGGGCAAAAGAGGCGCTTGAGGACCTATGGGATTTTTCAAAGGAAATGATCAGGGAATACTCCAAAGTGCCCGCTTTGGCAATTAAAGAAATTGACAAAAACCACCTGAATTTAGGCTTGAGGTACGCGTGGCTTTCCAGCGACGCGATAATCGCGGGAAGCGAATACTTTGACATCTTCTCCTTTAACTGCTACGACATGGACCCCTACGGAAGCATTGAAGAAATCGTGAAACGGGTTAATAAACCCGTTATGATTGGTGAATTCCACTTCGGTGCGTTAGACCGCGGCCTTGACGCCACGGGGATAAGGGCGGTAAAAAACCAAAAGGACAGGGGTAAAGCGTATAGAAGATATATGCACCGCGCGGTAAGCCACCCCTTCTGCGTGGGGGCCCACTACTTCACCCTAAACGACCAAGGCTATCTTGGCAGGTTTGACGGCGAAAACTATCAAATCGGATTTGTTGACGTGTGCCAAAAACCCTATTACGATTTTATTGAAGGGGTAAAGAAGGCAAATTCTGAAATCTATCTTGTGGCCTCGGGCGAAATGGAAGTAACAAACGATATACCCGAAGAAATCCCAAGAATATTTTATTAATAAGAAATGCCGCGAAATCCGCGGCATTTCTTGTGCCTAAAAAAGGTAATTTTGTTTTACTTTATCAAAAACAGGGCATGGCTTACAAAAAATATAGTACAATATGCCAAACCCATTTTTATTGACAAAAGATTGTGCATGGAATATAATAAAACCAGATGAGATGAGAAGAGCTTAGGAAGATGAGATGAGATTGACGAGGTAAAATTTAATACCGCCATACACTTTTTGTGTATCTAAAATTTGTCGTCTCATGTCTTCTTCCGGGTGGAAGGAGGCTTTTTTTATTATGTTTTATCCAAGTCTTAAAGAAGTATGCGAATACGCAAAAGTCTATAACATTATTCCCGTCATGTACGAATACTACGCGGATTTGGACACACCCATAAGCGTGTTTTTAAAACTCAAAAAGGATAACAACTGTTTCCTTTTAGAAAGCGTAGAAGGGAGCAAGTCCAAAAAGCGGTATTCATTCATCGGAAGAAATCCCTTTTTAATATTTAAAGGATACAAAGACAAAGTGGTAATTAAAGATTACAGCGGGGAAGAAAAGGAGTATAAGCTAGACCCCATCGGAAAGCTAAAAGAGCTTATGGAAGAATACAAATCCCCCAAAATCCCGGGATTTCCTTCATTTACAGGCGGCGCGGTGGGCTTTTTTTCCTACGACGCCGTAAGGCTTATTGAGGATTTAAAAAATGAGCCGCGTGAGGATATAAAAATACCGGAACTTCACTTTTTGTTCACCGATGAAATCATCGCCTTTGACCATATAAGGCAAAAACTTATCATCATTGTAAATATGCACGTTAAAGAGGATATAGAAAAACAGTACGAGCGGGCAACCAAAAGGATAATCGAAATACAAAACGAGCTTTATGAAAAGCGGGCGTATGATTTTCAAAACAAGGACACAAAAAACCGCATACCCCCCCAGATTGAAAGCAATATGACAGAAGATGGGTTTTGCGCTATCGTAAATAAAGCAAAGGAGTATATCCAAAACGGCGACATTTTCCAGGTGGTGCTCTCACAGAGATTTAAAATAAAAACCAATGTGGACCCCCTTAATGTTTACAGGGCGCTGAGGATTATAAACCCCTCCCCCTATATGTACTACCTCCAATTCGACGAGTATAAAATCGTGGGGGCATCACCTGAAATGTTAGTGAGGGTTGAAGACGGCATAATTACCACCTGCCCGATTGCGGGAACCAGAAAGCGGGGAAAAAATGATGAGGAGGACGAAGTTTTAGGAAAAGAACTCCTTTCCGACCCCAAGGAAAACGCGGAACATGTAATGCTTGTGGATTTAGGGAGAAATGACATTGGAAAGGTTTCGGAATTTGGCTCGGTTAAAGTCTCAAGGCTTAAATATTTGCAAAGTTTTTCCCATGTAATCCATTTGGTAAGCGATGTAACAGGTATTTTAAGAAAGGATAAAACCCCCCTTGACGCGCTTTTAGCCACCATTCCCGCGGGCACCTTGACAGGGGCGCCAAAGGTGAGGGCAATGGAAATCATAGATGAATTGGAAAATGTAAAGCGGGGGGTATATGGCGGGGCAATATGCTATCTTTCCTTTTGCCAAAACCTCGACAGCTGTATAACAATCAGGACCGCGTTTTTCAAGGACAATTTCGCCCTGATTCAGGCGGGCGCGGGAATTGTGGCAGATTCCATCCCCCACCTGGAATACGAGGAGACCAAAAACAAGGCAAAAGCCATGATTAAGGCAATTGAGGAGGGGGATTTCATATGATTTTGATTTTGGATAACTACGATTCTTTTACCTACAATTTATATCAATACATTGGCACAATAAACCCCGGTGTTGAGGTTTTTAGAAACGACAAAATCACAGTGGATAAGGTATTATCCAAAAACCCAAGCCACATTATCCTTTCCCCCGGGCCGGGGTACCCAAAAGATTCGGGCATAATGCTTGATTTAATAAAGGCAGCAGCCCCCCGGATCCCCCTTTTAGGGGTGTGCCTGGGCCATCAGGGGATTGGCGAGGCCTTTGGGGGAAGGGTTGTGAAAGCCCCCTATCTCATGCACGGGAAAAGCGATTTTATAAACATAGATACCCGCGTTCCCATCTTTTGGGGCTTGCCTGAAAAAATCGAAGTGGGAAGATACCACTCATTGATTTTGGAAGATGTTGGACTTGGGGAATTCGATATAATTGCAAAATCCAATGACGGCCTTATTATGGGAATAAAGCATAAAAAATATGACACCTACGGGATCCAGTTTCATCCCGAGTCGGTGCTGACCCCCTTTGGGATTGAAATCATCAAGAATTTTTTAAGCATTAAAGGGAGGAATTGAAATGATAATCAAGGAAGCTATAAAAAAATTAGTTGACAGGATAGATTTATCAGAAAGCGAAGCGTATCAGGTAATGGACGAGGTATTGGACGGGGGGGCAACGGAAGCGCAGGTGGCGGCCTTTTTAATCTCTTTGAGAAATAAGGGCGAAAGCATTTCCGAAATCACGGGCTGCGCTAAAAAAATGAAGGAAAAAGCCATAAATATAAAGCCCAATTTAAAGGAATACATCGACTGCGTGGGAACGGGCGGGGACGGCACAAACACCTTTAACATTTCCACCACCGCCGCCTTTGTGATTGCCGCCGCGGGAGTACCCATCGCAAAGCACGGAAACCGGGCGATTTCTTCAAAAAGCGGCAGCGCGGACTTGCTTGAGGCATTGGGCATAAACATAAACCTTTCTCCCGAAAATGTTAAAAAATGCGTGGAAGAAATCGGGATTGGGTTTATGTTCGCCAAAAACTTCCACCCCCACATGAAAACCGTGGCGAAAGTAAGAAGCGAACTAAATATAAGAACCATATTTAACATCCTCGGCCCCATCTCAAACCCGTCAGGGGCAAAGTACCAGGTAGTCGGCGTGTATAACCCGAACTTAACACATCCCATAGCCAACGCAATGCTTAATATGGGAGTGGAAAAGGGCATGGTTATAAGCGATATGAACACGGGCATGGACGAATTTTCAACTTTTGGGGAAACAAAGGTTTCTGAAATCAAAGAAGGAAAAGTCATTGACTATATCGCAAAGCCCGAGGACTTCGGCATTGCGCGGGCCAGCCTTTCCGACATAAAAGGCGGCTCAGCTTATGAAAACAGGGAATTTACCCTGTCGGTACTACAAGGGGAAAAATCCCCCAAGCGGGATATAGTGGTGCTAAACGCCGCCTGCGCGATTTACGCGGCGGGAAAGGCGGGAAGCATTAAAGAGGGGATTGAAATGGCCGAGTATGCCATTGACTCCAACAAAGCCTATGAAAAAATGCTTGCGCTAAAAAAATTAAGCGGGGAGCTTGCGGTATGATTTTGGATGAAATTTGCAAAAAAAAGAAAGGGCGGGTTGAGGAAGCCAAAAGAAGGGCGCCCCTTGAAACCTTAGCCCTTGACAGGACCCCCCTGGATTTTAAAGAGGCAATTTCAAAAAGCATATCAATAATTGCCGAAATCAAAAAAGCTTCCCCTTCAAAAGGTGTAATCAGGAAGGATTTTTCCCCCCAAGATATTGCCAAAAGCTATATGGAAGCAAAAGTTGAAGCCTTAAGCATACTCACCGAGGAAGACTACTTTTTGGGAAGCGTTGATTATTTAAAAAAGGTGAGGGAAATCACAAACATCCCCATTTTAAGGAAGGATTTTATAATTGACGAATACCAGGTTTATGAGTCCAAAGCAATCGGGGCGGACGCAATACTTTTGATTGCGGCAGTTTTGGATGATGATAAACTAAAGAAATTTTATACCCTCGCAAAAAACTTAGGCCTCTCCGTTTTATTGGAAGTACACGACAAAGAGGAAATGGAGAGGGCGGCAAGTATTGGCGCGGAAATAATCGGGATAAACAACCGTGATTTAAAGACTTTCAGCGAGGATATAAAAACCACCGGGCGCCTTTTAAATTACGCCCCCGAAGGCGCAATTATAGTTTCAGAAAGCGCTATCAGGACACCAAATGATTTAAAATACCTCAAAAATTTGGGGGTGAGCGCCGCGCTTATTGGCGAGGCCTTCATGCGGCAGGATGATATAAAAGAGGCAGTACGCAATTTAAGGAGCATGGTATGACAAAGGTAAAAATTTGCGGGATTTGGGAATTTGAAACCATTGATATTTTAAACGAATGTTTGCCCGACTATATTGGCTTTGTATTCGCGAAAAGCCCCAGGCAGGTAACGGAGGATCGGGCAAAGGAATTAAAAGGGCGCCTTCACCCACAAATTAAAACCGCGGGGGTTTTTGTCAACGAAAGTATTGAAAAAATCTTAAAAATAATAGATAATGTAAACATTGACGCCATCCAGCTGCATGGGGACGAAGATGACTCATATATAAAAAAGCTAAAAGAAAAAACCAAAGCGGAAATCTGGAAAGCCGTAAGGGTAAAAGAGGGAATGAGTTTGGATTTTTCAAAAATACCTGCCGACAGAATCCTGCTTGACACTTACAAAACGGGCGTGTTTGGCGGAAGCGGCGAAAAATTTGACTGGTCCCTTGTTGATGTAAAAATTTATAAAGACATAATTTTAGCGGGCGGGATAAATTTGGATAATGTTTCGCAAGCTTTGAAACTATCCCCCTACATGCTGGATATCTCAAGCGGGGTTGAAAGTAACGGGCGCAAGGATGGCGGAAAAATTGCAAAAATCATAAAGCTGATTCGAGGAGAGTAGGACCATGAAAAAAGGACGATACGGGGAATTCGGCGGGCAGTACGCCCCTGAAACCCTTATGAACGCGCTATCAGAACTTGAGGCTGAATTTGAAAAGGCCATAAAAGATGAAAAATTCTGGGAAGAATTTAATTTTTATTTAAGGGAATATGCAAACCGCCCTTCCAATTTGTACTTCGCAAAACGCATGACCGAAGACTTGGGCGGATGTAAAATCTATTTAAAACGCGAGGATTTAAACCACACAGGCGCCCATAAAATCAATAACGTGCTGGGCCAAATTATTCTAGCCAAAAGAATGGGAAAGAAAAAGGTAATCGCCGAAACAGGGGCAGGCCAGCACGGGGTTGCCACAGCTACGGCGGCGGCACTTTTCGGCATGGAATGTGAAGTGTTTATGGGGGAAGAGGACACAAAGCGGCAGGAACTAAACGTGTTTAGGATGAACCTTTTAGGCGCGAAAGTTACCCCCGTAAAAAGCGGCACGGGGACACTAAAGGACGCCTGCAACGAGGCTATGCGGGCATGGGCGGAACACGCCGGGGACACCTTCTATGTGCTGGGCTCCGCCGTAGGCCCCCATCCGTACCCTGCCATTGTTAAGGAGTTTCAAAGGGTAATAAGCCGTGAAATGAAGGAGCAAATATTAGAAAAAGAGGGAAGGCTCCCTGATTATGTAATCGCCTGCGTAGGCGGCGGGAGCAACGCCATAGGAAGCTTTGCCGAATTCATCGGTGAGCCGTCCGTGAAACTAATCGGCGCGGAAGCCGCGGGGAAAGGCATTGACACGCCGTATCACGCCGCAACAATCTCAAAAGGGGAAGTGGGGGTACTCCATGGCATGAAGTCCCTCTTTTTGCAGGACGAATACGGCGGTATCCAGGAGGTATATTCCATTTCCGCGGGCCTTGACTACCCCGGTATCGGGCCTGAACATGCTTACCTTCACAAAACAGGGAGGGCGCAGTATTATCCCGTAACCGATAAAGAGGCGGTTGACGCTTTTTGCTATCTAACCAAAACCGAGGGGATAATCCCCGCTGTTGAAAGCGCCCACGCGGTGGCGCAGGCAATAAAGATGGCGCCAAAACTTCCAAAGGATGAAATAATGATAATCTGCCTTTCCGGCAGGGGCGACAAGGACGTTTATTCCGTAGCGAAATATTTGGGGGTAGAGTTTAATGAACAGGATTGATAAAATGTTTTTGGATAAAAAGGGGCAAAAGGTTTTCATCCCCTTTATCACCGCGGGGGACCCTGATATTGGCACAACCATGGATTTAGTCTTTGCCATGGAAGAGGCGGGCGCCGACTTAATCGAGCTGGGGGTACCCTTTTCCGACCCCATTGCGGAAGGCCCCGTTATTCAGGAGGCAAACGCAAGGGCGCTAAAAAACGGGGTGAATTTGGATATAATCTTTGACGCGGTTGGGAAAATCAGAAAAAAAAGCCAAATCCCCCTTGTGTTTTTAATGTATTATAACAGCCTCTTTAAATACGGGCTTGAAAGGTTTTTTAAAGCCTGCAAGGAATATGGGATTGACGGGGTAATTATCCCTGATTTACCCTATGAGGAATCTGGCGAAATAGCGGAATATGAAGAAAAGTACAATGTGTACCAGATATCACTAATTTCCCCCACAAGCCATGACAGGATTGAAAAAATCGCAAAATCCGCCAAAGGGTTTTTGTACTGCGTGTCCTCTTTGGGGGTAACGGGCGCACGCGATAAATTTGAAACGGACTTTAAGGCGTTTTTTGATGAGATAAATAAGTACGCCAAAATCCCAAAATGTTTGGGCTTTGGTATTAAAGATGAAACGCAGGCTAAGCTTTTGAGGGAATACGCCGACGGAATAATTGTGGGAAGCGCGGTGGTTGCGCTGGTTAAAGAGGGGAAAGATAAGGAAGAAAAAATACGCTTGGTAAAAGAATATGTATCCAAAATGGCAAAAGCCACAAAGGAGTAAGCGTTATAAAAACGGGGTATTGCCCGTGTAAAATGCCGTATGGGTTCACATGCGGCATTTTTTGTGTCAAAGCATTATACCTTGTTTACCCGTTACATAATAAACGCAAAAATACAAATAATAAGGCTGCAAAAAATTGTAACCTTTTTTTGTTTTGCGGTGGGATAAAAATGGTGAAAGTTATAAATAAACTCTGCGCGGCGTTTTTTGTATTTGCGCTTGCATTGAGCTTTTCCTATCTTATTTTAGAAGGTAAAATTTTAGGGATTTTATTTTTTTCCCTTTTTTTTGTTTTGCAAATTAACGCCAAAAAAATATTAAAGCCTTTAGGGGAGGGGGCGTATCTTGCCTTAATCCTTGCCTGCGCCTTTGCCATCCGCTTGATTTTTGCCATTTTTGTAAACCCCGCCCCCGAGTCCGATTTTTTAACATATTATAATTTAGCAAAAGCATTATCACAAGGCAAAACCCAATATAACGAATATATCGCCCTCTTTCCCCATGTAATAGGGTATCCCACAATCCTTTCCTTTTTCTTTACACTGTTTGGGGATAAACTCATTGTAGCTAAAATATTAAACGTAATTTCCCAGACGGCAACGGTTTATTTAGTTTATAAAATCACTGAAAAAGTAAACCCCAAAGGGAAAAGGTGCGCCGCGGCCTTTTTGGCCTTTTGCCCCAATTTAATCTATCCCGTGTCCCTTGTTGCAACTGAAAATTTCCACATTTTCTTTTTGGCTTTGTCAATTTATTTATACCTTATTAATAAAAAAAGGGCGGCGTTTTATATCTTAAGCGGCTTATTTTTTGCCCTTTCAAATTTCATAAGGCCTGTTTCAATCATCTTTATAGCTTCAATCCTGATTTACGAGTTTTTGCGCTACAGGATGAATTTTAAAAGAATTGTGAATTTGTTTTTATTGCTTATATCCTTTTTTGCGGCATTTAGCGCCTTAAACTATTACACGGAAAAAAGAATAGGGCAAAGCTGCGCGAAAAACAGCTTCGGCTATAACCTTTATGTGGGGCTAAACCATGAAAGCATGGGAATGTGGAACGAAGAAGACGCGAAAACATTTGACAGTTTATCAAAGAAAAACTCCCCCCAAAACGTACACAACATATTTATTAAAAAAAGCATAGAAAGGTTTTTTGACATAAAAACCATCCCCCTTTTATTTAAAAAGCAGGTGATAATGTGGGCGGATGAGGGCTATTTTGCATGGTGGGATAAGCTTCCCTTTATATTTTTCATCCTCGCCCAAAGCTATTATGTCTCAATTTTTTCCCTTTGCGCCCTAAATCTGATAAAAAACAAGTCGGATAATGGGCAAATTTTGTTTTTTGAAATTGTCATAATTTTGACAGTTTTGTCTTTTACCCTGCTTGAAGCCCAGGGCAGATACCGCCTTTACCTGTATTTGGCATTTTGCACAATTTCTTCAGGATTTTTTTGGCATAAAAACTTAAAAAATAATGAAAAAATTTTAAAAAAAGTATTGTAAATAAATTTCATTTAGGTTAAAATTACTTTACAAAGTGGTTTAAAGTGGAGTAAAGTGTAACGAAGTGGAGGTGGCATGGTTGTTAGCAGGTGAATACAGGCACTCTGTGGACGCAAAAGGCAGGATAATCATGCCATCAAAATTCCGCGAAGAACTAGGCGAATCTTTTGTCGTAACAAAGGGGTTTGAAGGCTGCCTTGTGGCGTATTCCAACGAAGAATGGGAGAAATTTGTTGAAAAATTGCGCACACTGCCTGAAAACCAAAAGAACGTAAGAAGATTGTTAAGGATACTCTTATCGGGCGCCTCTACCGTGGAAGTGGACAAGCAGGGAAGACTGCTTTTGCCGCAGAACTTAAGGGAGGCGGCCAACATTACCAAAGAAGTTACCATCATCGGGGTTTTAAATAAAGTTGAAATCTGGGACAGCGAAGCATGGCAAAGATACACTGAAGATGAAGAAGGCTTGTCCTTAGAAGACGCGGCTGAATCCATAGATATGCTCTTTTAAGGATGGTGCGGTATGGATTTTAGTCATGTGAGTGTACTTTTAAAAGAAAGCATAGAACTTTTAAACATAAAGCCCGGCGGCATATACTTTGACCTGACTTTAGGCGGCGGGGGCCACAGCCTTGAGATACTAAAGCGGGGCGGCCGCGTGGTAGGGATTGACCAGGATACCGCCGCAATCCGCGCGTCGGAAGAAAGGCTAAAAGAATACAGCGAAAATTTAACATTAGTGCATGATAATTTTAAAAATTTAAAAACAATAGCAAAAAACCTAAACATTGATAAAGCCGACGGGATAATTGCCGATTTAGGGGTGTCATCACACCAGCTTGACGAAGCCCAGCGGGGGTTTTCATATATGCAAGACGCCCCCTTGGATATGAGGATGGACCAAAGCCGGGATTTTTCGGCCTATGATGTAGTGAATTTTTACAGCGAAGATGAACTTTACCGGATTATTAAGGAATACGGCGAAGAAAAGTGGGCAAAACGGATTGCGGAATTTATCGTAAACGAAAGAAAGGACAAAGAAATCAAGACCACTTTTGAGCTTGTCAAAATCATAAAAAAAGCAATCCCCAAAGGGGCAAGGATTGACGGGCCCCACCCTGCGAAAAGGACTTTTCAGGCAATAAGGATTGAAGTAAACGGTGAGCTTGACGCGCTGAAGGAAACCATCATAGACGCGGTGGATTTGCTAAATACAGGCGGCAGGATAGCTGTAATAACCTTTCATTCTTTGGAAGACAGGATTGTCAAAGATGAATTTAAAAAGCTTCAAAAGGGCTGCACATGCCCGCCCAATTTTCCGGTTTGTGTTTGCGAGCTTGAGCCAAAGCTAAAGATTATCACAAAAAAACCAATTACGGCTGATGAAAAAGAATTGGAAGAAAATCACCGCGCAAGGAGCGCAAAGCTGAGAGTAGCGGAAAAAATATAGCATATGAGGTGTTAGCCCATGTTGTATGATACCTACGGCACCAGCGCGAGGGTATTGGAAAACGAACCGATAAGCGTAAAACCTTATGAAGAAAGCGAAAAGCTAAAGAGAATAAGAAGGCAGCGGGAAATCAGGGCCAAAAAAATGAAGGCGAAAGTCGTAATAGGGATTATTTCCTTTGGCCTTATTACTTTTCTTATGATTTTGCAAAACGCCATGATTAACGACCAATTTAACAGGCTCAACAGTTTAAGGAAGGAATATGAAAATATTAAAAACGAAGTGGATTTGTTGAGAATTCAAATTGAAAAGCAAGTGGATTTAAGCAAGGTTGAGGAAGTGGCATATGGGAAGCTGGGCATGCAAAAGCCCGACAGGTCCCAGATTGTTTACATAAACGTAAATGAAAAAGACATATGCGAAGTAATTGAAGACGAAAGCAAAGTACAGGTGGCACTAAACAGCATAATGCAAAAGATTCAAAGCGTACTGGAATATTTGTATTAATTAGTGATTATACATTTATTACGGGACAAATTTTTGGGGGAGTAATTATGTTACTCTCCCAATTTAATATAATATTTCCCGTTTTAATGTGTTGACGGAAAGGATTGATAAAATGGCAACCGGCACAAAAAACATAAAAAGAAGAATGACAGCCTTGTTTGCCATATTTTCCCTATGCATTATGCTTTTAATTTCAAGGCTTTTTTATTTGCAGATAATTAAGGGCCCGCAGCTAAAGCAGGAAGCCTTTGAGCAGCAGACCAGGGACAGCATTATAAGCCCAAAGCGGGGGACAATCTATGACAGAAACCGCAAGGTTCTAGCCCAAAGCGCCACTGCGGAAACTGTAACGGTAAGCCCCAGGGAAGTGGCGGAAAAAGAGGACCCACAAGAGGTCGCAAAAGCGCTTTCTGAAATACTTGGCCTAAACTATGACGATGTATATAAAAAGGTAACGCAAAACACAAGCTATGTAATAATCAAAAAAAAGATAGACAAAGAATTTGCTGATAAAATCAGGGAACTAAACTTTACAGGAGTGAATTTGATAGAGGACTCAAAGCGCTATTACCCCTACGGCAAATTTGCCTCCCATACAATCGGGTTTACGGGGACCGACGACCAGGGGCTTGAAGGCTTGGAGGCAGTGTTAGACAGCGTTTTAGCAGGAACCCCCGGAAGGATACAAAGCGCAAAAAATGCCCGCGGTGTTGACATGCCCTATAAATATGAAAGCTATGAGGACCCAATTGAAGGCACCAGCGTGGTATTGACCATAGATGAGGTTTTACAGCACTATCTTGAAAACCACCTAGAAGACGCCATGATTGAATACGGGCTTCAAAACGGGGCAGCAGCCATTATGATGGACCCCAGAAACGGGGATATATTGGCGATTGCCACAACCCCCGACTTTGATTTAAACAACCCCATGGCGGTGGAAGACGAAGAAGTAAAAGCGCTGCTATCCACCCTAAGCGGCACTGACTACACCAACGCGCTAAATGAGTATCTAAGGAAACTTTGGAGGAACAAAGCCGTGGTGGACTCCTATGAGCCGGGTTCCACTTTCAAGGTAATCACCACCTCCATTGCCCTTGAGGAAGGGCTTGCCCATGAGGGGGAAAGATTTTTCTGCCCCGGCCACAAAGTGGTGGGGGGAAGGACAATCCACTGCTGGAAAACCCAGGGGCATGGGTCCCTTACCTTTGAAGAAGGGCTTGCGAATTCCTGCAACGTGGTTATGATGGAACTTGCCCAAAGAATAGGGCCTGCTACCTTCAAAAAATATGTGGACGCCTTCGGGTTTACCCAAAAAACCGGGTTTTTAATGCCGGGGGAAGCCTCGGGGATTTTCCACAGCATGAATAAATTCAACGAAGTGGAACTTGCCACAAGCTCTTTCGGGCAGGGCTTTCAAATTACGCCGCTTCAGCTTGTCAGCGCTGTAAGCGCCATAGTAAACGGGGGAGAGCTCTTGCGGCCCCATATCGTTAAAGAATACGTGGACTCCAACGGAAATGTGGTTGAGTCCGTTGAAAAGGAAGTTATAAGAAAAGTAATAAGCGAAGAAACCAGCCAGAAAATGAGGTCAATGTTAGAAAACGTGGTTTCAAACGGCACAGGTAGAAACGCGTACATAAAAGGCTACCGCGTGGGCGGGAAAACAGGGACCAGCGAAAAAATCCCAAGAGGGACGGATAAGCGTATCGCTTCCTTTATCGGGGTTGCCCCCGTTGACGACCCGCAGGTGGTTTGCCTTGTTATGCTTGATGAGCCCACCAGCTACTTAAAGCAGGGGGGCCAGATTGCCGCTCCCGTTGTAAGAAAAATTTTAGAAGACGCCCTACCCTATTTAGGCGTAACCCCCCAATACACCCAGGAAGAATTGTTAAGCCTGGACGCGAGCGTGCCTGAAGTGAGGGGCCTAACCCTTGAAGGGGCTAAAAAGGCTTTAACTGACGCCAAATTCAAGGTAAGCGTAAAAGGCTCGGGCACAACGGTGCTTGACCAAATGCCAAAACCGGGGGCAAGGCTTTCTGAAAAATCAACGGTAATCCTATATACTGAGGAAGAACAGCAACAAATGGTTATGGTGCCCGATGTAGTGGGCAGGACCTATGATGACGCGAAACGGATTTTGCAAAACGCAGGTTTAAATATAAAAGAAGGCGGCGTGCACCAGACAAACAGGGCAATTGCCGCAACGCAGCATCCTAAAGCAAACACCGAGGTTATGGCAGGTACAATCGTAGAAGTAGATTTTGTTGATACCGATGTGGACTAATAGGTATCAAAGGAGGCAATTATGTTATTACGGGAGATTGTCAATAATATAAAACATGAGCTTGTAAGGGGAAGCCTTGATATTGAGATTTCAGGGATTTCCTACGATTCAAGAAAGGTCAAAAAAGGGGACTTGTTTGTGGCCATCAAAGGTTTTACCACCGATGGGCACAAATACATTGAATCCGCTGTGCAAAACGGTGCCGTGGCAGTAATCGGGCAAGAGGATAGCGGATTTTGCGAAAACTACATAAAAGTTAAGGACTCAAGGGAAGCTTTGGCACAAGCCTCATTAAACTTTTACCAAAACCCCCAAAAGAAACTAAAACTAATTGGCGTTACCGGCACCAACGGAAAAACCACAACAACCCACCTTATAAAAAGCATTCTTGAATTCAACGGCTATAAGTGCGGCCTTATTGGTACAAACCACAACATGATAGGGAGCCGCGAACTCCCGGCGGAACACACAACGCCGGAATCACTGGATTTGGCAAAACTCCTATATGAAATGGCAAACGAAAACGTGGAATATGTTATAATGGAAGTATCCTCCCACTCTTTGGCGCAAAAGAGGGTGCACGGGCTGTATTTCTTCGTTGCGGCCTTTACCAACCTGACGCAGGACCATTTGGATTTTCACGCCAGCATGGAAGAGTACCGCGACACTAAGGCAAAGCTTTTTTCCATGTGCGAGGCAAGCACAATTAACATAGACGACGAAGCGGGCAAATATATCTTTGATAACACTTCCAGCAAAAAAATAAGCTACGGTATCCATGAAAACGCCATGCTCTGCGCAAAGGATATAAGGCTGCGGGAGCGGGGCGTAATCTTTGAGCTTTCCTACAACAACGAAAAGGAAACCATAAGGGTAAATATCCCGGGCTTGTTTTCGGTTTACAACGCCCTTTGCGCCATAGGGGTGTGCTTATCGGTAGGCTTATCACTATCCGATATCCAAAAAGGGCTTGTTATAGCAAAGAGCGTAAAAGGCAGGGCGGAAGTCGTGCCCACCAACACCCCCTACACCGTAATTATTGACTATGCCCATACTCCTGACGGGTTAGAAAACATCATAAACACCGTCCGCGGCTTTGCGAAAGGAAGGGTCATTACCCTCTTTGGCTGCGGCGGGGACCGCGACCGCGGGAAACGGCCCAAAATGGGCAAAATCGCGGCAGAGCTTTCCGACTATGTTGTAGTTACCAGCGACAACCCCAGGACTGAAAACCCCTCGGACATAATTAAGGATATCCTTGAGGGCATGAAGGGTTACGAAAAGAAGTTTACCGTGGTTGAAAACAGGCGGGAAGCTATAAAATACGCCCTATCCATAGGAAAAGAAGGCGACGTGATAATTTTGGCGGGGAAAGGCCATGAAACTTACCAGATACTAAAGGACAGAACCATTGATTTTGATGAAAGGCAAATTGTAAAAGAAATATTAGAGGGTAATCAAATATGAAATTAACAGTATCGGAAATTGCGGGCTACACCAACGGGAAAATTGTAGGAAACACCCAAAATACCATAACCAAAGTTATAACCGACAGCCGCAAAATTGAACCAGGCTCCCTCTTTGTGGCAATAAAGGGGGAAAGGTTTGACGGGCACGATTTTATCAAAGAAGCGTATAAGTCAGGCGCTGCCGCTGCCTTAAGCCAAGTTTATATTGATGTGCCTGAGGGCAAAACCTTGATTTTGGTGGATGATACAAAAGGCGCGCTGGTTGATTTGGCAAAAGGGTACAGGGGGCGTTTTAACATTCCCTTTATCGCCGTAACCGGCAGCGTTGGAAAAACCACCACAAAGGAAATGATACATTCGGCGCTCTCAGTTAAATACAAAACACACAAAACTTCAGGGAATTTTAACAACGAAATCGGGCTTCCCCTTACGATGATGGAATTGTCCGGAGAACACGAATGCGCCGTTTTTGAAATGGGCATGAGCGGCTTTGGGGAAATCGCGCTTTTATCTTCCATTGTAATGCCCGATATTGCGGTAATCACCAATATAGGTGTGTCCCATATTGAAAAACTGGGGTCTAAGGAAAACATCCTAAAGGCAAAACTGGAAGTGTGCGAAAACTTAAACAAGGACGGTTACCTGATTTTAAACGGCGACGACAAACTACTTTGGGGGCTAAAGGGGAAACTCCCTTTTAAAACCATATACTACGGCATTGAAAATAAAGAATGCGACTATGTGGCAGACAAACCCTCAAACGACTCATTCATTTTAGGCACAAAAAACATCATCCTTCCCGTTTTGGGAAGGCACAATATCTACAACGCCCTATGCGCCATAGCGGTGGCAAACCTTTTGGACATATCCACGGATGAGGCGGTACGGGGGCTTATGTCCTTTGAAACCGACGGAATCCGCCAAAGCATAATTAAATTTGGAAATATCACCTTTATGAACGATTACTATAACGCAAGCCCCCCGTCAATGGAAGCGGCATTAGATGTGCTGGGGGAACAGACCGAGCACAGAAGGATTGCGGTTTTGGGGGGAATGCTTGAATTAGGTGAATATTCAAAAGAGGCCCATTTAGGGGTTGGAAAGTATGCGTCAGGCGATAAATGCGATATACTAATCACCGTCGGCGGCGATAGTGAATATATAAAAGAAGGGTTTATCCAAGGGGGCGGGAGGGAGGCCTACAGCTTTTCCGACAATAAAAGCGCTGCGGCCTTTTTGAAATCCTTGCTAAAAGACGGGGATTTTGTCCTAATTAAAGGCTCCCGGGGGATAAAAATGGAAGAAATATACAAAAGTGTTACGGAGTGAATTTTATGAGTTTGTTTTTGCACTCACTTGCGTCATTTATGGTATCCGCCTTGCTTGGGCCAATTTTAATTCCTGTTTTAAAAAAGCTTAAATTCGGGCAAAGCATACTCATGGATGGGCCCTCATGGCACGCGTCAAAAGCGGGGACCCCTACAATGGGCGGGATATTGTTTATCACAAGCTCAATTTTGTTAAGCCTCTCCCTTTTTTTTGACCCAAAATGCGCCTCAATTGTTATCGTGGGCTTTTTCTATGGGTTAATCGGCTTTGTTGACGACTTTATGAAAATAAAACACAAGCAGAACAAGGGTTTGACCGCGCGGCAGAAGTTTTTGGCCCAGTGCGCGGTAACAATCGTGTTTTTGATAGTTATAAGATACCTAAATATAATAGATACAACCATATTGCTCCCCTTTACCAAAATCAAATGGGATTTAGGTATCCTGTTCATCCCCTTTGCGGCAATTTTTATGTTAGGGACCGTAAACAGCGTAAACCTCACAGACGGATTAGACGGCCTTGCCGCAAGCATATCCTGCGTTGTGGCTCTCTTTTTCTTGTTTGTGGCAAACATGCAGGATTTGCAAATCTCAAAGGTAATGGCGGCACTTTTAGGCGGTGTTTTAGGATTTTTGATTTACAATTTTTACCCGGCTAAAATCTTCATGGGGGATACAGGAAGCTTGTATTTAGGCGGGATTTTAGCCGCGACGGCGGTTTTGATGGATCTTGAAGTGATATTTATCCTCTGCGGGATTGTGTTTTTCATAGAAGCCCTTTCCGTAATACTTCAGGTAATAAGCTACAAAACCACAAAAAAGCGCATATTTAAAATGGCGCCAATTCACCACCACTTTGAAAAAAGCGGCTGGCACGAAACAAAAGTTGTGTTTGTGTTTACCTTCGTAAGCGTGATATTCTGCATAATTGCGCTTTTGTCCATTATTTAGTGGGGGGATATAAATGCCCGAAGTTAGGGAAATGGAAAAACCCAGACAAAAGACAAAAAAAGCAAAAATTGACTTTCTTTTTTTGGCGACAATCCTTCTTTTGCTTGCAATCGGGCTGACAATGGTGTTTAGCGCCTCAGCCCCCAGTTCCAGTTACAAGGGGGACTCTTTGGGCGTTATTAAAAAGCAGCTGATGTGGACCTGCGCTGGCTTTATAAGCATGTGGTTTTTCAGCCAGTTTAGCTATAAAAAGCTTGAAAAATATTCAAGGATAATATTTTTTGCCACACTGCTTTTAATGTACCTGACCCCTGTAATCGGCGTGTCAAGGGGCGGGGCTACCAGATGGATTGGCATTGGCAGCGCCACATTCCAGCCTTCTGAACTTATGAAATTTGCGCTGGTTTTATACTTTGCAAACCTTCTGTCCAAGGACAACAAGGGCAAGGTCAGAAAGTTTAAAAACCTTGCCTTCCCATATTTATTTTTAATTGCCCTTGTGGCGTTTTCATTGGCGTTACAAAGCCACTTAAGCGGCCTTGTGGTAACGGCTGCCGCCGCCATGATAATGCTTCTTGCGGGCGGCATGAATTTAGCCCACTTTTTTATGTTCGGGGCATTTGGCCTTTGCGGCATTGCGGCATTGGCTATTTTTGAGCCCTACCGCCTAAACAGGCTTTTGGCCTTCATTGATCCGTTTAAATACAAAAAGGACATTGGCTGGCAAATCGTCCAGTCCTTATACGCCATAGGCTCGGGCGGGCTTTTTGGCTTGGGGCTTGGGCAAAGCCGGCAAAAGTATCTGTATGTGCCTGAACCCCACAACGACTACATATTTGCGATAGTCTGCGAGGAATTAGGCTTTGTAAGGGCTTCGCTAATACTTTTGCTATTTTTGTTTTTCGTATGGCGGGGCATAAACATTGCCCTAAAAACCCCCGATAAATTCGGCTGCCTTCTTGCTTTTGGGATAGTATCTTTAATCGGGCTTCAGGTTTTAATAAACGTGGGCGTTGTTACAAGCGTGCTACCTTCCACGGGCATGCAGCTTCCCTTCTTCAGCGCAGGCGGTTCGTCCCTTGTCATCATCATGGGCGCCATGGGGGTAATGTTAAATATCTCAAAACACAGCAAAATCGAAAAAATATAGCTGGTTTTACATAAATAGCGAGCCGTCACACCTGCATTTGCAACTGCATATTATGTAGTGCAGAATGCACTGGAGGTGTAAAGATTGAACAACATTATCATAAACGGCAATAAACCTCTCTCCGGAAAAGTTGCAGTACACGGCTCGAAAAACGCAGTTTTGCCAATACTTGCAAGCACCGTATTAAACGGCGGGGAAAACACGGTTTTAAATTGCCCACATCTTAGGGATGTTGACTCATCGCTTGAAATATTGAAATATTTAGGCTGCAGCGTGTCGTATGGCAAAAACATGGTAAAGGTAAATTCCAAAACCATCACCCGCGACTCAATACCTGAAAACCTCATGCGTGAAATGCGTTCCTCTATCATATTCCTGGGTGCGGTGGCGGCAAGGTGCAAGGAAGTGGAAATATCCGCCCCCGGCGGTTGTGAACTCGGGCCGCGGCCGATAGACCTTCACTTAAAAGCCCTAAGAGAGCTTGGAATGGAGATTGAAGAACATGGAGGGTACATAAAATGCAAAGCCAAAGACCTCCATCCGGCAAACATTCACTTAAGCTTTCCAAGCGTGGGAGCCACTGAAAACATAATGCTTGCCTCCTGCAACATCGAAGGCAAAACCGTCATCACCAACGCGGCAAAAGAGCCCGAGATTGTGGACTTGGCAAACTATCTAAACAAAATGGGGGCAAACATCAAAGGTGCAGGCACCGAAAGGATTGAAATAATCGGGACCAGGGAATTTAAAGACGTAGAGCATGAAGTAATGCCCGACAGGATCGTTGCAGCAACCTACCTTTGTGCAGCAATGGCAACCAGAAGCGAAATCGAAGTCACAAATGTAATCACCGAACATATCAGGGCTGTTTTATCAGTATTAAAGGACAGCGGCGCGAAACTAAAGGAAAACGAAACCTCAATTGAAATATCAGCACCAAAAGTAATAAAACCCATTGACTACATACGCACTCAGCCCTATCCAGGCTTCCCAACGGATGCTCAGTCATTGGTAATGGCCTACTTAACTTTAGCAGACGGCACAAGCGTAATAGTTGAAAATATTTTTGCAAACAGGTATAAAAATGTTGAAGAGCTTTTAAAGATGGGAGCCGATATTACAATTGACGGGCGTGTTGCAGTAATTAAGGGGGTAAAAAAATTAAATGCCGCGAAAGTCCGCGCCACGGACTTAAGGGGCGGCGCGTCATTAGTTATTGCGGCACTAGCCGCGGAAGGAAGTAGCGAAATTTCAGGCATAAGCCATATCGAGCGTGGATACGACGGTCTTTGCGAAGCACTAAAGGGCCTTGGGGCCGATATAAAAATAGGATAAAACCCAAAAAAGTGAGGTAAGTATTTTGCAAAAAACAAGCAAAAGAAAAAGGAATAAAAGCGCACAAAAAAGGCGGAATGCAAGATTTCTCATCACATTGTTTTTGGTCATTGCTTCTGCCTTTTCGCTTGTGCTTACTCCACTTTTTGATTTAAAATACATTGAAATTTATGGGACAAGCCATATCCCAAACGAGGATATAATAAATACAAGCGGCTTTGTCATAGGGGAAAACCTATTTAAGCAGGACATAAAGCGGGCGGAAGCGGAAATTTCCCAAATACCCTATGTTGAAAGCGTAAAAATTGTAAGGTACATTCCTTCCGCCATTAAAATATACATAAAAGAGGGACAAGTTAATATGTACATCCCCTTTTTGGAAAAACTATTAGGGGTAAATGAGAACTTTAAAATTTTAGACGTGGTAGCTTTTGAAGAAAGGGAGCAAAAGCCCATAGTTTTAGGGATTACCACCACTGAATTTGTCATCGGGGAAAAGATAATTATTGACGAACAGGCTAAATTTGATATAATAAAATTATATGAACAAGCCTTAAAAAAGTATGATTTATATGATAATACGACATATTTAGACATTACCGATACAGAAAACGTAAAAATTGTATATAATGAAAATTTAAATGTAGAATTTGGAAAAAGCGGTAACATAGATTTGGTTGATTATAAAGTGCGGTATGTAAAAAAGTTAATTGATGATGGTCATATCGATACCACAAAAAGCGGGGTCTTAACACTGACGGGCCTTGACGACGAAAACTCCGGCAGTGTTACATATAAGCCATCACAATGAGGAGATAAATATAGATGAAGTTCAAAGAACAAGTTGCAATTGCGTTCGTATGTTTAATTGTCAGCTTCATGATTTCCCTCCACTTTAAAAGCGTAAAACATAACAAAGAGGTAAGCGTTCCTCAAAATTTAAGGGCGGAGTCTTTGTATGCCGAGCTTACAAAGGAAAAGGAGAAAAATGAAGAACTGTATAAGCAGATTTTGACCTTACAAAGCGACCTTGAAATGTACAGGAAAGAAGCCACTGACTCAAGCGGCTACGCGAAAGTGCTGTCCGAGCAGATGTCGCGTTTGGAAATTTTAGCCGGCGCCACCCCGGTGCAGGGACAGGGCGTTATTGTAACGCTGGATGACTCAAAAGCCAAAATTGAAACAAGCTCGATTTTGGAAAGCGAACAGTATATAATCCATGACGACGACATCAGAAAGGTCGTAAATGAGTTGTACGCCGCGGGGGCCGAAGCCATCAGCATAAACGACGACAGGCTTATTTCCACATCCTCAATCCGCTGTGTAGGGCCCGTGGTAATTATAAATAACAATAAGTACGCCCCGCCCATTGAAATTAAAGCAATCGGGGACGCGGACACATTGGAGGCGGCCCTTACCATGAGGGACGGGGTGAGGGATTTGTTGGTAAATATATACCGCATTGACGTTACCATACGTAAAGAAAAAAATATTGTAATTCCTGCCTACAACGGGGTGGTAAATTTCAAATACGCCTCCCCTGTAAATTCAAAGGGGGAATAATCATTGATTATATTAATCGCGATAGTCATAGGCATACTTTGCGGCCTTTTGACGGATTTTAACATCCCGCCCCAGTACACCCAGTATATGGCGGTGGCGATTTTGGCGGCACTGGACTCAATCTTTGGGGGCCTTGTTGGAAGTTTACAAAAGAATTTTAAACTGGACGTGTTTATTTCCGGCCTTGTCACCAACTCAATTTTTGCCGCCTTTTTAACCTATATCGGCAACAAGCTGGAAGTTGACATTTACATGGCAGCGGTTGTGGCCTTCGGCACTAGGTTATTCCAAAATTTTGCCACAATCCGAAGATTTCTCTTGAATAAATTTAACAAAAGAGGTATTATATAAATTAAGAAGTTTTATTCGGCAGTTGAGATTGACGAAAATGCCAATTTGCCCATATTTTATTTATGAACACGAAGAGGGGGAAATTTAATGAGATTGGAATATGCCGACGATTTTGGCAGTATTCAGGTAATTAAAGTTGTTGGTGTCGGCGGTGGCGGAGGAAATGCTGTAAACCGCATGATAGAAGCGGGCATAAAAGATGTTGAATTTATAGCTGTAAATACGGACAATCAGGCCCTTATGCGTTCTAATGCAACACAGAAGATACAAATTGGCGAAAAGATTACAAGAGGAAAAGGCGCGGGCGCGGACCCTGAAGTGGGGAGAAAAGCTGCTGAAGAAAGTAAAGCTGAAATAGAACAGGCTATAAAAGATGCTGATATGGTGTTTGTCACTGCCGGCATGGGCGGTGGCACAGGCACAGGCGCAGCCCCTGTGGTTGCCCAGATTGCGAAGGAACTTGGAATACTAACCGTCGGCGTTGTTACAAAGCCTTTTGCGTTTGAAGGCAAGCGCAGGATGACCCAGGCTGAAAAGGGAATTGAGGAATTGCGGCAGAATGTGGACACAATTATCGTTATTCCAAACGACAGGCTCCTTACCATAAGCAGCGCGAAAACCACCATGATGGAAGCTTTCCGTCAGGCGGACGACGTATTAAGGCAGGGCGTTCAGGGGATTTCAGACCTGATTACCAACAGCGGTATTATCAATGTTGACTTTGCCGACGTTAAGACCATTATGAAAAACGCAGGCCTTGCTCACATGGGCATTGGTGTGGCAAAAGGCGAAAACAGGGCGGAAGAGGCCGCAAGGATTGCAATCGAAAGCCCGCTGCTTGAAACCAGCATTAACGGCGCAAGCGGTGTTCTTCTTAATATCACAGGCGGGACAAGCCTCAACCTGTTTGAAACCGACGCTGCGGCAAAACTTATCCAAAGCTTCGCGGATCCTGACGCGAACATTATCTTTGGTATGGTTATTGACGAAAAACTTGATGACGAGCTTATCATCACCGTTATCGCAACAGGTTTTTCAGGGGACGGCGGCAAGAAGAAAGAAGAAAAGAAGGATGAGTTTGACTTTGCCCTCTTTGGAAGCGGCACATCCAACTTTGATACCGACGATTTACAAATTCCAAACTTCTTAAGAAGGTCAAATTTTGAATAATATACATATAAAAGCCCAAGACTTTGGGCTTTTTCTTCTTCGGGCAAAATTTATTTTTTGCATAGCTAGAAAAAAAAGGCTAAAAATAATTTTTAGCCTTTTTTTATTTACTAAAATATTTACTTGTGATATTATGGTAAAAAAAAGAAGGGGTGTTTTTATGTCTGAATTTTTTAAGAATATTAAAAAAGTAGAATACGAGGGAAAGGAGTCAAAAAACCCGTTTTCTTTTAAGCACTATAACCCTGATGAAGTTATAATGGGAAAACCAATGCGTGAGCATTTGAAATTTGCCCTTTCATACTGGCACACCCTCTGCGGCGAAGGGGTGGATATGTTTGGGAATAAGACCATAGACAAATCCTTTGGCGGAACAACCCCCCTTGAAATATACAAAAACCGGGCGCTGGCCGCTTTTGAACTAATGGATAAGCTTCAAATCGACTATTTTTGTTTCCACGACCGCGACATCGCGCCTGAAGGGGAAAACCTGGCCGAAACTGAAAAATACCTTGACGAAATGTCCTTCTTCATAGAAAACTTAATGAAAAAATACAATAAAAAACTCCTATGGGGCACCGCGAATTTATTCTCCCACCCTAGATATGCAAACGGCGCGGCAACGTCAAATTCCGCCGATATTTACGCCTTTGCCTGCGCGCAGGTAAAAAAGGCCATAGACATAACCATCCGCTTAAACGGGGCGGGATATGTGTTCTGGGGCGGCCGTGAAGGCTACGAAACACTGCTTAACACCGATATGGAACTTGAGCTTGATAACCTTGCCCGCTTTTTGAAAATGGCGGTAAAATACGCGCGGGGCGAGGGCTTTACAGGGGATTTTTACATTGAGCCAAAACCCTATGAGCCCACCAAGCACCAGTATGACTTTGACGTGGCAACTACAATTGCTTTTTTGAGAAAATATGACTTGATAGACGACTTTAAAATAAATATCGAAGCAAACCACGCTACCCTTGCGGGACACACCTTCGCCCATGAGTTAAGGGTTGCGAGAATAAACGGCGTCTTTGGCTCCATTGACGCGAATGAAGGGGACTACCTTTTAGGCTATGATACCGACAAATTCCCCACCAATGTGTATGAAACAACCCTTTGCATGTACGAAGTCCTAAAGGCGGGGGGCTTTAAAAACGGCGGCTTAAACTTTGACGCAAAGGCAAGGCGCGCCTCCAACACATATGAGGACATATTCCTATCCTATATCGCGGGAATGGACGCATTTGCCCTGGGGTTAAAAATTGCCGCAAAATTAATTGAAGACGGGCGCGTTGACGGGTTTGTAAAAGAACGCTACCAAAGCTTTTATGAAGGCATAGGCAAGGAAATCAGGGAAGGAAAACACGACTTTTATACCTTGTCCGCCTACGCTAAAAGCTTAGGGGATATAAAAACTGCGCCCAGCGGCAAACAGGAATACCTTGAAAACATTATCAACCAAATTATGTTTGGGGGCATATAAATGGACTATTTAATAGGGATTGATGTAGGAACATCAGGCACAAAAACCGCCTTGTTTGACACAAAAGGAAACACCGTAATGAAAGTTACGGTGGAATACCCGCTTTACACCCCAAAGGAAGGGTGGGCAGAACAAAAGCCCGAAGATTGGTACAACGCGGTAATCCAAGGCCTTAGGATAATCTCAAAGGAGTATCCTGACGCCAATATCCTGGCCATAGGGCTTACAGGGCAAATGCACGGCCTTGTTATGCTTGATGATGAAGGCGAAGTTTTGCGGGATTCAATAATCTGGTGCGACCAGCGGACTGAAAAAGAGTGCGGAGAAATCACAAAAAGGGTCAAAAATCTCGTTGAAATTACCGCAAACCCCGCAATCACAGGGTTTACCGCCTCAAAGATTTTGTGGGTTAGAAATAACGAATACGAAATTTATAAAAAATGCCGCCACATTCTTCTGCCAAAAGATTATATCCGCTATAAATTGACAGGTGCCTTTGCCACGGACGTGTCCGACGCCAGCGGCATGCAGCTTTTGGACATAAAAAGGCGCAGCTGGTCAAAAGAAGTTTTGGATGATTTGGACATAGACATTAACCTTTTGCCCCAGTGTTTTGAAAGCGTTGAGATAACAGGGTATCTGACGGAAAGCGCGGCAAGGCTTTGCGGGCTAAAATCAGGAATCCCCGTTGTGGCGGGGGGCGGGGACAACGCGGCCTCCGCAATAGGCACAGGGGTTTGTGAGGACGGCAAAGCCTTTACAACCATAGGCACCAGCGGGGTCGTATTTGTCCACACAAAGGAAATGAAGGTGGATAGCCTAGGCCGCGTCCACACCTTTTGCGCCGCAGTGCCGGGAGAATACCACGTTATGGGCGTAACACAGGGCGCGGGGCTGTCTTTAAAATGGTTCAGGGACAATTTCTGTCAGGAAATCATGGAAACCTCAAAGCTTTTGAATATGGACCCCTACCAGTTAATGGACGAAAAGGCAGGCAAGGTCCCAATCGGCTCAAGGGGGCTGTATTATTTACCATACCTGATGGGTGAGCGCACGCCCCACCTTGACCCCAACGTAAAAGGGGCATTTTTAGGTATAACCGCGAGAAACACTAAGGAAGACTTTATCCGCGCCGTTATGGAAGGGGTAAGCTTTTCCCTAAAAGACTGCCTGAAAGTGTTTGGGCAAATGGGGATTTTTGCGGATAACATGACCCTTTGCGGCGGGGGAAGCAAAAGCGCCCTTTGGGCACAAATGATATCGGATGTCTTTAACCTTCCCATTTCAACTTTGGACAAAAACGAAGGTGCGGCCTTTGGCGCCGCGATTTTGGCAGGCACAGGCGCGGGGGTCTATGAAAGCGTCAAAGCGGCCGCAAAAGTGATAAAACAAAGCGGAAAATTTTATCCAAACGAAGAAAACGTAAAGGTTTATGAAAAATTATACGGCAAATACACCACATTGTATGAAAAAATAAAGGACATATAAAGGAGCAGTTACTATGTTTAAAAAGGATTTTTTCTGGGGGACGGCAACCGCAAGCTATCAGATTGAAGGAGCCTTTAATCAGGACGGACGGGGCCTTTCAGTCTGGGACGTGTTTTCAAGATGGCCCGGCAAGGTGCGGGACGGGCACAATGGCGATATAGCCTGCGACCACTACAACAGGTATAAAGAAGACGTAAAACTGATGAAGGAATTGGGCATTAACGCCTACCGCTTTTCTGTTTCATGGTCAAGGGTACTTCCTGACGGGATTGGGAAAGTCAACGAAAAAGGCCTTGATTTTTATGATAGGCTCGTTGATGAACTTCTAAAAAACAATATCACCCCTTTTATGACCCTCTTTCACTGGGATTACCCCTATGAACTGTACCGTAAGGGCGGGTGGCTCAACCCCGACTCCCCGAAATGGTTTTTGGAATATACCAAAGTGTTGTGCGACAGGCTCTCCGACAGGGTGCAGTACTATATGACCCTAAACGAGCCCCAATGCTTTATCGGAGTGGGCCACAAATGGGGAGGCCATGCGCCGGGGCTTAGGCTTTCCGATTACGACTTATTGTACGCGGTGCATAACACCCTCCTTGCCCATGGGGAAAGCGTAAAATACATACGGGAAAACGCAAAAACCAAACCCCATATAGGCTTTGCCCCCTGCGGGATTGTGGCAATACCAAGCACCGGAAACGACGTTGACGCGGCAAGGCGCTATATGTTTGACAATTCCGACATAGGAAGAAACGCGGTCTGGATGGACCCTGTTTATCTTGGAAAATACCCAAAGGAATTCGGGGAACAGGTGGGGAACTTGCCCAAAATTGATTTGGACGCGGATTTAAAAACCATATCCCAGCCCTTGGATTTCTTTGGCTGCAACACCTATCATGGCGAAATCGTGACAACGGATTCTTCAGGCAACGTTATCACATTACGCAAACCCGTCGGCAACACAAGGACTGCGATAAACTGGCACGTTACCCCCGAAGTTTTATACTGGGGACCGAAGCTATTTTATGAAAGATACCAAAAACCCGTTATCATGACCGAAAACGGCATGGCAAACTGCGACACCATTTCCTTTGACGGCAAATGCCATGACCCCCAGCGGATTGACTATGTCCACCGCCACCTTCTAAGCCTTAAAAAAGCGGCAGAAGAAGGGGTGGAAGTTGACGGGTACTTCCTATGGAGCCTTCTTGACAACTTTGAATGGGCGGAAGGCTACAACGAGCGCTTTGGCATAATTTATGTGGACTACCAGACCCAAAAGCGCACCCCCAAGGACTCATATTACTGGTATAAATCCGTTATTGAGGCAAACGGTGAAAATTTATAGAGGTGAAAAATGAAGGCGCTTGCGATTGATTTAGGGGGCACTTTCACAAAAGCCGCGGTAGTGGACGAGACGGGACGTTTTTTATCCTATGAAAAAATAAAAACAGGCGGGGAGCGGCAAGCTCCCCAAATTGTGTCCGATATAATTGATTTAGCCTTGAATGTTATAAAGAAGGCAAATACCCGCCCCGAGGAAATATCCCACATCGGCATGGCGTCCCCCGGCATGGTAAATGAGCATACGGGGAAAATTGTCAGGATAAATAACATAAACCTGTCAGGGATAAATTTTAAAGCCGGGTTTTCAAAACATTTCAGCGCGCCCTTTTTCATTTCCAATGACGCAAACTGCGCTGCGTTAGGGGAATACTTTATGCTAAAGGAAAAGCCCCAAAGCATGGTCATGGTAACCATCGGCACAGGAATTGGCGGCGGGATAATACATGAGGGAAAACTATTTTTAGGCATAAACGGACTTTGCGGGGAAATAGGGCATATGGGGATTGTAAAGGGCGGGAAAAAATGCACCTGCGGAAGATACGGCTGTTTTGAGCAGTACGCCTCAACTTCAGCCCTCATCCGTATGGTTAAAGAACGGATGGAAAATAACCCCCAATCCCCCTTTTGGCAAATCTGCGGTGATATTGAAAAAGTGGACGGGAAAACGGTGTTTTTAGGTTTGGATAAGGATTTCCCCGAGGCAAAAGAAATATTTGACGGATGGCTAGAATATTTAAGCTACGGGATATTGAATATTATAAATATCTTCCAGCCCCAGCTAATTCTTTTAGGCGGGGGGATAATGAACGAAAAGGACAGGATTTTACCCAAAGTCAGGGAATATATAATAAAAAACAGGTACTGTAATTACCCCCTTGATTTAGGCATAACACAAATTGACGTGGCGCTTGGAAACGACGCGGGACTAATTGGCGCAAGCCTTTTAGGTCGTAAAATTCTATAAAATTTTGCAAAAAACCGCTTGACAACAGCGCTTTTTTGCCTTATAATAAATTGCGTCGCTGGAACATGCGCCATTAGCTCAGTTGGTAGAGCAATTGACTCTTAATCAATGGGTCCTGGGTTCGAGTCCCCGATGGCGCACCAAAAAAGCCGCTTATCAAAAGATAAGCGGCTTTTTGCCATTTTATTTTGCAAAACGCTTTATTGTTACAAATCTCAACTTAAGTGACAACTGATTACTCTGTTAATTTTCTTACAATTTCTTCCGCTGATTTTACAGCTAAATCTATCCCTTCTTCCCGCAATTTTTTTCCTTCATTGTACATATCAATGTTAATATTATCAACTTTGTAATGAATAGTATCCAAAGAATTGTATGCTTTTTCCAAACCATCAATAAACGATTGGATACCAGTAATCATTTTTTGATGTTCGTTGGAAACTATAACAGGAGGCACTATATCTTGTAAAATTAATTTACATATTTTTATTTCTTCAATTCCTGACATATATATTTTTTGGATTATTTTTATTTCTTCAGTATTTTTCATATTATCCAGATTTATTATTCTAAATTTATCTGATATATTATCAAGCCAATCCGCAATGATACAAAGTTTTCTCGCATAATCTATATGTTTAATTTTCATATCCCCCACCCCTTCTACTCCCATATTTCTCCACAAAAAGCAAAAACCCTTTTTTTGCATGATTACATATTTATTACCGTAACATAACGTAATTCACCCCTTTGTCCATAACAAAAAGGCACTCAAAAGAGTGCCTTTTCAATCCCTAATAATTTATCTCCACAATTTTTTCATCCCCGTTCCAAATCACCGTACAGCCCAAGCTTTCCGCCACAAACCTTGCGGGAACGAAGGTTTTATCATTTATAATCAATGGCGGTGTGTCCAAAGTCAATTCCACATCATTTACTTTTGCCAAAGTATCATTAATCTTTATCACCAAATTTAAGCCGTCTTTTTTGGCAAAAACCGCTTTTTCGTAATCATCATAAGAAACTTTTACCCCAAGCTTTTCAAAAATTGCCCGCATAGGCACCATGACCCTGTCATTTATAATTTGGGGGCTTTCATCCATATAAAGCCGCTTTCCCCGCACAAAAATTTTAATGCTGTCATCCTTTTGCAGTTCCTTTATTAATTCAAGCTCAAAATGCTGGTTTTTCGCCAAAGTGTACCTGTACTGTATAATCTTTGCCCCGTCTGCCATTGACGCCCCTTCCACATCCAGCGCCTTCCCGCTGTGGGAAGGTATAATCCTGAATGAGTTTTCCTCTTTAGGGATAAAGCCAAACCTTTGATTATTCCTGTCTTTAAATTCCCCCAAAACCAGCTTTGCCCCGTTTTCATAGGACGAATTATTAACTTCCAGCGCTAAATTTTCCGCGGCATTTATTATGGAATACTCCCCGCCGCCAAGATGGGTTATAACCCATTTTTGCGCGTCATTTTCCGACTTTTCTGATTGCACTATTTCCCCCTCTTTTGCTTCCACCGCTTTTTTGCTCAAGGTAGAGATAATCCTGTAAACCCCGTCTTTAATTTCCCCTTCAGGCACTTTCCTGTATTCACCCTTCTTTTCACGGGTGTAAAGCAAAGTCCCAAACCCCACCTGGTCAAAGGTGGTGGCATGCCCTCCGGGGCCCCCTTCGGGGCGCATTATCCCCGCCCGCTTTGCTATGTTGGGCACAGAGTACCCCTTGCGGTTAGCGTAGTGGTTGTAAATCATCTCCCAAATGGGGCGCATTTCACCGCGGCCTGCGTCGGAAATTGCGGTGTGCGACTGCAAATCCCCCCGCTGCCCCGTGCCCCATTCATAGGTAACAAAAGGCACGTCCTCGCCGTTATTGTACTTTGCCACATATTCCGCCGCGTACATAAACCTGTTGTTGGCGTAAGAATACAGGTCAATCCCCTGATTCCACGCCATCTCGCAAACGGACGCCATAAGCCCGATTCCTAAATTGGCATGCCCCTGATCCCGGCCTGACTCCTGCCACTGGGCAAGGTTTTCATCTTCAAACACATAGGGTATTGCGTGGTAAATGGAACCGTTCCCTGCCCCGTTTTTAAAATAATTTATCCCCACATCAAAAATGTCTTTCCTGTCGGTAAAAATCCCAATGGCAACGCAGGAAGCCATATTGCACAAATCCCAGTTTGCCCAGTAATTTGTGATATAGGCGTCGTTGTGGTCCCGTCCGTATTCATTGGAAATCAAAAACCTCTCATTCATGGGCTTGTAAAACACATTAATAAGCATATCCTTCATGGCAGGAACGTCAAAACCCGGGTAATCCCGCATGATTTCCGCCACATTCGCAAGCTGGTACCCGAACAACCCTGCCGCCAAATACCTGTCCGCGTTCCCGCCGATATTTTTTAAAGTGTGCGCCCACGCGTTTAGAATATCCCTCGCTGTGTCCCCGTGCTCTTTACTGCCTTCCAGCTTCCACCGGAGGGCGTTTTGAAAAGCGTAGGCTATGTCGGTGTATAAAAGCTTCACATTGTCCCCCTGCCCCCCGCGGATTACGGTTTCCACCGCGTTTGGCTTTACCCCGTAGTTGGAATAAGGGGACAAAACCAGCTTATTATATCCTTCCACATAGGGCGAAACATTGTTTTTAATCATAAAAACCATCCGGTCAAAATCCTCCTGGGTATGTAAAATCCCCGGATGTTTAAACCTAAACTCCTCCGCCGCAAAAACTTGCGCAAAGGAAAATAAAACATTAAACGCCAAAAGTGTTGCAAAGAATTTTCTCACACAAACCGCCCTCCCTTTTTATAATTTCATTTTAACACAAAAAAAATAAAAGCAAATACCCTTGACTATAATGGTGAATAATGCTACCCTATATATGGAAAATGGTGGAAAGAAGGTGGCATAATGAAACCCGATATCAAAACCAGCGAAGCAAATTTCCACGATAGTTTAATTTCCCAAAAGGCAAGGCGGGAGCGGGATTTTTATACATATGAGTCTATGCAGGATATTATAAAAACCCAAAACGAATTTTTAGGGGACATAAAAGGGAAAAAGGTGTTAGACTACGGCTGCGGCACAGGGTGGCTGACTATTGAGCTTTTGTCAAAAGGCGCCGTTGTTTCATCCATTGACATTTCCCCAAAAAGCATTGAAGAAACAATAAAAAAGGTGAACGATTTTAACTTTCAAAACCACTCTGCCCATATTATGGACTGCGAGGATTTAAAATTTCCCGATGAAAGTTTTGATGTAATTTGCGGGAACGGGATTTTGCACCACCTTAATTTGGATTATGCCCTGAATGAAATAAATCGGGTTTTAAAAAAGGGGGGCCATGCGGTTTTTTACGAGCCATTAGGAAAAAACCCGGCTGTTAACCTGTACAGGCTTTTAACCCCAAACTCCAGAACCAAAAACGAACACCCTTTAGGCAAAAAAGATTTAATAAAAATCACACAGACTTTTTCAGATTATTCTTTTTACTACTTTGGCCTTTTTGACTGTTTTTCAAAAATCTTTTGCGTTTTAAACCTCAAAAAAACCCAGCATGCGCTCTCGCGCTTTTTAAAAAAACTTGACCGTAAAATCCTAGGCGGCGAAACCAAAAAAATCTCATTTATTAACACACTTTCATGGATTGTGGTTATGAAATTAGTAAAATAACTTCTCCCCCACATATTTTAAAAAAGCGCAAGGTTTTGGCCTTGCGCTTTTTGATACGATAATATAAAACATATTAAAATTAGATTTGCCCCCCAACAAACCCTTAAAAAGAAAGCTCACCGTTATAAAGGTTTTTATTATATTACAAAGGCTTAATATCCACTGCTTGTACCTTTTTTAAAAATTAAAATTTTCCTGTTGATAATTTTTAAATTTTGAGTTAAACTATAATTGAACGCGAACAAATGTTCTTATAGGGTGGTTTTTGTGGAAAGGGTTATTCTGCATTCGGATTTAAACAATTTCTACGCCTCGGTTGAGTGCCTGTATAACCCGCAATTGCGGGATAAGCCCGTTGCGGTGTGCGGGAGCGTGGAAGAGCGGCATGGGATAGTGCTTGCCAAAAACTACATCGCCAAAAAATACGGCATAATCACAGGGGAAGCTGTGTGGCAGGCAAAGCAAAAATGCCCCCGTTTAGTAGTGGTTTCCCCGGATATGGATAAATATATCTACTTTTCAAAAATGGCAAGGGAAATTTATGAAGATTACACCGACATGATTGAGCCTTTTGGCCTTGACGAGTGCTGGCTGGACGTGACGGGGTCAACCCATCTTTTTGGGGACGGCAAAAAAATTGCGGATGAAATAAGGGAAAGGATAAAAAGGGAAATGGGGATTACCGCGTCCATCGGGGTTAGCTACAACAAGATTTTCGCAAAACTTGGAAGCGACATAAAAAAACCCGACGCCACAACGGTGATAACTAAAGAAAACTACAAAGACGTGGTGTGGCGCTTACCCGTTTCGGACCTTTTATATGTGGGAAGCGCCACAAAATATAAGCTTAAGAAAAAATTTATTTATACAATCGGGGATTTGGCAAACACAAATATTTCCGACCTGAAACTGTGGTTTGGGAAATGGGGCGAGGTCTTATGGGTGTTTGCAAACGGCCTTGATAATTCCCCTGTGGCAAATATTTTACAACCTCCGAAAGTAAAAAGCATAGGAAACAGCACCACAGCACCGCGGGATTTAATAGAAGAGCGGGATATAAAAATCACCCTTTATATCCTGTCAGAAAGCGTTGCGGCAAGATTACGGAAGCACCACTATTTGGCAAGGACAATAAAAATCTATGTGAGGGACTCGTCATTAAACACATGGGACAGACAGGAAAAACTTGAAGTCCCAACGTCAAATTCCACCACCATATCCAAGAAAGCCTATGAACTGTTTTTAAAAAACTCCTTCTTAGGAAAACCCATAAGAAGCCTCGGGGTAAAGGCTTGCGATTTGCAAGTGGCGGATGATGTCCAAATGTCCTTTTTGGCTGAATATATAAAAGAGGACAATTTGAATAAGCTTGAGCTTGCCATTGACAATATCAGAAGAAGGTTTGGGCATTTTTCAATCCAGCGGGGGATAATGCTTGAGGATTTGCGCCTATCGGATTTGGACCCGCAAAGGGAACATGTTGTCCATCCTGTTTCATTTTTCAGGTGAGGTGTTGTGAATTGAAAAGAATTTATGTGGATGTGGAAGCGAAGTTCACAAAAGAAGGAAAAATCCGGCCTCTGTCTTTTGTCTGGCTAAACGGGCAAAAATATGAAATAGACAAAATCTTGGACGTAAGAAGGGCCGCAAGCCTAAAAGCAGGGGGGCAAGGGATAAGATACACTTGCAAAGTCTTAAATAAAAATATATATTTATTTTTAGATGAAGAAAATAAATGGTTTTTGGAAGGAAATTGATATGTGCGGAAGATATGTGATTGATATTGAAGAAAAGGAAATCAGGGAAATTATCAAAGAAGCGGTAAAAAACACACAGGAAGAAGTAAAGACAGGGGAGATTTTTCCCACCAACAACGCACCAATTTTGGCAAAAGAAAATGAAAAAATAACGCCGCAGATTATGAAATGGGGGTTTTTAAACTTCAAAGGAAGCGGCGTTATAATAAATTCAAGGGTGGAGACCGCCCTTTATAAAAAAATGTTTAAAGAAAGCCTCCTTCACCGCCGCTGTGTGATACCCTCCACGGGTTTTTTTGAATGGAAAAAGGACAGCAGGGAAAAATTTTTGTTTAAAAACCCCGCCTCAAACCTTCTTTATATGGCGGGCTTTTACAACGACTTTTTCGTAGACGGTAAAAAATCAAGAAGGTTTGTAATCCTGACCACGTCCGCCAACGGCTCCATTAGGGAAGTCCACGACAGAATGCCCTTGGTTTTGGAAAAAGACCAAGTGGATATATGGCTTGACAATTCCGAAAAGTCCCTGTATCTGTTAAATATCACCCCCGTTAGTTTAGAAAAAATCAAAGTGGATTAGTTTTTTTGCGTACTTTAAAAAGTACCCCTTTTATGGATTTAAAGATAATCAAAAAATTTTTCCTTTTTGAAGGATGCCGCCTTTATAAATAAAGGGGTAAAATACCCCTTTATTCAAAAAAAGCCCAATTCAAAGAATTAATTATTAGCCGCAAAAATCCAAAAAAATGCGCCCTGTTGGGCGCATTTTTTTGGCTTTATTTTTAATATTCCACTTCAATCTTTTGAGCTAGCGGCACAAGTGTTGACTTGCTGTGCCACAAGAAGGCTTGTGCGGATTTAGCGCCTTCTTTCGGGGTAATGGTCAAGATTGACTCACTTGTGGACGCTAAATCAATTAGTTTGCCATCTTCATCATATTGAGCCACGATGATAGTATATTCGCCTGCCGGCACGTTTTCAGCCCTTGCGGTTGTGCCGTCGAAGGTGAAGGACATATTGATGCCGGATACCACCTTCACTTCAAGCTTCGGTTTATATGAAGTAATTTCGCTGTGGAATACGCCGTAAGCATCGGCTGAGGTTGATACGATTATGAAGTTTAGGTTTGAATTTGCGTGTTCTTTTAAGTAACCGGTGATGTCAAACTGAACTTCATTAATCACGCCGTCACCTAATGTTGAGGGCAATGTAACTGCCGCAACCGGTGTTAAGCCTTCGGGAACGCCAAAGGTGCTTGTCGCGCCAACCCATTCGCTGCCCAACTCAACGGTGCTTCTGTCCCAATCAGCGCCGAGTTCTTCCACCGCGTAAAGCTCATAGGATCTAGCGGTTGTGCTGTTGTTGTCCGCGCCTGTGTAAACTGAAATTACCGCGCTTATGATATCGCCCTGCGGGATTTCATTTACAAATCCCATCAAGCCGTACATTAACCCTGAGTTTGACCAGGCTCTGCTGTCAGCCATAATGCGGTTCTTATAGCCTTCAGCGTTATGGTGGTTTCTGCCGGTGCTCTTTTGGATTGTAGCGCCGCGGTTAGCGGTCATAACTTTGGTGTCTAAGTTCATTAGCTTATATCGGAGTAGGACTTCTTTTTCAGTGCCATCGCCGACAATACCGCCGCCTTCCACGCCTGTAAATACATATATGGTATTTGCGTCAATTCCGTCAAGTGTTTCGGAATAACCTTCCACCATAGACAAGTTAAATTCCCTGCCGAATGTGAGAAGGATTTCTTCGCTTTCCTTAATGTCAAGGCCGAATTCGTCAACAAACCTTACTGTAACAGGGGACGCTTGAATTTTGCCGTAAACCAATGTAATTACATTGGAATTTTCAGAAACCACAATTGACGGTGTGCTCAATGAGGGCAAATACCCGTAAACATTTCCGTCATGCTGGATTTCTTCGGCAGGCTCAAGCTCAAATTTCACCGAGTCAAAGGACGCTTTTGTTTCAGTTTTGAGAACTTCGCCGCTTGGTGTTACATATTTGATTGTTACGTTTCTCCTTGTAGCCATTTGGGCGATTTCTTGTGGGGTTAGTGCATGGTCGAAAATCTTATAATCGTCAATGTAGCCCCTGAAGTATTCGCCGCTTGCAGTCCATGTAGCCTTACCAATGTAAAGTACGCTTTCGTTTCCTAAGATGGTCCTTAAGTCATAATTTACGTCGTTGCCTGTCGGAATACCGTTTACATAAAGGGTTGTTCCGTCCTTGCTAAATACAACCGCCACATGCTTCCAGTCGGTGGTATTTCCGACACTTATTGCACCCGGCCTTGAGCCGAAGTTGTAATACCTTTCAACAACAATCCTGTTGTTTTGTTCTAAAACTGCAATATATTTTTCATATGGATATTGCTGTTCTGATGCATCGGGCGCCGCGAAGAACGGCCAGTTCGGGTCGCCTGTGCTGATTGTGTCAACCTTTGAGTAGAAGGATACGGTGATTTCTTCAAATCCCGTTAGCAGGCTTTCATCAAACAAGTTCTTAACTTCCAAGTAGTTTCCGCGGTCTAAATACAAGGATTTGCCGGATACCGAGTCAGTGGATAGTGTATATGTTCCAACAGGGATAGCTTTTGCCAACCCGCCTGTGAAGCCGGTTGTTTCATTTTCAAATGAGAAGTATGCAATAGTTCCGTCGTATGAATCTTCAGGAACATAGTATAGTAAAATCACATTTGAATCTTTTGAAACTGTAATTTCAATGGTGTCCTTGCTTAAATCTTCGTCATATACATAAACCGTGCCGACTCCAACCGCAATGGTCTTTTGAATGTATTTTTCACCGCTTACGGTGCTGCCGGCTTTTGCAAGGAACTTCACGCTGTCTTGAAGCTCAACATTATTCCTGTCAACATATTTTACAGTTACAAAGATTTCGTCAGTAAGCTCATATACGGCTGTTAGATAATTTTCGCCTTCACGCATCTTCGCGCCAAGATTGGATTTTGCGTGGTTTAGTTTATAAACATCGCCGTTTTCAAGCTCAATGTATTCAGGCGCGTCATAGGTGAAAAGCTCTCCAGGTGAAACTTTAACCCTGACTGTTTCGGATAGTTCGTTGCCGTCTTCATCGGTAAACTCAATATTTACATAGGTATTATCAACATATTCGTCGGACTGGTATACTTCATAAAGTTTAACATCGTCAATGTAAACAATGTTTGACAACCACGCAAAGGCAATTGTAATATTTGGCTCAATTGCGGTTTCAGGAACAGTGATTACATATTCAATGTGGTTTTCGCCGGGCAAGAAGTCCTTTGTAATTGCCGGGCTCTTTGCTTCGCCGGGCAATGTATTTGTTTCATTGGACCAGGTGTTAAACCCGCCGCGGGTCAAGTAGTCATAGTGTTGCAACCCTGTAAACCCTGCGCCTGTCTTTGTCCCTTCGGTTAAGCTTGTAGCAAACCAAGCGTTAGCCTTTGCAGGCGCGTATACATAGAATGAAACGTAATAGCTCTTTCCGGGCTGAACGCGGAAAGTGGTTACCATTGAATACGGGCTGCTGCTTCCAACGCCTGTGCCTAGTGTCTTTAATGAGTATTCGCCGTCATGAGCCCATTCAGTGGTTCTAACCCAACCAGAGGAATCTGTCATTTCGGTAAATGCACCGTCATACCAGCCTGAGCCGTCAACTTCAAAGCTTGGGTTTTGAATCAAGTTCTGGTCATTTACTTTCTTATACGCCTTGTTTCCAACCACAAAGTCCCCGTCTAGGGGAATTTTTGTCATAACGGAGATAATGTAGCCTTCATCATCAACTTCAAATGGCACTTCTTCTCCGTTTAAAACAACTTTTGAAACGCCATCCGCTTTGATTTGTGCGGCATAATTAGCGTCGGTGGTTTCATATAAGGAATCGCTTTCAATTTCCAAAACGTCGCCAGAAACCTTAAAGTACGCGCTGTTTATCCTGTCTTTTGCCCTGATTTCAAAGTCCGCGCCTTCAAAGTATGTAGCGTCAACTACGCTAATGGAGTCATCATCAAGGTTGATGTAAGCCATTTTCGCGTCGGTTTTTTCATCTTCTGAAATAACCCCGTCTGAGAACACGGTATTTTTAGCATAGTAAATACCGTTTATGTCGCCTTCGATTTTAATTAATGATTTATTTTTATTATTTGCCGCCAAATCAGTAACGGTAAAGTCAACATCTTCGCCAGCTTTTGTTGGATAAAGCACAGTATCGAATTTAATTTCTGAGCCTGTTTTTGAATATGAAGCGTATTCACTTTCAGCAACAAGGCCGTAGTTTGCGCTGTGATAACCTTTCCTGATTTGTGCGTCTTGTGCGTCTGCCACAGCAATTGTGATATTTGCTTTCTTATAGAAGTTTGTCTTTGCGACATTTCCTTCCATTGAAGCGTTGTTAGAGGGTAGGAAATGCCAGTTTTGACGGTATTCCTGGTTTGCGTTTGAACCCTTTACATAGTCGGATACAATTGCGAACCCGTCTTTTATGAATAGCACATTTCTTGTGTGTGCGGTATTAGCATAACCATATTGGGTGCTTGCGGCAAAGTCAAATGCGTTGTTTGACGCAAAATGGGAGAATTTGCTTCCCGCTTCAGAGTGTTTTCCTAAGGACACACCAACAGCTTCAATGGTGTTGTGGGCTGAAGCATAGCGGAGCTGTGTATAAATATCGCTGCCGCTGTAGCCATACCTTCCTGAGTCAACAAGTAACGGCTGCCCGTACGCGTACATTACAACCTGGTTTGAGTCTGGATGATAGTGCCCGTCAGATGAATTGTTAATGAAGTTAATATAAACTGCCTCATCAGGATCCCAGCTGTTTCTCATGTAAGCTGTGCTTGCGGTTTCATAATAACTGGTTAGATATTCGGGATTTCCTTCTTTACCGCCTGTTACAAACGCGGTTAGGATATCGTCATTTAAAAATTGCGCCAATGTCTTAAACACGGGCATTTTGTCAATGTAGTTGGAGTCCCCGATATTTGTGTCATACCCGTTTGGATAAATACTTTCTAACGCATTTCTTACCGCGTATTTTAGCTTTGCAACTAGTGAGCTTTTAACAGGACGGTTGTTTAGGCTTGCCATCCTTACAACGTCGCCGAATAGTTCCACGCACCAAATGTTATATGCGGGCGCGGCTTCGGTAAAGCTCATGTCAGGGTTATATAGGAAATTAATGCAGTATTCCACATTGGATTCAACTTTGTTTCTGAATTTTTGGTAGTCATTAAATTCAGGGAAGAATTCAACCGCCTTAAACAGACCCGCGTTTGCCACAATCTTCCAGTTTGACCACCAAACGCCGTTGTCTTCAATGTTTAGGCCGTATAAATAGTTCATGTCGCCCCACATGAAGCTAACAATGTTATATAGGTAATCAGGTGTCATTGCGGGGGTGTCAACCATTTCATACAAAACGTCAACCCAGCGGTTTAAACGTTCGCCGGTTTCAAGGGTTCTGTTGAAACCATAGCTCTTTTTGGTCGCAAAGGCGTTCATTAAGAACAAAAGCTTTTCGCCGTATTCTCTACCTTCAGGATAACCTTCGGGGTCCGCCAAATATTTTTTGTATTCCCAAACCATCGGGCGGGCATACCAGAAGCGGGCGGTTACGTTTGTGTACTCACTGTCAGCGCCGCTTGGTGTTTCCCATGGGGGGCCCGAGGGGTCGTTCTGCCAGGAATAAATGTTTCCAATGCCGTTTGTGTAAGCCCATGTAAAGGTGTTTTCGTTCCAAACAGTGTTACCCACACTGATTACATGCATGCTCTTTGGGCTGTCCGCGCCGCCATCAACATATGCGGTAAGCTTTAATGTCGCCTTTGTGACGGTTTGATTTGCAGCAGCAGTCAACGGGAAGTTTATGTAAGCCCTTCTTGTCTGGGTACCATAAGCGCTTGTCAGTGAATTGCTCTGTTCGTTAACAAATAGTTTTTCGCTTGACCCAAAACTTGTTGTAGTAGAACCTGAATGGATATATGTATCCTTGTCGGGCTCAATTATAAAGTTGCCGCCTTCTTCAGTTTCCACAACCAAAACGGGTTTAAATGAACTTTCTCTTGAATAAACAATAATGGGATAGTTTTGCTTTTCAATTTGGAACAGCATTATTGAAAAAGCTTTGTTGTCAAGTTCCTGTGCTACTTTTTTGGTAACGTCAAGTTCATATTCTTTCGCGCTTGCTTCGCCAATACCATCAACCGTAATTTTTCCTAAAGACACGTCAAATTCATAAGGGCCGGTCAAGATATTGTCAAGGGGTAGCATTGCCATTCCCTTATTCTCATGTACTTCTGTAACAGGGAACGCCTTAACCCTTCCTTCCCTTGTCCTTTGTTTAAAGTATTCTAAAAGTTCCTCTTTAGCAAGGGCATAATCTTGCTTGTCCACTGCTTCTTTAACAGCTGAAAGCTCAGGAAATTCCGCATAGTTAAACTTTGCGAAAAACACAGCTTCAGACATTGAAGCAGCGCCAGCCGGCAGTGTAAATACCGGAAGGATACCTATAAGCATGATAGCAACAACTAAAAGTGCCAAGGTATTTTTCATTTACAATCCTCCTTTAAGTTTCTTAATAATAAAAAATCATTACCAAAAAAGCAAATTTAGATTCAAGATAAATTATATCAAAAACCTGTATCAATAGCAAGGAAAATCAATCATCTTTATTATGCAAATTAAACAAAAAAGCGATAAAATATCTTAAGAAAAAAAGGTTAATATTTGTGTTTTATTGTGTTATTATAATTTTGAGGTGATGGTATGAAAACAATAATTAAAGGATTTAAAATGAAACTATATGAAGGAATGAAGGAAGAATACAAAAAAAGGCACGACAACCTTTGGCCCGAAATGCGCCAAATGCTAAAAGACCACGGCGCGGTAAGCTATTCAATTTTTTTGGACGAAGAAACAAACACCCTTTTTGCCTATTTGGAAATAAAAGATGAAAAGCTTTGGGAAAAAAGCGCGGATACCGAAATCTGCCGCAAATGGTGGGACTATATGGCGGACATTATGGAAACAAACCCCGACAACAGCCCGGTAAGCGTTGATTTGGAGAGAGTGTTTACCCTCTAATACATAAAAAGTGGAAAAGCAATCGCTTTTCCACTTTTTTAATAACTCTTTTAATCGTCGCCCCTAAGCAAATTCTCTGCGTAGTCCTTTAGGCTTTCAAAGGAATTTATGTGGGAGCTTCTTTGGCTGATTTGCTCGCGCACATAATCAGGAAGGGATATAAAATAATTGTACGCCTCCTTGTCTTCAGTTACCAAAGCCTTTAAATCGGGATATTTTTTTGGCATAAAAATCACCTTTCGCAATTTTGTGTTAATATTATTTGCCATACATAAGGGGGATATTCATTATTAATACTAAATAAAAAACCACCGAAGAGGGGGAAAAGATGAAAAAGCTGTTTTTTGAAATAGACAAGCGCCTTCTTTGCGATGAAAAGCCAAGTATATATTTAAACAGCCTTCTTAAAGGCAACAAATTAAACAATTACCCTTTTGATATGCTAAAGCGCCTAAATAACACACCCCAGTCCAAAGAACACCACCCCGAAGGAAGTGTCTGGAACCACACAATGATGGTTGTGGACACTGCCGCAAAATACAAGGAAAAAAGCAAAAACCCCAAAGTTTTTATGTGGGCAAGCTTATTGCACGACATAGGAAAACCCGAAACCTTAAGGATAAGAAACGGGAAAATCACGGCTTATAACCACGACATGGTGGGGGAAAAACTATGCCATGAATTCTTCGCGCCTTTTTCCGTAGACAAACAATTCGTTGAAGGGGTCGCGAAAATCACCCGGTGGCATATGCACATTTTGTATGTGACAAAAAATTTGCCCTTTGCGAACATTGGAAAAATGAAAGAGGAGACGGATATTTCTGAAATCGCCCTCTTCGGCCTTTGCGACCGTTTAGGAAGGGAGGGGGCAAATTTTGAGGAGGAATTAAAAAACATAAAGGTATTTATCATAAAATGCGGCGAAAAGGCTGAAGTTTTAAAAATATAGCGGGTTTTAAAAACCGCTTTTTTTGTGTAACAAAAACCGCGCGGCTGCCGCGCGGTTTAATACAGGTTAGGATATCCTCCATATGTTATATTGTTCGTATTCTACCCCAAAATGAGCATTTTGGGATTTATGGGATATCACAAAAGTGTATTTCAAAAATGGGTAACATGGATTTTTCATACCGGAACAGGGAATTTTGGCATAAAGGATATTGCGGGGAAAGATTGAGAAAGCGGTCAAAGAGCATATATTATTAAAAGATATAACAAAGACCAATTAAGTTTATTCCCCGTTTGCGGGATGTAAGTAAAAAAATCATATCTTAAGCCAACAAAAGTCACGCTTGTGCGCTGCCGGCAGTATGTAGGGCTATGCCCGAAAATGAAAACCCCCGTTTTACAGGAGGATTTTTTTATTGGTAAAATACCGCCAAGCAAAAAAAGAAGCTGTGTAAAACACAGCTTCTTTTTATCTCAAATCAAATTATTTGCTTGTTACCCTTGAAACCATTCTGTCGTATGCTGCCTGATGGATTTCAACAGCCCTGTCAATATTCATTTCTTTGATTGTCCTTACATATTCATCCCATTTGTCAAGGGATTCTTCTCCGCGGATGAACTTGTAGAACATATCATTTACATAGCTGTTGATTGGTCCCATGATTTCGTTAACTTCCTTGCTTTCAGCAGGGTTCATGGTGTATGGCGGCAACATACCTGAAGAGTCAGCCTGTGTCCAGATTTTGTAGTTCTTGTTGATGATGGTATCAAGGTTCTTAGCGATAACAACCCTTGTATTCTTATAATATGGAGCGTTGTCAATCTTATATTTGTTAATCATAGCCCAGTATGCAACTTCGCCGTTTGACATTTCTTCTGTTGCAATCGGGAATCCTCTTTCCTTAACTTCTTCAGGAACTTCAAGCCCTGCTTCTTTGTATGCCTGTTCAATTTCAGGTCCCTTGTACCAGTAGAAGTTTCCGCCGTCAAAGCCGTATGGGTTGTCAATTGCAACACCGTAGTTAAATAGGTCGGAACCTTCCCTTGTGTAGTGCAAGTCAAACCATTTAACAGCCAATACCGGATCCGGGCATTCTTTTGTTATGTAAGCTTCATAACCGCGGTTTCTCCAGTTCTTTTGCCTGAATCTTACCTTTGAGTCCTTGGTTAGCTTGGGATATGGAGCCGCAACTGTTTCGTATGAGCCATAACCTTCGCTTGCGATTGAAGCGCCGACTTTACCGCTGGTTAGGTATTCGCCGCGTAGGTTGTTGTCAAAGTCTATGTTAATTAAGCCTTCCTTATGCCACTTATTAAATGTTGCCAAGAAATCCTTGTATCCAGGCTGGATTGGGCCGTAAGCCACTTTTCCGTCTTCTGTGCGGTAGAACCTCTTGTTAACGTCCCATGCGCCGATGAAGGAACCAAATTCCTGCATTGTGTCCCAACCGCCGTTTAATAGTAGCGGAACTTCAATGCCGTCTTCTTTAAACGCCTTTAGCACTTCATACCATTCGGGTATGGTGGTCGGAACATCAAGGTTTAGCTTATCCAAAAGGTCTTTTCTTATCATCGGGCCTGACCAAGCGTCTTCTTCACCATCAAGTAGTTTCGGGAAAGCGTAGATGTTTCCGCCGTCGGAAATGGTGAGCATTTCAGCTTCGGGGTCGGAAAGCCTTGCTTTCTTAAAGTTTGGCGCGTATTCGTCGATTAGTTCGTTTAGCCTTATAATCATTCCGTCTTCAATGGATTGGTCAGCGCCATTGGGGATAGCGTTCCTATTAACTGTTTCAATAATGTCCGGAAGGTCGTCGGAAGCAAACAATAGGTCAAGTGTTTCGTCGCCTACCGGATGTAAGAATTGAATGTTTACCCCGGTCTTTTCCCTTAAGATTTGATAAACCGCAGCATCCGCGTAATTTGCAACGGAGTCCGGGTTGTCGTTTCTAACCCAATAAGTAAAGGTTACTTCTTCCTCTGTAAGTCTTACAAGTTCAGACTCTTTGCTTTCTGCTGCATTATTGCCGCCTTTTTTGACGCAGGCAGATAATGATACGGCAAGCAACGCAGCCACTGCAAATATTGCAGCCTTTTTGAAGCTCATTGATTTTCCTCCTTTTTAACAACACAAATATTATGCTTTGTTACGTATTATTATATATCAATATTTAATTGTTTGTAAAGACCAAAATGACTAAAAATTTGACATGCGGGTTTTTATGTGATATAATTTAGATAGTTAGATAATATTCTAAATATCTAAACAGGGTGATATTATGAGCGATGTATTTAGCGCGCTTGCGGACCCCACCAGGCGCAAAATTTTAAAACTTTTAAAGAAAAAAGATTTAACGGCGGGAGAAATTGCGCAAAATTTTGACATGGCTAAACCTTCCGTGAGCCACCATTTAAACATACTAAAAAACGCAAACCTGATAACTTACAAAAAAAAGGGCCAAAATATTATCTATTCAATAAACACAAGCGTCCTTGAGGACATATTTGCCTTTATAGCGGATTTAAAAGATAAATAAGCCTATTTTAATAATTATTAAAAAGGGGTGGTAAATATGAAAAGATTAAAAGTAATGAGCCTTCTTTCAATTTTAAATTTTTTGGCAGTTATATATGTAACCTTAAACCTTCCTGACAAAGTCCCCGTCCACATCAATATTGCAGGTGAAATAGACAGGTACGCGTCAAGATGGTCAGTTCCCGCCGTTGCCCTTGTAGCCCTTGTTACCACAATTTTAATGCGGGTGTTTTATAACAAAACCACAACCTATGACGAAACGGAATTTTTCCCTTTTATAATTTCTTTGTTTTTGCTAATTATATCATGGGTCCCGGTTTTTGTGGCAAACTTAGGCGGGGGAAAATTAGAACCCATAGGTGTAATGTCCTTAATCACAGTAACAATGGGGGCCTTTTTCATGGTCATGGGAAATTTTATGGGAAAAATCAAGCAGAACAGGTTTTTGGGCGTCAGGACAATAAGGACACTTAAAAGCGAGTATGTATGGCGCAAAACCCACAGGTTTACCGGGTATTTGATGGTAATTTGCGGTTTTATCGCAACCCTGTCAGGCGTAATTTCCTACTTTGTGAAAAACCAATACTTGGCGCTGGCCGGAATTATTTTAATCATCCTTTCAAGCCTTGCCGCCATAATTTATTCCTATTTAATAAAAGATGAAGGTTAACGAAATTGTCAACCAAAATTAAAATTTTGGTTGACAATTTCTTTTTTTTGTTTATAATAAATCCCAAGGGAGTGAAAGGATGAAGGAAAAAATCTTAAAAATACTGTTGGAGAATAAAGGGGAATTTGTTTCGGGGGAAAAGCTGGCAAAAGAGTCTGGAATTACCCGGGGCGGGGTGTGGAAGGCGGTAAAGGCGCTTAGGGATGAAGGGTATGAAATAGAAGCCCAAACCCGCAAAGGTTATAAGCTGAGCGGAAGTTCTGACGTAATCTCAAAAGAGGAAATTGAAAAACACTTAAAAACCAAATTTTTAGGAAAAGACATAATAACCCTAAAATCCGTGGACTCCACTAACAACTATTTAAAAAATCTTGAAAATAAGCGCGACGGCCTTTTGGTGGTGGCGGACGAGCAGACAAAGGGGAGGGGAAGGCTGAACCGCGGTTTTTACTCCCCCAAAGGCTCTGGGATTTATATGTCAATTTTGCTTATCCCAAAATTTGACCCCGCATTTGTGTCCCAAATCACGGCCCTTGCGTCAGTCGCGGTTTTGCGGGCGGTTAAAAAATACACTGACGGGGATATTACAATAAAATGGGTAAATGACCTTTATATAAACGGCAAAAAATTCTGCGGCATATTGTCCGAAGCAAATTTCACCATGGAGGATTTTTGGATAAACTACTTAATCGTGGGCATAGGGATAAACGTTAAAACCAAGGACTTCCCAAAGGATTTAAAAGACGTGGCGGGAAGCCTTAACTTAAACATATCAAGGTGTGAGCTTATCGCACAAATATTAAACGAGTTTGAAACTCTTTATGAGGATATCGGGAAAAAGACGTACCTTGACGATTACAAAAAGTATCAAAACATATTGGGAAAAGAGATAAAGGTTATAAAAGGAAATCAGGAATTTTTTGCCCGCGCGGTTGGAATTGACGATGAGGCAAGGCTTATTATCGAGCATGGCGGCATGCGTGAGGCATTAAGTTCAGGAGAAGTTACCATAAGGCGGGTGTGATTATGAAAGCGAAAATGATGATACTCTGCGCCATATTTGCAGCGTTAATTGCGGTGGGCGCCTTTGTTGAAATTAATGTTTTTATTATCCCCATTACCCTGCAAACCTTTTTTGTTATTCTGGCAGGGCTGGTTTTAGGCGCCAAATGGGGCTCAATGTCGGTTTTGGTTTATGTGGTTTTAGGCCTTTTGGGCCTTCCCGTCTTTACAAAAGGCGGCGGGATTTTTTACATATTTGAACTGACCTTTGGCTTTATCCTTGGTTTTATCCTATGCGCCTTTATAATCGGGTTGCTATGCGGGAGGATGAAAAGTGAAAAATTTTTTCCCTGCTTTTTATCCTGCGTTTTGGGGATTTTATGCCTTTACCTTGTCGGCGTGCCCTATGCTTTAGCCATAAAAACCCTCTATTTAAGGCAAAACGTGAACATACTCCCTTTCATTTGGTCATTAACCGGAATTTATTTGGTAAAAGATATAATAATTTGCGCAATTTGTGCATATATAGGGATTAAAATAAAACCCGCGCTAAAAAGGTTTATTTAATAATAAATACATGGTATAATAAACAAAAACTTTGGGGGTTTTTTGATGAAAAAACTTTTGTTGTTTATAATTGCCATATTGGTTTTAACCCCTAATTTAATAGTTTTTGGCGATACTCGCGAAGAATTCAGGGGAGTTTGGGTGTCAACGGTTTTAAATCTGGACTTTCCCAAAAGCTTTGACGAAAAGGCCCAAAAAGAGGAAATCATAAAAATTTTGGACACCTGTCGGGATTTAAACATAAACGCGGTTTTCTTCCAGGTAAAGCCCGCAGGCGACGCCTTTTATAAGTCCAAATACCTCCCGTATTCGGAATACTTAACCGGCGAGTTTGGCAAAGAACCCTCCTATGACGTGCTGGCTTTTTTCATTGAGGAAGCCAAAAAGCGGGGAATAGAGCTTCACGCGTGGTTTAACCCCTACAGGGTTTCCATGAATACCACAGGGGAGTCCGTAACAAGCGGAAAAAGCCTGGTTAAAAAATACCCCCAATGGGTAAAGATAGCGAATAACCGCTATGTTTTTGACCCCGGAATTCCCAAAGTGCGGGAATTTATCATAAACTGCGTGATGGAAGTGGTGGAAAATTACGATATAGCGGGCGTCCATTTTGACGACTATTTTTACTATGAATCCGACTCCTCAAAACTTGACGACGACGAAACCTTTAAAAAATATGGCGGCGGCTTTGAAAATAAAGATGACTGGAGAAGGAACAATACATATTTATTGATAAAGGAATTGCGCGGGAAGATAAACTCCGTAAAACCCCAGATAAAATTCGGCATAAGCCCCTCAGGGGTATGGCGGAATAAATCCGACGATGAAGAGGGCTCGGACACGGGGAACGCCTATTCCCACTATGACAGGGCATATATCGACACCATAAAGCTTGTTGAGGAAAACCTCATTGACTACATAGCCCCGCAAATTTATTGGTCCCATACATACCCCGGCACCCCCTACGGGACGGTGGCGAAATGGTGGGAAGAAGTCCTAAAGAATAAAAACTGCCACCTTTATGTGGGCCTTGCCGCCTATAAGATAAACGACAACGAAGATATCGCGTGGCACGAAGACGACGGGGCGGCGGAAATCGCGAAGCAGATCCAATATAACCAGGAAAGCCCCGTTATAAAAGGAAGTATTCTCTTTAGATACGAAAGCCTTATAACAGAAAAAAACAAAAAAGCCTATGAGGCAGTAAAATCAAAGTGGAATGAAAAAGCCCAAGTCCCTCAAATGGAGTGGAAAAATAAAAAGACACCCAAAAAACCCGGAGTTGAAATAGTTGATGATAAAATATACCTAAAACCTGATGAAAACGCTGAAAAATTTATAATTTATAAAACCAACGGGGAAGGGGAAACCGTATATCAGGTTTTAACCAATACGGGTGAAAAAACCCTGCTGGATTTGGATTTCACAAAAAGCTATAAAATAGTAGCGGTATCCCAAAACGAAGAAAGCGAGCCGCTAATTTTGGAAAAGGCGGAAAGGGAAGAACATAATAAAATAATTAAACCCCCTGTTTATGCCTGCTTTTTATTTGTTTTAGGAATTGGAATACTGCTTTTTATAAGATAAGGAGGCGTCCGCCTCCTTTTTTGCTGCCTGCATTACGGGGCTGTTTTTTTGCCGCCTGTTTTCCATGGCCGCTGGGATAAAAAATGCCGCCGGATGGTAAAACAAAACGGGAAACACCTGTATTTGGATTTAATTGCAAATATTAACCTAAAGTAAAAAATTATTTTCAATTTTCCACAAAAACCGGTTGCATTTTTGTTATATTTGTGCTATTATATCACTTGCCTGAAAATGTGTCTGTAGCTCAGCTGGATAGAGTGATTGACTACGAATCAATAGGTCGGGGGTTCGAGTCCCTCCAGGCACACCAAATAGGGCGCCAATTAATTGGCGCCCTATTATTTTTTGCCTTTTTGGTCATATGCGGGTTTGATTTTGCCATTCCAATATGGTAGAATTAAAAAAACAAAACACGGAGGGCTAAAATGGTTACAATACGGGATGTGGCCCGGCTTGCAGGGGTTTCTGTCGGCACGGTGTCCAATGTCTTAAATAAAAGCAATAAGGTTAAGCCTGAAACCGCAAAAAGGGTAATGGAGGCTGTAAAAGAGCTAAATTATGTGCCAAATACCATTGCAAAGAGCTTAAAAACTAATAAAAGCAATGTGGTGGGGGTACTTGTGGAAGATATTTGCGCCTTTTCTTCCAGCACCATTATAGACGGGATCTGCGCCGAGTGCGACAGCCGCGAATATGTTGTAAACCTTGCGAACTTGCGGATTAACACCATGGTAAATCATTTTTCCCCTAAAACCTATCAGACCCTTGTTGAAAACGGGCACTTTAAAAACGCTGTAAACAGTTCAATAAACGCGCTGCTTTCCGCCCGCATTTGCGCGCTTATTTACATAGGGGCTCACCCCAGGGACATAAGCGGGATTTTGCCAAAGCTAAATATCCCCGTAATTTACGCCTACTGCTATGGCAAAAACGGGGACTGCTGCGTAAATTATGACGATTTTCAAGGGGCAAAGCTTGCGGTGGAGTATTTAATAAAACAAGGGCACACTAAAATTGCGCTAATCAGCGGCCCCCTTGATTCCGTTCCCGCGCAAAAGCGGCTTAAATCTTATAAAGAAACATTAAAAGAATATAACATACCAATTTATGAAGAATACATCCGCTACGGGGATTGGGGATATGATTACGCCTACCGTGAATGCATAAACCTTATAAATCTACCAAACCCGCCAAGTGCCATATTTTCCATGAGCGACGTCATGGCCTATGGCGTTATAAAAGCGCTCAACGACAACGGCAAAAAAGTGCCCCAGGATGTTTCCGTGCACGGTTTTGATAATATTGAAAGCTCATGGTATATGAACCCGCCCTTAACAACCGTAAAACTTCCATTGTGGGAAGTGGGGAACACCGCCGCAAAAAAGGTGTTTGAAATACTTGAAAACCAGGGGCAAAATCAAAAGGATATATTAATCCCCTGCACTCATATAATCAGGAATTCCGTAAATAAAATATAAAAAACCGCTGTATTCCCTACAGCGGTTTTTTTACAGGAGGTCAGATGTCTTTTGGGCTTGCTGCGGGAGTCAGCGTGTTGTTGTGCCATACAAATATTTTATACCCGCCGCAAAGGCCTAATTGCGCAAAAAATTCCTTTTCTTCACCCTCATTCATGGAAAGGGTGTTTTTTATAACCTTAATTACCCTTCCCGAAGAGTCATACCCTACGGAATAAATGTCATATACCCCTTCTTTATGGCATAAAGCCTTAAAACTTAAAACCCCGTCATTTACCGACACATTGCTTATTCTGACTTTGTCACTTGTTACAGTAAAGCCCCTTACTGTAAACAGCCCTGCAGAAACCCCGCTTCCGCCCCTGACGCAGACCTTTCCCAAATCGTTGATTTCAGGGGCGTCGTTTCTAAACCTGAAATTGTCAGCCAAAAGCGTTGTTGTGCCCAAATCATCCGTAACCCATACACTATAGGTTTTTTGGTTAACATCAGCCACAATACTGATTTTATAAGCTTTATTTGCCTGATAGTAAACTGCGTTGCTTGAAGAAAAGGTGTCATAATTCCTTGCGTCCATCAGCCCGTTAGGCTGTATCCTGACACTTATGGGGAAATGGTTCCAGTTAGAAGGGGCTATATCGCTGCCTGTAATGCCCACAATCCCATCGCTTATGGAATAGGGGATAATGGTGTAATTTATCATTACCCTGTCCTTGTTTTTTCCAATGCTGTATGTGGAAAAACTGTTTCCTGATACCCATTCGTCCTCAAACTCGGCGGAATTTTCCGTTTCGGCAACCCAGACAACGCTTCTCCCGCCGCGGTTTAACCTCGCGTAGTTCGGAATGGCGGTTATATCTATGGGCTTTAAGCCCGCTGTGGTTTTTTTCCAGCCTTTTGCGCGTATCACCATCACGCCGCCCAAAAGGCCTTCCTCCCATTTTGAAACCATGGGGGAGTTTGTGTCCAGTATAACGCTTCCCACATTGAAAGTATCATTGTCAATATCTTCAAAGTTATATACAATCGGCCCCCGCTGAAGGGAAACTTTGCCGCGGTCTTCCGCGACTCTCTCATCCGCCCTTATAACTTTTATGTCCATAGGGAAGGAAAGCTCAATATAATCCCCCTTTTCCCAAAGCCTGTCTATTACCACAAAGCCCTTTTCTTCATTTAATGAAACCTCACCGCCGTTTATTTTGACAATATAGCTGAAGTCAGGATTTCCAAAGGAGTAGATTTTGCTTTCTTCCATTTTGGGGACCCTTAGTTTTATTGTAAATTCTTTTTACTCTTTTGGGATAACGGTAATTTTACCATACCCTTCCCATGGGTAGTTGCTTTCCTGAATTAACTGGATTTCGTTATCCCCCAATGTTACTGTAACGTCACTTCCGGCCAGCATATTCACATAAAGGGTGTGGTCATCTTCTGTTGAGTACATCCATTTTACCAAATTTAAAATAGTCCTTGGAATATTTCCCACACAGCAGGGGCAGCCGTGCCATGAATACCTTGCCCAGTTTGCGTCAAGCTCGTTTTGATAGTAAAAAGCGTCGCCTTCCAAATTCACAGCGCCCGCAACCACGTTATAAAACTGCCTTTCAAGGCCGTCAATATATTCCGCGTCATGGAAGGCGTTATTCATGCGGTTGCTCCAAAATACCATGCCGCAGCTTGCGCAGGATTCGTCGTAACTTTTATTCGGCAAATAATAATCCGATGAAAAACCCTCATTGCTTGCAATTGACCCGACGCCGCCGGTAATATACATCTTGTGGTTTACAACGGAATCCCAAAGCCGTTGTACTGCGTAATAGTACGCACTGTTATTGTTTTGCATGGCAATATCCGCCATAGCGGAATATAAATATGTAGCCCTGACCGCATGGCCTTTAGCTTCGCTTTGCTCGGTTGAGGACAAATGGCTTTGGTCATATTCCTGGTCATTTCCCCTTGCGTCGCACAAAAACTCCGCAAGTTCTATGTATTTATCCCCAAGGCCTTCCCCTTCATGCTCATTTATAAACTGCCCGAGGTGCATAAGCGCCATCTCCATGCCCTGGTGCCCGTCATACCAGAATTTTTTGGGGGCAGGCCCGATTGTATTTACCCACAAGTCCGCGCATTTTACCGCCGCGTCATAAAGCCTTGAGTCCTGCATATTTGTCATTTGATAGTGGGCAAGGGCCGCCTCGATAAAGTAGCCCATGACATAGCCCTCGTGATGGGTTTTATTTGTCCAACGCTGCCAGCCCCTGACAGTGTACATGGTGTTTATGTACCCGTCGGGCTCTTGCGCGGAAAGGACAATGGGTATCCATTCTTCAAGCTTTTGCCTTAAATAATCCTGCGCTTTTTTGAATTCCTCATCCCCGTCGGGGTCAATGGTTAGCGCAAGGCACATTGCTTCCATAGTGTTATACACATAAGCGTTTGCCCAAAGGTTTTCTTCATAATTTATATAATCTTCGCCCCTCAATTTTTTAGCGGCCTGCCTGAAGGCGTCAATCCCGTAGTAAACTTCCTCAAGCTGCGCTATGCAGTGGGGTATCCATTTTTCCGCCATTTTTTTAATTTGTGCCTTCCAAAAAGGGCTTGTGATTTTTGCCCCGTTATAATAAGCGTCCTTTAAGGGTGTAGGGAATTGTGGCTTTTGTGCGTTTGCCAGCTGTAAAACCGTGTCTTCATCAATGGCGGCATTGTAAACCTTTATGCTATCAATGCTTCCGTAAAAATTCCTCCCCTGCCCGAAGGGGTCTGACCCGATGGTCAGTGGGGTGTTTGCAATACTTAATTCCCTTACAGCCCTTTGCGTTATTAATTTTCCGTCAACATAAAACTTCTGCCTTGTCCCGTCATAAGTCATAACTATAAAATATGTCCTGTTTGGCTCAAACTCAGAAGGGGTCTGCCCGTCATTTGCGTAAAAGCCGTATTCAAACGCCTTTTCAGCGCTGTTGTAGTAAATGAAGTTTCCCGCGTTTTTGCTTGCGTTCCCCCAGCCGATTATTCCGTTTCCGTATTCATCTTTTGCGTTGGTGCCAGGCGTTAATAAAACCGTGATACTAAAGGGCTGGTTACCATAAATCCCAATGTTTGAAGAAGCCTTAATCCCGCTGCTGCCTGAAAAAGTATAACCCGACCCTTCCCAAACAGGCTCAGGTAGCCCGTTTGCGCAAACCGCCGGCATAATAGACAATATAAAAGAAACAATTATGGCAAGCGGCAAAAATTTTGTAAAAATCACTTCCATTTTCATTCCCTCCTTTTATTCACCGCAAAATTTAAACGTTTCAATTTCTCCCAAAATAAAAATTGAACCATTTTAATTAATATCACTATACACCTCTAAAAACTTATTGTCAACACTTTCTAATTCATAAAAATAATAACAAAAAAATAGTGCCGGATTAAAACGGACTAATTAAAATATTTGTTTTTATAAAATTTTTACAATAATTTATTTTGCCTGAAATTTTAATGACGATAAAGTTTTAAAAGATGAAGATAAATACAAACCCCAAAATATTTGGCTTAATTAAAATCAAAATTTGACCTTGTGTTAATTTTGCATTTATTTTTCCATTTTACAAATACTACACCCGAGGTGATAATATGGCGGCAACTCACAAAACAGTAATATCTTTCGGCCTTGTGGCAATACCTGTGGCGCTTTACACTGCGGTGCAGGATAACGACATACACCTAAACCAGCTGCACAAGGAAGACAACTCCCGCATACGCTACAAAAAAACCTGCGGCTACTGCGGGAAGGAAGTGACGGAAAAAGACATAATAAAAGGGTACGAATATGAAAAAGGAAACTACGTTATTATAACCGAGGAAGATTTAGAAAAAATCAAAACCGAAAAAGACAAAACCATCCAAATTCTTCACTTTGCAAAGCTAAACGAAATTTCCCCGGTATATTATGACAAAACCTACTATGTAATTCCCCAGCTAGGCGGGGAGAAGGCCTTTGAGCTATTGAGGGCGGCGCTTTTAGAGGAGGGGAAAATCGCAATCGGCAAAACCGTCATGGGGACAAAGGAAACATTGCTTGCCATCATCCCATGGGAAGACAGCTTAGTGATTTCAAAAATGTTTTATGAGAATGAAATCAAGGACTTTCCAAAAACCTACACAAAGCCCCGGATACAAAAAGAAGAGCTTGAAATGGCAAAAACTTTGATTAATTCCATGAATACCCCCTTCAACCCTGCCGCGTACAAAGACGGGTATCAGGAAAGATTAAAAGAGCTTATTATCTCAAAAATCGAGGGCAGGGAAGTTGCGCAGGCAAAAGAGCCCGAGGAAAAAAACAACGTCATAGACTTAATGGAAGCCCTAAAGCAAAGTATTGAGCAGGCCAACAAAGGTGCATAATATGGACATTTTTGAAGCAAAAAGCGCGTCCCCCATGCTGATTTCAAAAGAAAGCCCCCCTTTTGACTCAAAGGACTATATCTTTGAGCTAAAACTAGACGGGATACGGGGGATTGTATACCTTGACAAAACTGTGTGCGAATTAAGGAATAAACGGAACAAAAATATGAACCCCATTTTCCCCGAACTTGCCGTGATAAATAAATATGTAAATTCAAAATGCATATTAGACGGGGAATATGTGGCGCTATCTTCTGGCAGGCCCGATTTTTTTGAAATCCAAAGAAGAAGCCTTATGACCAACAAATTTAATATTGAGCAGGCCGGCAAAAAGGCGCCAATCGTCTTTGTGGCATACGATATTTTGTACTATGAAGGAAAAGAAATAACCCACCTTCCCTTGTTAGAACGCAAAGAACTTTTAAACAAGGCGGTAAACGAAACAAATGAGCTTTCAATTTCCCGCTTTGTACATGAAAAGGGTATAAACCTTTTTAACCTTACAAAAGAGCAAAACCTGGAAGGGATAGTGGCAAAGGAAAAATCAAGCAAATACTACATGGGCAAGCGCACAAAGGATTGGATAAAAATTAAAAACCTACAAGACGACGATTTTATAATTTTAGGCTATATCCCAAAAGAAAACGGCGTTGCAAGCTTAGTACTTGGAAAATACAAAGATGAAAAACTAATTTATAAAGGTCAGGTTTCCATGGGGCTTTCAAACCACGACTTTAAAATCATCCAAAAATGCGGAAAATCAAACCCCCATTTTCAGGATATTCCCGGTTGCGTATGGCTTGAGCCGCTTCTTGTATGCAGCGTAAAATATATGGAAAAAACCCCCACGGGCTTTATGCGCCAAAGCGTCTTTAAGGGGTTGAGGCTTGACAAAACGCCGGAAGAATGTGTTGAAAATTAAAACAAAAACCAAAATGCGCCGCATTTTGGTTTTTGTTTTAAACATATAAATTATAAAGAAGAATTGCTAAAAACGAAACATTCTTGAATTTTCCATTGAAAAGGGAAAAAGTTTCGTTATAATAATAAAAAGTTATATTTAATATGCTTTTGGAGGAACATATGGATTTTATTTTAGAGCTTGTGGATATTATCCACGCGTTTTTGTGGGACAAATTTTTGATCATTGCCCTATGCGGCGCAGGGCTGTATTTCACATTCCTTTTAGGCTTTGTGCAAATCAGGAAATTTAAACAAAGCTTTAAAAAAACCTTTGGCTCGGTAACGTTGCGGGGTGAAAAAGCCGGGAAAGAAGGCATGACCTCTTTTCAATCCTTAGCCACAGCCATTGCCGCCCAAATCGGGACGGGGAATCTGGCGGGAGTTGCCACCGCCATGGTTTCAGGCGGCCCCGGCGCGGTATTCTGGATGTGGGCAAGCGCCTTTTTAGGCATGGCGGTAATCTATGCCGAAGCAACGCTTGCCCAGCACTATAAAACCGTAAAAGGCGGGGAAGTGGTGGGCGGCCCGGTTTATTACATACAGGGCGCCTTTAAGAATAAATTTGGAAAAATTTTAGCCGCGCTTTTTGCGGTCTTAATCATTTTAGCATTGGGCCTTATGGGAAACATGGTCCAAGCCAATTCCGTGGGCTATGCCATGGAAAACGCCTTTGGCATCCCGCCAATTGTAACCGGCGCCTTTATAGGCGCCATGGCCCTTTTGGTTTTTTTAGGCGGGGTTTCAAGGATTGTGGCGGTTGCCGAAAAAATCGTGCCAATTATGGCGGTATTTTTCGTAGGCGCCTCATTAATTGTGATTTTAAAAAACTACAATATGATTATACCTTCCTTCATCCAAATTTTTGTTGGCGCTTTTAAACCCGAAGCGGTTTTAGGCGGATGTTTGGGAGTGTCCGTAAAAGAAGCCGTGCGCTTCGGGGTGGCAAGGGGCCTATTTACCCACGAGGCAGGCATGGGCTCAACACCCCACGCCCATGCGTTGGCGAAAGTAAAACATCCCTGCGAGCAGGGAGTCGTGGCAATGATGGGGGTTTTTATCGACACCATAATTCTTCTTCCCTTTACCGTTTTGGCAATTTTAACCACAGGCTCACTGGACGGCACCAAAACGGGGATTGAACTTACGCAGCACGCCTTTTCCACCGTGTTTGGGGGCGCGGGGAATGTGCTAATTGCAATATGCGTGCTCTTTTTTGCCTTTGCCACCATTGTGGGCTGGTACTATTTCGGCCTTGCCAACGTAAAATACCTTTTTGGAAAGAATGGGGAAAAACCCTACGCGGTTTTGGTTTCCGTACTTGTAGCCGCGGGGTGCAGATTGAAAGTCGATTTAATCTGGGATATGGCGGACATTTTAAACGGCCTTATGGTAATACCAAACCTGATTGCCCTCATTACCTTAAGCGGGGTAGTATTAAAACTTACAATTGATTATGACAAAAAAACTAAAAAGTAAAACAAAAAACGCGCCGGCCGGCGCGTTTTTTGTCCTTTTTATGGCAAGGCATTATATCAAAAAAAGCGGAAAAGCTTTGGCTTTTCCGCTTTTTTTATCATTCGCCCGAAAGGTCTTTTGGTACCTGCAAAACAGCGCTGCTGCTATACGGCATTAAGTTTTCATCCCATAAGAAAGCCTTTACAACATATGAGTTAGCACTGTTTAGTACAATTTCACCTGTTTCATATTCGCTTTGAGCTAAGATACTGTCAACATCCACTTTCTGAACGCTGATTAGCTCGCCGCCCTGTGTATAATTTGCCACATAAATTGTAGCGTTGTTAATATCCCTAAGTGATCCGTTTGTTACTTTAACCTTATAGCCGCTTTCGCCCTGCTCTAATGAAACAATAACCTCATCGTTTGCAAGGCTTGCGATTTCCTCGGGGGTCAGCGCGGTATTAAACATATAAAAATCGTCAATGTAGCCCGTTAAATCGTAGTTGTTGTCGCGGTAAACATCATGCCACTGGGTTCTTCCAATGTAGTTTCTTTCATTTCCGACGATTTTGTTTACTTCATGGGTAATATTTGTGTCTTGTGCAACCACTACACCGTCCAGGTAAATAGTGGTTAATTTGGTTTTAGCGTCATAAGTTACCGCAACGGTGTGTTCTTTACCCACTTGAAGCTGTGTCGGGGAATCCAACAGCAATGTTGAGTCGCACTTAATACCTGCGGAGAATGAATTTGTCCTTAAGAATACGCTGTAATATGCCCCGGTACCAAAGTCATAAATTCTTGGCAAGCCTTGGTTTAAGGTAAGCTTAACCTTTGATACGAAGGTGTAGCTTCTCATATTTTCAAGGCCCACATCGGGAGCTAGGGCATAACCGTTTGTATCCCATCCCGCAGGGGTATTCTGGGTCAAATTCAATGTCCCGTCTATAACAGCATTTCCTAAGATTTTTGCGTCATATCCGTTGCCTGACCTGTCTATAACATATCTTTCCCCGTCTTTTTCATAAAGGTCGCTTGCCTCAAACTTGTAATTTAGGATAAGGTTATTTTTAATATTTCTCTTTGGCACCAAAACTTCAATTTCACGGCTGTACCCGCCAATTGTAGCTGTGAGGATAACTATTGTATCTTCTTGCGAAGGTGTTACGATACCATCGTTTGAAAGCACATCCGTATTTGAACTTGACCAGGTAATGGTGTTTCCGAGCGGGGATTTGCTGGGTAGTAAAATATCCGAAGTAATAACGCTTGGGATATTAATTCCCCTCAAGTCCCCAAAAGTTGAGAGCTTGATGTCTAATACATAGTTTGTTGCAATTTTATTTAGCTGTTTAATTTCAGCTTGGTTTAATACCCTGTCATAAACATACAAATCTTCAACCCAGCCGTCAAAACCGCCGATTTTAATGCTGTCAAATCTTAAGTTATCCACCTTGATTTTTTGGTCAAGGTATCCGTTTACATATGAAACTAAATATTGGCCGTCATAGGTTAAGGATACATTTACAAATTTATAAAGCGAGTAGCCGTATTGCCCGTTTGTGCCTCTATCAAAGGTTTGCCAAATATCACTGGTTCCAAACCTGTTGGAAGATGAATAAATTTCATCCCCGACCTTAATGTATGGATATAGGGTTTCCCCATCAATTCCGTATGTCACATTGCCCAACTGGATGATATCCCCGCCAAACAATGAATGGTTGACAAAAGGTGAAAGCGCAACAGTAAATTCATCCGAAGATTCCACATTGAATTCTGCATATTTGTCAGGGCTATCCAACACCAAGACGCCCTCATCAACTTCTGCGGTTCCTTCCACATCATCGGAAAAATCTTCACTTAACACGCAGCCGTCTTGTAAGTTAACATCCCCTAAGGACAATTCAATATTTGTGTGGATTTCTGTCGGGAAGCCGTTTGGACGGGCTGAGCTTACAATCCAGTCATAGTAGTCGCCATACATCCACGCAAGCCTTAACTCATCATCTTCATCCGTTCCAGGGATAACAAATGGCCTTACGTTGTTCTTTCTTGAATTCTGGGTAATCTGCTCGATGGCTATAACTTCGGTAAAGTCCTCGTTTAGCGTGTATCTTACAATTTCATATACATTGCCAAACACGCCCTGAATGGGTATGGAAGTATAGAATACCCTCGGGTTAGCCGGGTCAATTGCAAGGCCGCCGCTGTAGCAGAGCTCAAGCCCGCTTGTCTGGTGGAAATGCCCGCCTGCGTAATCAAGGAATGTCTTTGTCCAGGAATAGTCATTCCATTTTATTGCATAGTATTTGTGCAAATTTTTCGAGTCATTGATTTCAACCATAGCGATTACAGGGTTGCCATATTCGTCAACCGTGATTTGCCATACCCAGTTTCGCATTGCGGAATTGTCAACAACATAGTTTACATTGTAAAAGCTTTGATTTTTATTTACATTAAACGGCCCGTTTGCAATGGTTGACAATATATTTCCCCTGATATCCCTCAAGGTTAAATCGGTAATATCAATTTGCCCAAAGTATACCCAGTTGGGGTTTTCATTGTCAGGATGCCCTGTGGTATAGGTAATATAAATCTTATCCACGCCGTTTGATGCGTATTTTGCATACGGCCTTGCGCCTGTGGATTGAACGATTTGGTACGGGCCCCAGTCAAAATCCGTGTCCCCGTTTTCATCAGGGATGGGGATTCTCGCGATTGTCGGGTGCCAGTTAATCCCGCGCCATGTAATATAAATGTGGTCGGGGTCTGCGGAAAGAATAAATGGTGAAGGATAGGTGGTGTTTTCCTTCGTTACAAGTTTCTTTTCAGGCCCCATCGTGGTAATGTCGCCTTTTTCGCGGGATACCCTGTACCAAATGCAGGGCTCGTCTGTGTGGCGGGAATAAAACATCATAATCCTTTCGTCAGGAAGCACAAGGAAAGTTGGGTTATTGTGGTCGTCGGGCTGGATGTTTGAACGGATTAGCACTTCATCCAGTTTCCCTGTATTGTGGTTGTATTGCATAGCCTTAATATTCCCGTGAACGTCAATATATCCAATGTAGGTATTATTAATTGAACCGTCCTCGTTTTCATAATGAAGCGCCCTCGGGTCCGCAAACCAGCACCAAGCGCCTTCATCGGCCAGCATATATCCCTCATACATATTTAAATCATTTAATTTTTTATAAACCAATTTAATCTCACTTGCCCCGCCTGTTAAAACTTCTGTTACCAAAACAGATTCAGCGCTGTCAAACAGATATATGTCATTGCCAACTGTTATGTAATTTTGCGGTGTTTCCTTATACTCAAAAGTCGAGCCCACAATTTGGTTTCCAACCGTGGATAAAACTTCCGAGCTTACAACGCTGTCATCGTCTTTTAAAACCCTGATTACCTTGACGGAGGTAACATCCCCGAATTCAAGGACTAATTTGGGGGGATTAGCTGTGTTTTTATCGTAAATCCTAATACCGCCCAATGTGTTTGCAAGCCTTAGTGAAATTTCGGTATACCCGTCTTTTATGCACTGCTGTATGTATTCGGTAAAAATAATTGAAGTCATTGTAATTGTCTCATTTGATGGGGATTCCCCGGTCTGGTCTCCTGTCTTAATTGGCTCAGTTAAGCCTAAAAGGGGCAATCTTGACAAACCTGAGTCAGTTACGGTTGCGCCGAAAACGCCCATGCCGTCTGCCATTGTCCAGGACTGCCTGATGCTGTTGCCATATACGGAAAGCCTTGAGTTTGAAGTGGTCTGCTTAACGTTTTTTACTGTAACATATAAGGTAGCTTTGGCAATTTCGTCAGGATTAACGCCTACAGGCACTTGGAAAGTTAAAATGGTGTGCCTTGCTGAACCAAACGGGGTACCAGCCAGGCTGTCTTGAACTATCCTTGACCCGTCTTTGTCAGTAAATTCCTTAGCCCCCACCCAAGTAGGATGGTCATTTGCGTTTGCAATGGAAATTAATAGGTTGTCCCCGTCGGTTTCCCTAAATTCCCCATTGTGGCTGAAATACACATGCTTTAGCACAGGTATTTCAATTTTGTTATCAGCGCTTGCGATACTTGCCGGCATTAGCGGAAGTATAAAACAAAGCGCCAAAATCAGTGTCAGTATTTTTTTCATAGGGCTCCTCCTTCAATTTATTTTAAAGTAGTTATAAAATAATTATATAATCAAATAAAAACCCTGTCAATTGCAACAATGCGAAAGTTCGCGCAATATCTGAAATTAAGCATATTGCAAAAAACAAATACAAAAGAATGTGAAGTATGCACTAAAATGTTGTTAGTTTCAATTTGCTGTGGTATACTAAAATAATAAAAACGCAAAAGGGGAGTTTTTATGATAGTAAACGGCGCGGAAAGCTTAATAATGTCACTTGCCGGTAACGGTGTTACTCATATATTCGGCTATCCCGGGGCTGCAAACCTTCCCATTTACGACAGCATGCTAAACCATAATATCAAGCATATTTTGCCACGGTGCGAGCAAAGCGCGGCCCACGCCGCAAACGGGTACGCCCGCGCCAGCAAAAAGGTAGGGGTGTGCCTTGCCACCAGCGGGCCGGGCGCGACAAATTTAATTACAGGGATTGCCACAGCCTATGGTGACTCCATACCCATTGTCGCAATCACAGGGCAGGTAAACCGCAACCTAGTGGGGACCGACGCTTTTCAGGAAGTGGATATAATCGGGGCCACAACCCCGTTTTGCAAACAAAACTACATGGTTCAAAACGCCCAGGACATACCCCGGATTGTGGCGGAAGCCTTCTACATCGCGAAAAGCGGAAGGCCGGGCCCGGTTTTAATAGACATTCCCTTGGATGTCCAAAAGGAAAAAGTTACATACAAGCCCTGCCATAAAGTGGATATACGGGGATACAAACCCACGGTAAACCCAAGCATACTTCAGATTAAAAAGCTGGTTTCCGCTTTGAAAAAATCAAAACGGCCTGTGTTTGTGGCGGGCGGGGGCGTGATTTCCTCAGACGCCAGGGAAGAATTCGTAAAACTATGCGAAAATCTTTCAATCCCCGCGGTAACAACCCTTATGGGCATAGGCGCAATCCCCAAATCCCACCCCCTTTGTTTTGGCATGATTGGCCAGCATGGGGAAAGGAACGCAAACCGCCTTATAAATAGCGCCGACATGGTGGTGCTTTTCGGATGCCGCGTAGGGGACAGGGCCATGAGCCCCTCGGCAATTTCAGTAAAAGGGGCATTGTTTTCCCACATAGACATTGACCCTGCTGAAATCGGGAAAAATATCTCGGTGGACATCCCCATTGTGGGCGATGTGAAAAACGCAATTTCAGAGCTTTTAGAAAGGTGTGAAAAAAATAAGGAGCATGAGGCCTTTGCCAAATCCCAAATGAAGGAAAAGGCGGAATTTGACCTTCACACCTCAAAAGTAAACCCCAAATATTTAATCTCCTGCATTAACGAACATATAAAAGACGGGGCCAATATCGTAACGGACGTGGGCCAAAACCAGATTTGGACGGCAAACACCATTGATATTGGGACAAACTCCCAATTCTTTACATCAGGCGGGCTTGGCACCATGGGATACGGTATCCCCTGCGCAATAGGGGCCAAAATTGCCAACGGTAAAAAGACAATCGTAATCTGCGGCGACGGCGGTTTTCAAATGTCGGGGTTAGAGCTTGCCACAATTGTTTCAGAAAACCTTGACATAAAAATAATACTGTTCAATAACGGCTATTTAGGAATGGTTACGGAAATCCAAAACAACCATTACAACAGAAGGCTAAACGGCGTAAAACTAAACGGGAGCCCTGATTTTAATATTTTTGCGCAGGCCTACGGGATAAAATCAAAAAGGATTGAGCATAACGGCGAAGTAAAAGAGGCAATCGCGGAATGTTTGTCCCATGAGGGCCCGTACCTTCTTGAGGTAATGGTGGCCCCGTTCTTTAGCACACTTTAATTGAAAGGATGATTTATATGCAAAAGCATGTGTTGTCAGTGCTTGTTGAAAACAGGGCAGGGGTTTTGAACAAAGTGACGGGGTTATTCAGCCGCCGGGGCTTTAACATTGACTCCCTTTCCGTCGGCACCACTGAAAACAAGGACATTTCCAGAATAACAATCGTAACTTACGGGGATGAATATATAATTGAGCAAATAACCAAACAGCTTTATAAAATTATCGAAGTCATAAAGGTAAGGGTTGTGTCCCAGGACAGCTTCATAGGCCGGGAAACCTGCTTTGTAAAAATTAAGGCGGACGAAAAAACCAGAAGCCAGATAATTGGATTGTCCAATATCTTTAGGGCAAGTATCGTGGACGTGTCAAAAGAAACACTGACGGTGGAACTTACAGGCCCTACGGATAAAATCGACGCCTTCGTGGAAATGGCAAAGCAGTACGGGATTTTGGAAATGGTAAGAAGCGGTCTTATGGCAATTGAACGGGGCACAAAAATACTATCATAAAAATTTAATATTTTGAAAGGATGAATATTTTGAAACATTTGAAAAAATATCTGGCAGTTTTAATCCTTGCGCTAATCCTGCTTACATCCTGCGGCAAAGAAAAAAGCCCCGCGCCTGCGCAGACCCCATCCCCCTCGCCAACACCCGCGGAAGAGCAGGCTCAAAATTATGAAAAAGTCTTTGAGCTAAACCCCACCGACAAGCTTTCGGAAATGAACGAAAGCGGCGAGGGAAAATACGCGGGATGGCTTAAGGAAAGAGGGGAAGACACAATTGTTGTTACAACGGAAGGGGAAGATTACACATATAAATTGACCGAACGGGCAATAAAAGTTTTGGATAAACTGAACATCAACCCGGGAGACGCGGTAGTTGTTATATTTACCGAAGAAAACGGCGAAAGGATTGCAAAGGATTTGGAAAAAGTGGTTATGTAAAAAAATTTGTATATAATAAAAAAAACAAAAAATCCCCCAAACGGGGGATTTATTTTTTTTAGGTGTAACATTATAAGTATAACCCGCTGGCTTCTGCCGCATGACTTTCGCAGGACATAAATACTATTAAACTCAGCTGTTTCATATTAAGCAATCCTATTCACCATACATCCAGCAAATGCGTTTTGCCATGAAGTTTTTACTATCCCCGCGGATTGGACTAATATTTTTTACTTTATTTCTTTTTTTATTCCTTTACTCTATTTATTATTTTACTTCCAACACATTCCCGCCGCCCGCCACCCCGCGCAAAAAAGGTATCCCCCGCGGGGGATACCTTTTTAAATTCCAAGATAAAACATATAAAACCCCAAAACTGCCATAACCAAACCCATTACAAATTTTACAATGTTATTTATAGCCGGGTATTTGCTGTTTGATGTAACCCGCTTTGCAAAACCCACAAAAGTTCCCGACAAAACCACAAGCACGCTGTGGCCCAAAGAGTAGCACAACAAAAGCACTATCCCATATAAAAGCCTTCCCTCTTTTGCCACAATCGCCAAAAGCACCACCAAAACAGGGGTTGCGCAAGGGGATGAAAAAAGCCCGCCTAAAGCGCCTGTTAAAAACGCGCCTAAAAAGCCTTTTGACCTGTTTTTTGCCTGAAGGTAGCTTGCGGGGATAAAATTAAAAATTTCCCAGGTCTGCAAAGCCATCAAAAGCATTAAAACCCCCAAAATTATGTACCAAAAACCGCCCGCCCCCTGCATAAGCCTTCCCAAAAGGGAGGCAAAAACCGCAAGGATAGTAAAGGTAAAAGCATTCCCTAACGCAAAGGTCAGCGAAAGGAAAAAGGCGTTTTTTGTATTTTGTCCTTTGGTGTTGACATAGGAAATCACCAGCGGGATTTGGGATAGGCAGCAGGGCATAAAGGATGAAAAAATCCCAGCCAAAACCGCAAAAAGCGGCGCAAGGTAAAAGTTTTCGCCGATTTTTTGGGATAAAACCTCAACAAAAACATTAAAGTAGCCCATCATCTGACACCCATTTCCTTTAAAATCTCCCAAAGGCCCTCTTTGGTGTTTTCCCCTTCCTGCGCCGTGAATAAATGCTCTTTGGTTTCCCTGTGGCTGTATATTAAAAAGTTTTGTTTTTCTAAAAGGCTTTCGCTTGGAGTAAAAGGCGAGCCGTCAGCGTTGTAAAAAAGCCTTGTTGGCGTTGCCCTCACGGGAAAATCCTTTGCAAATGAAGGGTTTTTTGATAAATCAACATAGACAAACGTAAGCTTCCCTTCCGTTTCCCCCTTTATTTCAGACAATGTGGGGAGCATGAGCTTGCATACGGGGCAGGTGGCCGATGAAAACTCAATCATTATCGGAAGGCCCCGCGCTTTTAATTCTTCCATGTTTATTGGCTCATTTACGGGCACAATTCCGGCGCTTGCGGTTTCGGTTTTTGCTGTTTTAAAATACCAAAGGGACGCTAAAATACATACAAAAACAATAGGAATAATAATTTTAAAAAAAACCGGTTTATCCGCCACAAAATCAATCCTTTCTCTTTTCTTATATCTACATTTTATGCCCAAGTGAAAGCATATATTATACACAATCTGTAGACAAACTGCGTTTTTGAACCCTTTGGGGTTTTTAGGGTGAAGCTTCCGCTAAAACCCGCGGTTTTTGGGCTTTTAAAACACACTTTGCATGGTCTTGCGCGAAAGAGCGCAAGCTAAAGCCTTGTTTTCAAACAAGCCCCCAAAAATCACTGTGCTTTTGTTTAGTCGTGCCAGTTTTTCACACTATGTATTTAGTTTAATATACCATTCCCCGGGGCAAATGTAAAGGGTTTTTTAAGCCAGCCAGCAATACTTATAAAAAAGCGCCATTTTTTTGTAAAAAATGGCGCCAATTTTTCAAAAACACTATTTAATGCTGTTTCTGTAGACCCTGGGGCTTACCCCTGTGTGTTTTTTAAACGCGAAGGAAAAATGCTCCAAGGATGAATAACCCAGCCTTTCAGAAATATCCTTAACCGGCAGGCTTGTATTTTTTAAAAGGGATTTTGCCGTATCCATCCTTGCGTTTAGCTTTTTTTGCGAAAAGGATAAATTATAATGCTTTTTTAAAAACCTTTCCGTCTGCCGCTGGCTCAAAGAAAGCCTCAAAGCCAAATCTTTCAAGGTTTTGTTCGGGTAATCCCACAAAAAGAAATCATCAATCACGGAAATCCTTTTGTCGTCCAAAGTCTTTGTCGGGACTTTCGCGAAAATCTGCAAATCCTTTGAATAAATCTTTAAAAGCCCGATAACAATCCGCTCAATGCTGTTTTTAATGCTTTCGTAGTAGGCAATATGCCTGGTTTGGTTGTCTTTGTTTATCCTTTCAAATTCCAAAGCTAAATTATCAAAATCTTCCCCGTAATAAAAATTTTTGCCCAAAAAAAGTTTCGCGATATCGCTGTCGTTTTTCGGGGTGCGGTTTTCAAAACATATGCAGTATTCCGCCATGGGTTCATTTGGGTCAAAGTACTGCTCATGCACCACGTCGGGGCCCGTCATGTACAAAATGTTTTTATAAAGCTCATATTTTTTCCCATTGGCAATTAAAGTCCCCTTCCCGAAAGGGACAAAATGCAGCTCATAGGTGTTATTGCTGTGGATATGGGCGCCGATTGACACGGTAAAAACGCCATATTTAATGCTTAACACTTTCAGCTTTAAATCCCCGACTTCAACCGTCATGTTTAAATCATCCAAATTAAAAGCGCCGCTCATAAAACCCACCCCTTTTATTTTAGTTTACTATAAAATAATAAAAAATCAATAGTCTTCGAAAACACGACATTAAATTGAAAAAAATGTCTTTTAAAAGTCTGGTTTAACCTTTGAAACATATATAAAATAGAATTGTAAAGAAGTATTAGGAGGACAAAAATGAGCAGCATAAATTACGAAATTCCGGAGTGGTTTTCCAACGCTAAATTCGGCATTTTCATACACTGGGGGATATACAGCGTGCCCGCCTTCGGGGATGAATGGTACGGGCACTGGATGTACATACCAAATTCCAAGTGCTGGGCAGGGGATGATATCTACACATATCACCAGCAGCACCACAAAGGAAAAGGATACAAGGACTTTATAAAAGATTTCACAGGTGAAAAGTTTGACGCGAAAGAATGGATGGACTTATTCGTTGAAGCGGGCGCAAAATATGTTGTGCCTGTTGCAATTCACCACGACTCCTTTGCCATGTATGACTCCCGCCTCACACGGTGGAAAGCCACAGCCATGGGCCCGAAGGTGGACTATGTGAGAAAGCTTTATGAAGAGGCAAAAAAGAGGGGCTTAAAATTTGGCGTGTCCCAGCATTTTGCGGAAAACTGGTGGTTTTTCCCCCACGTGGAAGGCCTAGACACCTCGGAAGAAGAGTATTTTGACTTATACAACGTAGGCAAAGGGGAAGAAAAGACAAGCCAGGAGCACCTAGACAGGTGGTATGGTTTTTCAAAAGAACTCATCGACATGTTTGAGCCCGACATGCTTTACTATGACTTTGAAATCGCAAAGGACGACTACAAGGAAAAAAGGTACGAAATTTTAAAATATTACTACGAAAAACAAAAACAGTGGAATAAAGGCGTGGTACTAAGCTATAAATACGGTGCCTTCCAGGAAGGCGAGGCGCTTTTGGACGTTGAGCGGGGAGGCCTTTCTGAAATCAGGAAACTCCCGTGGCAAACCTGCACATCAATCGGCGACAAATCATGGGGCTATGTTGAAAACGACCGCTACAAGACTCCGCTTTCAATAATCCAAACCCTGATTGACACCGTAAGCAAAAACGGCTGCCTTCTCTTAAATGTGTCCCCGAAAGCTGACGGCACAATACCTGAGGGGCAGGTAAAAATTTTAAAGGAAATAGGAAGCTGGCTTAAGGTTTACGGGGAGAGCATTTACAACACAAGGCCCTATAAAGTATACGGAGAAGGTGAAACAAAGGCAAAAGACGGGGCGCTTTCCGAAGGGAACACCGCCTACACCAAAAACGACATCCGCTTTACCGTAAGCCAGGATAAAAAATCACTCTATGCAATATTTATGGCGCCAACGGACGAAGACGGGGTAACAATTAAAAACGTCTCTGACAACAAAATAACCTCCGTAAGCCTTTTAGGCTATGGCGGACTTTCATTTGAAAGGGCTGATGACGGGCTTTTGGTAAAAATACCAAAGGATAAAATAAACGGCCCCTACGCGTTAAAAATATCGAGTGAAGATACATGGATATAAAAAGGAGGTAAAATTGTGAAAAAGTTAGGGTCATTGCTATTAGCAATCTTATTCCTGTTGCCGCTAATCCCAAAAGGGGTAGTTGCTGACACCATAACCTTCACCCCCGACGCGGCAAGCCTTAAGAAAAACCCCGTGCCCGAATGGTACCGCGACGCAAAGTTCGGGATTTTCATTCACTGGGGCATTTATTCGGTGCCGGGCTATGGCGACGAATGGTACGGCAGGCATATGTACAGCCCCGGCTCAAAGCACTGGGCAATATCCCAGGGATACGACCAAAACAAACCCTTAATTTATGACTATCACAAAGCCACCTACGGCTCACCTCAAAAAAACGCGCCCAACCGCTTTGGCTACGCTGACTTTTTAAACTTGTGGAAAATCGACAAATACGACCCCAATGAATGGGCTGACCTATTCGTGCAGGCAGGGGCAAAATATGTAACCATTGTAGGTATCCACCACGACTCTTTTGCCCTATGGGACTCCGACGTTACCCCGTGGAACGCGGTAAACAAGGGCCTTGGAACGGACAATTTCGGCGTTGACGTCGAAAACGGAAACGGCCGCGACTTGGTGGGGGAACTTCAGCAAGCGGCAAAAGCAAAGGGCCTAAAATTTGGTATCTCCAACCACTTTGCTGAAAACCGCGGCTGGTTCCCAAGGTCCTCTGCGCAGGACGGCTCCTATGACACCGACGTTACCAAGAACGACCCGTCAGGAAGACAATGGCTGTACAGCCCCACCGACATGACCGCGCAGGAACAGGCCCAAAGATGGCTTGATATAACATTAGAATACATAGACAAATACCATCCTGACTTAACATACTTTGACTCAGGGCTTTCATGGTCGGAATTTAACCAGGTAAAACGCCAGTTTGCGGCCCATTATTATAACAGCGCCCAAATCCACAACCCCGAAGGCGTTCTGTTTAACTACAAAGGCAGCACCTTTACCGACGGGGAAGCGGTATTGGACATTGAAAGGGGCCAGCTTTCATATATCCGCTCAATGCCGTGGCAGACCGACACAGCACTAAGCGCAAAATCCTGGGGCTATGTGGAAGACGACGTATTCAGAAACGCCGACTATTTCCTCGGCTCCCTGATTGACATTGTCAGCAAAAACGGCTGCCTAATGTTAAATGTAGGGCCAAAACCCGACGGCACAATCCCTGAAGAAGCAAAACAAATCCTATTAGACATAGGCGCATGGCTTCAAAAGAACGGTGAAGCAATCTACGCAACCCGCCCGTGGGTAACCTTCGGCGAAGGCCCCACCGTTCCGGGAAGCTATTATTCGGATAACTCCCTTGCCTTTGTTGAAGAGGATATCCGCTTTACAAAGAGCAAGGACAATAAAAACTTGTTTATCTCAGTCCTAAAGAAGCCTTCCAAGAATTACTGCTTAGTTACCACCCTAAAGGAAGGAAAATTTGACGCGACAAAAATCAAAAAGATAACCCTATTGGAAACAGGCGAAGAACTAACTTTCTCTCAAAACGAAGAAGGTCTTTTGATAAACTATCCTGCGGATTATAGCCAAAAACTGCAGCACGCCTTTTGTATGAAACTTGAATTTACAACAGATTACATACCACCTTTAGCTACCGACGCCTTTTCATATAACGAAGCTGAAAACTACTACTACGGGGAAAATATTGAAAAAGTACACGCCTTTGTTGACGGCTCCGACGCGGTTAAAAATACAGCCGACGGCGCTTACACACAGCACTTCCTAAACTTCGGAAGATATGGCGCAACAGGTATAACCCTGCAGGTTTCCCCCGACTCCCAAGGCAAAATTGAAGTAAGGAAGGACTCCCCCGGCGGGGAACTATTAGGCACGGTAAATGTTACCGCGGGAGACAGCGACTATAAGACTTTAAACGCGGTGATAAACGCAAAAGAGCTTTCAGGGGACCAGACCATTTGCCTGGTTTACTACGGAAACATTAAACTAAACAAACTTATGGCAAGCTACCGTGCGGTTAACATGCTAATCCAGGCCGAAGACTTTGACGAAGGATATGGTGAAAACCTAACCTTAAGCGACTGCCCCGACGGCACAAAGAATTTAGGCTATATGAACACAGGCTACTGGGTAAAATACTCAAACTTTGATTTTGGCGATGGCATTTCAAAAATTGTTGCCCGCTTTGCCACAAACACAGGCCCCGAACCCCTTTGCGGCATTGAGTTTAGGATTGACTCATTGGATGAGCAAAACACAATCGCCTCAACAGGGGCAGGGTACAATACGGGCGGATGGGAAACATACAAGACCGTAACCTTGGACGTGACAAAAGAAGTAAAAGGAACCCACGATTTATACATCTACTTCCTCGGCCCGTGCAACCTTAACTGGTTTTATATGTACCCAAGCGGAAACACGGGGGAACCGTGGACGAGCGCAAACAGCTTTGAAAGCCGCCCGTTGGGCATAAATACGGGAATTGTGGTAACAGAATTTGAAGTTCGGCCCTTTGCGGATAAAATCGACGGTGTTATAGGCTATACCGCAAATAACATCGAAGTTTCCGACTGGGGACACCAGGCGATTGTAATCCGCTTTAACACCGACGGGTTCTTTGACTACCGCGATTACAACGCCTTTGTGGCCTCAAGCGTCCCCTATGAAAAGAACAAGACCTACGAAGTAAAAACCATTATTAACTTAGAAACAAGAACTTATAACGCGTATGCCCGCGAAAAAGGCGAAAAGGAATATAAAACAATTTGCCTTAACGCAAGGTTCAGGGACAGCGCCCCAGTGCCGTCAAATATCGGAAAAATCATCATCCGCGGCGGTTCAGGCGCGCCCGCGGGACAGTTCTATGTAAACAACCACAGGGTACGGCAGGTAAATAAACTGGAATACACAAACTTCACCCAGGACGGGGAAAAGAGGACATATAACTTCTATGCGGCAGAAAACCTAAACCCCACATTCATATTGGCCGCATATGACACGGACGGGAAACTTTACAGCATAATAACCAAAAAACAAAGCGCGGTGAAAAACCAGTTCTGCCAGGTGGATTTCCCGCATTTAGACCCCAAGTATACCTACAGGCTTTATGTATGGAACGACATTAAAAACCTGACACCTGTAATCTCCCCTCTCGAGGTAAAATAATAAAAAAGGCCGTTTTGGTTTTCCAAAACGGCCTTTTTTATTAAATCATCCTGGCGATTTCCTTTTTGAGGCGGTTTATAATCCGCTTTTCAAGCCTTGAAATATATGATTGGCTAATGCCCAGCATATCTGCCACTTCTTTTTGGGTTTTTTCTTCATCCCCCAAAAGCCCGAACCTAAGCTGCATAATTTGTTTTTCCCTGTTTGAAAGCTTTTTTATGGCGTTTTGCAAAAGCTCTTTTTCAATTTCATCATCAATGTCGCGGTTTACAATATCATTATCCGTTCCCAAAACATCGGAAAGCAGAAGCTCATTCCCGTCCCAGTCCACATTAAGGGGCTCATCAAAGGACACTTCCACTTTTGAGGCATTGTTTTTCCTAAGATACATCAAAATCTCATTTTCAATGCAGCGGGAAGCATAGGTGGCAAGCTTTATGTTTTTTTCAGGGTTGAAAGTGTTAATTGCCTTAATCAATCCAATAGTGCCAATGGAAATTAAGTCCTCCAAATTAACCAAAGTGTTTTCAAATTTTCTGGCAATATATACAACAAGCCGCAAATTGTGCTCAATTAACGTGGACTTAACTGACGCGTCGTTTGTTTTGAGCTTTGCCAAAAGCCGGGCTTCTTCCTCGTTAGACAAAGGAGGGGGAAGGACGTCGCTTCCGCCGATATAGTGGATGAATTCACGGCCTAGCTTTAACTTAATCAAAAGCTTTGCATAAAGGATTTTGAGTTTTAACCTCATTTTATCAAGTGGCAGCATTAAGTAACATCTCCTTTATTTAAACATTTTTACTTACGCTAAAATCTCAGGGCCAATGATGGCATGATACTTGTCATCTTTAGAAAGGGGGCGGTTATATACCCCCACAATTAAGTTTTCAATGACCTTTTCCTTGTCATCATCCACAATCCATGCGCAATCAGGCTTAAACCCGATTAGCATTCCCGACTCTTTCCCCAATGATGAAAAGGGTATGAACCTGAAATTCAGCCTATGCGTTCCCAAAATCTTTGAAATCCCGTCGGATGACTCAAACACCTCGCGGGACTCCTCAGGGATGTAGGGCTTAATTTTTTCGTAGCACACAACCGCCACGGGGGAGTCGGTAATGGGGTCATGCAAGGTGTTTCCCGTGTCTATGAAGGCTTTTATATCCACAATTTCCCCTAAAACCTGTATCCTCAAATCCTTAAGCAAATTCTCGCTTCTGAATATGGTTTTAAAAAACCTTGACAAAACAAGGATGAGGATGAGTACAAAAAAACTTGACAAAATCAAAAGGTAAAGGGGAACATTTATGTACAAAATCCCGTTTGATATAAACGCCCCCAGTTTTGCGCCACTTCCGGTAAAGAATAATAAAAAAAACGCCCCTCCGCCCAGCGCAAACGAAACGAAGTAAAAAACGCCCAGCACTTTAAAAAATAAAATCACGTCTTTAATTTTAAAGGATATGGCAACAAGCCCCAGCGAGAATAAAAATTTAGATACAATGCTGTATAAGGGGGAAAGGGATGGGAAAAACATGCACACAGCGTACAGCGCCCCCACGGACGCCCCGTAAAAGAGCCTTGTGTATGACGGTTTTATTTTTGCTAACTTGCTTGTCAGAAACAAAATTATGTAGTTTGCGAAAAAATTGACCAAAAATAAAACGTCAACGTAAACAACGGGCATTTTATCCCCTTCCTTGTTATTGCGTTCTAATTAAGATTATACAACTTGCGCTTTGAGTATTTTGTCGCAACAAAAAACTGAATTTATTTTTTTTTGCGACATAAAGCGCGGCATTGTTGAAATTGCAAACACAAAAAATTAATATTTACTATTTTATTATACGTATAAAGTCGATGTAAATATGACTTAAAGCGGACAATAAAAAAACCTTGAAAAAAGCCAAATTTAAGTCTTGACAAAATGGGATAATGCAATTAAAATGATTATGTTGAATTTTTTGCACCCGTAGCTCAGTAGGATAGAGCGACTCCCTCCTAAGGAGTAGGTCACAGGTTCGATTCCTGTCGGGTGCGCCATTAAAACACACAATAAAAACACTTTCTTTCTAAAAAAGAGGGTGTTTTATTTTTTTGCCCGCAAAAAATAAAAAGGGGATTTAATCCCCTTTTTTCAATCTTGCGCTTTTTCATTTGTTTCATCTTTGCCGCTTTCATCTTTGAATTCAGCCAGCGCCCAAATCCCGATTGCTAAAAAAAGAGCGCCAAAGCATATTGACGATATGGATTTAAAATAGCTGCCAGAAGTAAAAGGATACAGGCTTATGCCGCTTTTTATAACAAAAAAACTTAAAATCCCGTATATAATTAGGATAATTCCTAAAGCTATGATTAAAATGCTTTTATGCTTTTTATTCATGCCCAACCCGCCGTTTTTTCCCAACAAAACCCCTCCTTTTTGTAAAAACTGTGGGAATTATAGCATATTAGGCTGTAAATGGCAAGAAATTTGAGAAAATCTAGAATAAAAATTTATCATAAGTATTTTACATCCCCGCAATTTGTGATATAATTAACTACACTCTATGAATTTTTGACAAAAGTACATATTGGAGATGCAATAAAATGAAATTTGAAAAAACAGCCCTAAAAAAGTCCGCAAGCGTTTTTATGTTAATTGTTTTGGCGCTTTTGTCAGCCCTCGGCGGGTATGTGACCGCGTATATTAACCACAAACCCATAAACCCGGGCACGGTAAATGAAGGCACATTAGATGAAATAAGCGTCAAAAAGGAAAAAGAGTTAAAAGCAAACATATTGCTTTTAGGAAAGGACGTTGTAAGCGGCGGGCTTACTGACGTAATGATGGTATTTATGGTTAACGTGCCAAAAAATCAGGTGAATGTAATTTCAATACCTCGGGATACTAAAATTAAAGTGAATGGAAAAACCCATAAGATAAACGCGGCTTTTAAAATCGGCAAAGAAGACGGGGCTATAAAAGCCGTAAAAGAAGTTTTGGGAATACCTATCCACTATTACTGCGCAATTGACACAAAAGCGTTTAGGGATATTATCGACGCCCTCGGCGGCGTGGAGTTTGAATTAAAAAGGGACTACGACTATGATGACCCCTATCAGGACTTGCACATCCACCTTAAAAAAGGTTTTCAGGTTTTAGACGGCAAAAAGGCGGAACAGCTTGTAAGATACCGCCACGACTACGCGAGAGGGGACTATCAGCGGATAGAAGTGCAGCAGGAATTTTTCCAAGAGTTAATAAAACAAAAGCTAAATCCGAAATATATCTCAAAAGTGCCTGAAATCTATCAAATTGTCAGCAAAAACATAACCACCAACATGACTGTAATGGATGCAAAAACCCTAGCAGGCGCGGCTTTAAAAATAGGTGTTGAAAACATAAAAACCATAACGCTTCCAGGTGAGGCAAGAATGACAAACGGCGCGTGGTACTTCATTCACGACCCAGAGCAAATCTCAAGCCTGATTGACCGGATTGAAAACGGCGGAACGGGCGGGGATATGGCGGATACCAAAGCAGATTGATTATATGAAGGTGAAATAAAGTGAATATAAAAAAAGCAGTCTTAACAGTCATTTTAGTTATCTTTGCCCTCTTTTCCTGCTATTTGGGCTATTTTACCGCAAAAATCTTACACAGGCCCATGTTTGATACGGGCGACCCCGGACAGGAAGTTGAGGTAGTAAAAAAGGAAGAAAAAAAAGCAACTATTCTACTTATGGGTATAGACAATACCGCAAACCTCACGGACGTGATAATGCTTTTTACCATTGACCCTAAAAACAACATGGTAAATGTCTTGTCCGTCCCAAGGGATACGCGGGTTAAAATAGGAAAAAGGTTTTGCAAAATAAACGAAGCCTATTCCATAGGCAAAGAAGAACAGGCGCTAAAGACCGTAAAAGAGGTAACAGGCCTTCCCATAAACTATTATGTGGTTATAAACACAAGCGCTTTCAGGGAAGTAGTCGACCACTTAGGCGGCGTAAAATTTAATATTCCCCAGCGCATGTACCATATTGACCCCGTTCAGAATTTAAGGATTGACCTAAAACCCGGGGAACAGATTTTAGACGGGAATAAGGCGGAACAGCTTGTAAGGTACCGCGGTTACGCCATGGGGGATTTGGACAGGATAAAAATGCAGCAGCAGCTTTTGTTCGCCTTAATCGACCAAAAACTAAAACTTTCAAATGTGACTAAAATCCCCGACATATTGGACTCAATTAGCGACGACATAAAAACCAATATGAGCCCCCTTGACATTCTAAACTACGGAAACGTGGTATTAAATATCCCCCGGGAAAACATAAAAACCCATACCCTTCCTGGGGAACCCAGAACCATTGACAATATCTCATATTTTATCCCCAATCCTGAAAAGACACTCGCCCTCATAGAGAACGAATACATCCCCAAACCTCCCGAAATCGCCGAGGACGGGGAAGAACAAACCGAAAATTCAAACACATAAAGTGAAGTTTAAAAACTTCACTTTTTTGTTTAATATAGAAAAAACCCATTATATCTGCAACAAGCACAACCGACACAGAATTGAAATCTACTGATTGGTGGTTTTTTAATCTCCAAAGACAAGCATATGATAAGTCTAAAACAGCAAATAACGAACGGGCTAAATATAAGGAATATGATAAAGAAAAAGGTAATGTAATAAAGAAAGACGAAACAATAGATACAAGCAAGACAAATATAAAAACAGGTTCGGAAATTCAAATAGACAGGTCAATTACAACGCCAACCGCAAGCAATGGCGAAGCGGTAAAATTAAATGCAAAAGGAATTGTTGGAACAACAGACAACTGGTTGACATACAGGTACATTTTAACAGGGCAAGGCTTAAGTTTGGAAGGCAAAAATCAAAGAATTAAAGGGTGATCCATCTTTATTATAATATATAATTAAGCCTTTATATTTTTGTTTTTTATACATTTTAATCACTCCTTTTATATTAATATTTTATATAAAAAAAGGCAAAAGATACCTATAGATTTTGTTTAATCAATTTTTTCACAATATCTATAGCATCGTTTGCCAATTTAGATACTTCGTTATTCATAGAATATCCATAGAACTTAGCATTACCTTCATTAATTTTATTTTGAATATTATCAAGCATAATCCCTATATCATCTTCTGCCAAGTCTTTTTTAACTGAATTACCGAGAAGTCCTCCACTTCTAAGCGTAAGCGAAGGTGGAAGATGAATCGGTTATCCAATTGTTGTTTCTACACACCAATCGAATTTTTTCTGTGCTAATTTGCTTATATTTAGATGTTGTTTGTAAATAATTACCTTGTATATCTTGCACATATACCCAATTACCAGTGAATCCCGATATAAAACCAATCTTATTTATTTCTGGTATATACACTTTATCCCACAAGCACCACTTCTTTTCTTTTACAATTATTTCTTTTGTATTTTTACTATTTCTTTTTGCCTTCCTATTAGGTTCTTTTCTACCTTTACGCGGTATTTCTTCATGTAAACTACGTTTCTTTTTACGTACCTGCTTTATATAATATATATTATCGCTATATTTCATTGGTTTTATATTTGTAATTACTATTGCATCGTTTATATGCGACTTTTCTATATTCCACTCTTTACGTTTTCTGCGTGTGTATAGTCCAAAAGTATATTGCGTTGGCGTTATTTCTTGTAGTTTAGGTACAAGATAATCTTTTAGTACATTCATAAATGCCGTTTCCTGAAATTGCTTTATCTTAGGTAGATTTTTACCTGTAAATTCTTTGTATTCCATGTTGCCTTTTGCTTTATTATGTGCTTCACAACTACATACTAAATTGCTTGGATTATTGCTACCACCCTTGCTTCTTGGTATAATATGGTCTACTTCAAGAATATCATTGCAAGGTATGTCTGGTCTTAATTTTGCATAATGACAAGTAAAATTATCTCTTATTTTTACATATTCTTTTACGCTATCATATCCATACATTTCTCCCTGTTGATATTCTATACCATTAATATCTGGATTAACTAATGCCTGTGTATCAAATTGCCCTATTTCTACTCTTATTCTGCTTATAGGTAAAATTTTTACAATATCATTTACAAGTCTTATATGAGCATTAACCCTTGATTGTATACTTGGCGGCAACCATCCTTTTTTTCTTTTTCTATTTAAGAACCTTGCTTTTCTATACCTTGTTTTTCTATTACGTCTTGCACGTCGAAGTCGTCTCCTTGTTTCAATATTCTCTTTTATGTCTTGTCTTAATTCTGCTTCGGCACGATAAAGCACATTACCTTGTTCCGTTGTAACTGCCATACCTATATGTTTGCTTCCTGCGTCAATACCTAATACACATTCTTGTATTTGATTTTCACACTCAAATAATAATTGAATTGTAAATGGTTCATATTTTACTATTTTAGCCTTCTTGTTTTTCAGCAATTTTCTTGCCTTAGCAGGCTTGCAAGGCATTAAAGGTTTACCTTCTATTGAAACTACATATACTAACATTTTGGCTTTACGCCCTCCTTTTTGGAGTCATTTGCCCATCCCCAATGTTGGAATAACTTTGCAGTATAACTGCCAATTGTGGTTGACCGTTCCTACCCATCAGAACTTTTACAGAGCCACCTTAGAGCCTGAAACTTGGGCATCATTTCAGGGTAAGATAATTATTCCAACGTAGTCAGTTAAGACTTAGGGTAGTCAACTAAGGCTTTTACAAGCCTCCGTTTCTATAAACGGGGGTAGTTGACAACATTTAACCTTATTTGGTCTGGATATTGCTCACCTGCCAAAAGCCTTTCTTTTATTTCTTCTACTTTTCTTACATCCATATTGATTTTCTCGCCCGCAACTGTTATCTTAGGATTGCGTTGCGTTTTAAAATTGATATAACAACAAATGATGGTAACAATGCTCACCCTTTATCAATAAAAAAAGGAAATGGTAACGGTTTGTATAATAATGAAATATTCTACGTTGACAACGAAGGAAAAATGAAAGCAAATGGTTTGGAAGTACAAAATGGTAAAATAGTAGCCAGCGAAATTGACGCTACATCTAAAATCGGCACAAGTGATTTTAGTGCAACGAATAGTATTAGACTTGGTGATGAAGATAACACTAATAAAACAATTCGCATGGCTACTAATTATTATAAAAACGGAAAATATTATGACGCTTGTATAAAAGCAAATTCATATTCGGGCGATGGTACTGCTATTTATTTAGGCGCATTACCTTCCGACGAAGAAGACGATGGCGGTTTAGAAAATTTACAATATTTACAGTTACAAGCTGAAAGAATTGCTGTGCCAGTAAACGGAGTTAAATTGCATAACGAATGGAATTTTGTAGACGATTTATTATTTGATGGAAAAAGGGTAATAAGTTGTTCTAACTCTAATGGTAGAATGACATTACAATATGATGGCGACAGACTTGCTGTTTATTATAACGGAAACTATGTCGGTTCGCTTATTCTAACGTCTTAATAATATCAGGATATATTTTTTGAATTTCTGGTATTATATTATTTACATAATAATCTACGGGAATATATAAATTGTATTCATCAATTTCAAAACAAGGTATATCTCTTAATAAAAAAACTGGATTACCAGAATCAGGTTTATAAACAAGTTTAAAAGTGGTTGGTATTGTTCTGGTTTCGCTATATAATCGTAACAAATATTGAGGGCTTTTATAATTGTGTGCAAAATCATATCTACTAATATATCCTTTACCATCAATATAAGTTATCCTTACCCCATCAGGCGTATATTTTGGCAAACCATCATCAACATTTGACGTAGTATTATTTGCAACTTTCTTCTCCACAATATCAGCAGTATTAGTATCAGCGTCCCAGTTTATATCCTTGCCTAACAATTCTGCCGTTTTACGTAGCGGCAAATATGTTGACGCATTATCACTTCCTTCTAAAATAACGGATAATGCTTGAACATCTTGTTTTACGCCGTTTACTTTTATTGTGATATTATCATTAAAATATGCTTTTTTTATGGCATTTTGAGCAAATACGGAAAATATGCTTGTAATAAGTATGCCTGCTATAAATCCTGATAAAAATTTTTTCATAAAACCAACTCCTTACAATTTTGCTTGTAAGTATTATACAAAACAGGAAAAGAAATGTCAATATTTGCGTTGGTTTATTAAATAAACTGCGGGGTTAATTCATTCCTTTTATTTGGTTTTCCAAGAAACCTATTTTCTTTCCGGTTATCTTTTTAGCCCTACCATTAAAGTCTTTAGTCAATATTAATCCCCCGTATATAAAAAATTAAAATCAAGGATAAAATAAATGAAAATCCGTAAAAAATAAAGGTTTATTTTATTAAAACCTCCAAAGCTTTAAAAATAAAAAGCACATTTTAAAAAAATGCTTGCAATAATCAGGGTATAAAGATATAATACTATTTTGAGGAAGGATGTACCATGCAAATTGTGAAAGTTTTAACAAAGGTACATCCCCAAAAGGGGGAAACTTAATGATAACAATTACAATGGCAGACGGAAAACAAATGAAATTTGAGCTGTACCCCCAGTACGCGCCGGAAACGGTGGCAAATTTCATAAAACTTGCAAAACAAGGCTTTTACGACGGGCTTACATTCCATAGAATTATCGAAGGGTTTATGATACAAGGCGGCGACCCCCTTGGAAACGGAACGGGCGGCTCTAGCGAAACCATAAAAGGCGAGTTTTTGGCAAACGGGGTGCCAAACCCCTTAAAACATGTCCGCGGGGCAATATCCATGGCGCGCACAAGGGACCCAAACAGCGCAAGCTCCCAGTTTTTTATTGTGCACAAAGATTCCCCCCATCTTGACGGGCATTATGCCGCCTTTGGCATGATGACAGAAGGGTTTGACGTGTTAGACGGGCTTGCTAAAACAAAAGTGCGGCCTGACGGGCAAACACCAGTTGATAAACCGGTGATTAAATCAATCACCGTTTCATAAACAAAATTTTTTAGGGAGGTTTTTTACAATGGTAAAAGCAGGTATTAACGGTTTCGGACGTATCGGAAGACTTGTATTCAGGGCAGCATTAGAAACTGGAAAAATCGATATCGTTGCAATCAACGACCCATTCATCACAGCGGATTATATGGTATATATGCTCCGTTATGACACAGTTCATGGCCAATTCAAGGGTGAAATATCTTCAACAGAAGATACACTTATTGTAAACGGCAAAGAATACAAAGTTTACAACAAGATGAACCCCGAAGAAATCCCATGGGCAGAAGCTGGCGCTGAATACATCATTGAATCTTCAGGCGTGTTTACAACCGTTGAACAAGCGTCAAAACATATCCAGGCAGGAGCTAAGAAAGTTATCATCACCGCTCCTTCAAAAGACGCCCCGATGTTTGTTATGGGCGTAAACCATGACAAATACACAAAGGACATGACCGTTATCTCCAACGCTTCATGTACAACAAACTGCCTAGCGCCCCTTGCTAAGGTAATCCATGAAAAATTCGGTATCGTTGAAGGTCTTATGACAACTGTTCACGCTACAACAGCAACCCAAAAGACCGTTGACGGCCCTTCAAAGAAAGACTGGAGAGGCGGAAGGGCAGCTGCAGCTAACATCATCCCGTCCTCAACAGGCGCTGCAAAAGCAGTAGGAAAGGTTATTCCTGAACTAAATGGCAAACTAACAGGTATGGCATTCCGCGTGCCAACAGTTGACGTATCCGTTGTTGACCTAACCTGCCGTCTTGAAAAGCCAACCACAATGGAAGAAATCAAGGCAGCGGTTAAAGAAGCTAGCGAAGGCGAATTAAAGGGCATATTAGGATACACAGAAGACGCGGTTGTATCTTCTGACTTCATCCATGACCCAAGAACATCAATCTTTGACGCTGACGCTTGCATCCAGCTAAACCCAACCTTTGTTAAGCTAGTTGCTTGGTACGACAACGAATGGGGTTATTCCAACAAAGTTGTGGATTTAGTAAAACACGCTGCAGAAGTTGATGCGAAATAATTAAATTGAAAAATTAAAAGGGCTGCGCTTTTTGCAGCCTTTTTTATTAATATTTTTAAAATTGGAACATATTGTTAATTAAAAACTAAAAAGGGGATAGTTATGATAACAAAATGGGCAAAGGACCTGTTTGTAGGTTTGTTAATCGGGGTTGCCAACATAATCCCGGGGGTCAGCGGCGGCACAATCGCCCTTTCCATGGGGGTTTACGACAAAATCATAAGCGCGGTAACCAACATATTTAAAGACTTCAAAAAAAGCGTTTTAACTCTAATACCCTATGGTATAGGCGCCGTAGCGGGGATTGCGTGTCTGTCCTTTTTAATAGAGTTTATGTTTAAAGTCTACCCCATGCAGACTTCCCTTGCTTTTTGCGGCCTGATTTTAGGCGGCCTTCCTTCCATATTAAAAAAGATAAAAGGGGAAAAAATCACAATTGAGAGAGCGGCAGTATTTTTGATTTTATTTGCTTTAGTTGCGGCCGTGCCTTTTTTAGGGGGAGGGGGAAGCAACGCAAGCTTATCAATTTCAGCAATACTTGTTATAAAGTTATTCTTTGTCGGGATTGTCGCCTCTGCCACAATGGTAATCCCCGGCGTCAGCGGCTCTATGATACTAATGCTTATGGGTTATTACGAGCCCGTCATTGAAACCATAAACGCATTTATTAAGGCGGTTTTATCATTTAATATAGAAGGCATAATATCCACATGCGCAATCCTGATTCCCTTTGGTATCGGGATACTTTTAGGCATATTCCTGATTGCAAAAATTATAGAATGGCTGTTTTTAAAATTTAAAACCCCCACATTCTTTGGAATAACAGGGCTAATACTTGCCTCGCCCGTCGCGGTACTGGCAAATGTGAATAAGGCGTTTATAAACCCCGCGTCAGTTATAGTAGGAATTTTAGTATTTATCCTTTGCTTTTACATCGCCATGGTTCTTAGCGAGGAATAAAAATTATGTCGAAATTTTTAAATTTGTGCTTGACAAACTGACACAAAGCAGGTATAATAACCACTGTTGCGGCTTCGCAATAGTGGTTTTTTGGTATGGCATAAAACATTTGCCAGGAATAAAAAAGGCATTAGATAAAACACACAAGGATGTCAAAGGTTTGGTTGCAATAATACAACAGCTGTCTTGAAACTTCTTTTGGTGTTTTTACTTGGGTTTATGATTTAAGTTTCAAAAACCCAAAAAGAAGATAAGTGACTTCCTTTAGTGTTTTTCGCGAGGGTTTAGGGTTATGAGTCCAAAAGTCTAAAAGAAGGCTTGTGGAATAAACCATTTTAACCCCAAATGAGCCTTTTTGGACAGGAAAGAAATAACTAAAAAAAGTGCTTGACAAAGAGAAAGTTGCGTGCTATACTAGACTTCGCCGCGCAAAACCGGAGAAACGCCACAAAGCCTAGAAAATCAAGGCTTTCAAGGCAATTCCTAAACCTTATGTATATAGGGGCTAACCCCTAACGGTTTTGGAATAAAAAGGCGTTTGACAACGGGTAAAATAGCTGATATAATGAAAAAACGCTTTTGAGATTGGCCTTATGCCTTCTGAAAAAGCGGAACCATTTTCGACGAAAAGCAAGAAAATCCGACAGCAATCGTAAAGCCTTTAAAGAATAAGACAAGGGCAAAACAGCAAAGAAAAAGGCTAATAAGGCATTGACAGCAGGGAGAGACGTCGAGGGAAATGCTTTAAATATATAAAATGACAGCAAAAACCTTTAGCGGTGTTATGACGGCGTGAAAAGCAGAAAGCTAAAGGGCATGGAAAGTATCGAAAGCAAAAAGATTAGACAGCAAAGGTTAAATAGCAAAGATTAGCCTCGAACCTTGAAAATTAAATAGCGCAAGGGCTCAAAAGAAAGTTAGGGTAAGACCTAACTGCCTTTGAGAAAAGGTCAGAAACCCAAGTTA